>Ga0335085_10001176_pt1 | contig 59513 bp, 67 predicted proteins | sample Lox_Sample_45_FD_206712 | JGI IMG/M metagenome (GOLD analysis project Ga0335085, IMG submission 206712) | Soil microbial communities from Loxahatchee National Wildlife Refuge, Florida, United States - Lox_Sample_4.5 | ecosystem: Environmental > Terrestrial > Soil > Wetlands | place: USA...
GGAGCTGGGGCATCCGGCCAGTGGTTATTCATGCCCCAAGTGCGGATTCTAGTTTCAACTCAAGGGGGAGCGCACGCGCCTCGCGTGTTGTTCGACGCGCCCCCGCGGCGAATGTCATTCCCCCTGTTCGCGACGAGGCGTCGCGAACCACACGCGCGGGCGCGTGTGCTCCCCATTTCACCCGCGAACTGGAATAACAGAGTCGCGCGAAGGCCGCGACGGCGGCGAGGCAGGGACATGTCGCCGACGTGTCCGCGGACGGCTGGGCCGGCCGTCCCTACCAATATATTTTCCCCTTCGGTTTCTTGGCGCCCTTCGCGCGAAATCTCCGCGTCTCTGAGTCCCGGCGGTTAAACCGGTCGAGCGTGGCCTGAGGCATATCAACGGAGCGTAATTGGCATTTGCCGTGCTTTCAGCGGTCGCATGTTCACTCTTGCGAATGGTCAGGTCAGGCGATTGGTTGTTTCAACCTTTGCCGCCGCCAGCCTGTGGCCCGCCGGCGCCATGGCTGCCGTCCACATCAGCATCACCGACGTGTCGCCGGTGCCGCCCGTTGCGCTGTCGGCGCGAACTTCTTTTAAAGCCCGGGTGGTTTATGATTCGGATCAACCGCTCAAGTTACAGGCCGCCGGCTGGCTCGGCGGCCAGGAAGTCACGGCCGCCATGTGCAATGCTTCGCAGACTTATCCGGCGGGACACGGGGTGGGCCTGGTGTGGGTGGCGTACAATGCCGGCGGGCGGATTGACCAGATTCGCGCGGTTGCCTATGACAGCCGGTGGCGTCCCATTACCGAGGCATCCGCTCCGGTGCAGGTGAAGTGGGTGAGCCAGGCTCAACCCGCCGCAGATGCCCCGTGGGTGCGCGAGCTGGCTGATGCGCAGAACCGGATGGTTTCCCAGGGAGGCCAGAACTACCTGAGCGGTCCTCTGGGCTGGTTCCTTAACGTCCTGGTCATGGCCATGTTCTTGTCGGTGCCCGGCTATCCCGCCCTGCAGATCATTGCGCTGTGGAGGTTGCGCGGCGGGGCCCGGTTGCTCTCGGCGGCCCCCTTGATCGTTATGTTGCCAACGTATGCTTTCTGCCTCTACGCACTTTCCCGGGAATCCAATCTGTGGCCCATCTCCGCAATTTTTTTGAGCCCGCCCATGGCCCTTTACGAAATCGTCCTGCTGCTGGTTTTCCGCCGCGGGAACCAGGCTCCACCCTTGCCGGAAATGGCCGGCTCGTGATGGTGGCATGATCAACCGACGACTGTGCACGGTTAAGCTCTCACTCTCACATCCGGCGCCTGGTGGAAACAAAACGCGCCAGCGTCTTGGACTGCGGTGGCAGAGCGCAGCGGCGACACCGCTTTTCCGAATTGCTCGCCGGTTCCCAAAGCGGCGTCACAGCCGCCGCACTCCAAAATTCATTCACCACCGCCGACGCCTACATCTTCGAGCAGGAACTTGAGCTGGTGCATCCTGACAATCGGAACATCAAAGCCAAGATTCGCCAGCAGCTTCAGGAACTTCGCGACCGGGATTTATTGTTGCACCTTGACCGCAATCGCTGGCGTCTGCCATAGCTGGGGCCGGGGCATCCGGCCCCTGGCGTTTGCCGCAAAATTATCCGAGGGTTGGACAGGTTTTGTCCGCGCAGTTGTGTTATCGTGTCGCCGCCGGTTGAAGAACCATTGCGAAAGGAAATTTATGCTGAAGGTGAACACGAACAAAATGGAAGAGCTGTCCTGGTCCTCGCCCAAGAGAAAGTTTGTGAGCGCGGGCAAGGAGGTATCGGAAGAACTGGGCCGCAAGCCGCAGTCCACGGACTTGCTGGAGCGGCACCCGTTCGACGTGGAGATTCAACGTATCCCGCCGGGCAGGACGGCTTACCCGTATCATTCACACAGCGCGCAATGGGAGTTTTACCACGTCATTTCCGGCAAGGGCATCGTGCGGCACAAGGACGGCACGACGGCGATTGAACCCGGCGATGCGTTTCTCTTCAAGCCGGGCGAGGCTCATCAGTTGAGCAACAACGGCGCGGAGGATTTGATTCTCTACGTGGTGGCGGACAATCCGGTGGGCGAGTCTTGTTATTATCCTGACAGTGGAAAGTGGAGTGTGCCGTTGCCGGAGCGCCGGCTGGTGCGTTCGGGTGCACTGGATTATTACGATGGCGAGGAATGAGTCCTTGCCGACCTGGCTGGAGCCGAAAACGGGTCAGCTCTGAGTATTGACACAAACCGTCACGAAGCGAATTGTTCGTCGCCCAAACTAACCCGGCTGGAGCCGGGCCATCCGGGCAGCGATTACGGCCGCACCAACCGGAAGAACACCGCGCCGTTCGCCTTGTCCACCGGCAGCGCCACCTGATTCGTCGGCGCCGAACCGGTGACGTCGACCCAGTTTGTGCCGAGACTGTTCGTCTGCGATTGCAACTGCCAGCCCGTGTGGTCCGCCGGCCAGGCAAAGCCAGGCTGCCCGGACACATTGGTTACATTGATGGTGACGGGCGCGAGCGATGTCGGACGCGCACTGACCTGCGCAGAATTCATGCTCTCGCCGGCGCTGTTCCACGCGCTGACCACAAAGTAATACAACATGCCGTTGGCCAATCCAGTGTTCGTGAAGGCGACGCTGGTGTTGGTGGCAATGTTCACATAACCGCTGCCGTTCACGGCCGAACGTTTGACAACATAGCTGGTCGCGTTGGAGGACGCCGACCAGCTTAACGCCACTTGCGCATCACCGGCGGTGGCAACCAAATTCGTCGGCATGGCCGGCGGAGTTGAAGCCGGCCAGCCGGGCAGAGTCACGTTGTCAAATGTGGCCGTGCAGAGGCTCGAAGTATTGTGACTGGTCAGGGCCAGCCCCACATACACGGTGAATGACATGATATTTGTGGTGGTTCCTTGCTGCGTCCACGTCACGCCATCAGACGAACGGTATCCGGTGAACGTGTTTCCACTGCGCACCAGTTTGACCCAGTAAGGCGCGTTCAGACTGCCCGTGTTGTTGTAGCTGGTGCCGCCACCGGTGCTCGAGCGGTATTGCCAGGTCACGCCATTGCCCGGCGTCACAGCGACAAAGGCATTGGCCGCACCGGCATCCAGGCTCGCGCGTACCATGATACCGGCTTTGGACCACGGATCAATGTTCTGCACGGAGTCGACTCGGGCAGTGTTCGTGCACGGTCCGGTTACCGTCACATAGACAAAGCGGAAGGCGTCTGCCGTGCCTTGAATGTCCCCTCCGGCCCCCACCAGCGTAAACATGCTGTTGGTGTAACCCGCGGTGCCCGAGAGTCCCACCGTGCCGATGTCCTGCGTCATCCAGGGCAGAGGCACGGGCGGCAGGCTGCCCGGGGGTGGCAGCGCCGGGCCTCCCGTCAACGCAGTCACGTTGTCCGGGTCAGAGATCGCGCCCGTGGTCCAGTCGAACGCCTGGCCCGTCCCCGGGGTGTCCCAATAGAAGGGACTCATTCCGTGGCTGCGGGCGGAATCGGCGACGTATTTATGAAAATAGGTCCGCGAAGCAAGATGCAGGTCAAGGTCCGGTTCCGAAAGCGTCGTGCGTTTCATGGCCCCGAACTCGCCAATCATCACGGGGATTCCCTGGCTCACGAACTGGTCGGTCATCTTCTGGAATTCCGCGTCCACATAGGCTTCTTCGTCAAAGGTAGCGTTGCGGGAAGGATCGACGGTGGAGTGATAAGCCTGGCCCCAGAAGTAGAACATGTTGCCCCAGGTCTGATCACTTGTCAGCCCGCAGAAGTTCCACGGGGAATAGTAGTGTACTTCGACCATCAGGCGCCCCGGCGTTGGGTCCGTAGGCAGGGTATTCATCAAGTTAGAGGTCGTGTCGATATCGGTGCTTGGCCCCTGGACCACCAGCCAGCGAGAGGTGTTGTTACCGCCCGTCGTGCGAACCGCACTGATGAAAGTGTTGTAGTAAGTCATCAACGTGGACATCTGTGCGGCAGTGCTGACGTTTGGCTCATTCGCACCCGCAAACAGCAAGTGGTTATCGTAACCGGCAAAGGTGGTCGCAATCTGTGACCAATAGGAGTTCATTTTCGCGTTGATCGTCGGGTCCACAGATGTCCCAATATTGTTTTCAAGCCAGCCACCATCCCAGTGGTCGTTGATAACGATGTACAGGTTGTCGGCGATGCACCAGTCAACCACCTGTTTGACCTGCGCCATGTAGACGGGATCAATTTGATACGTGGACTGGTTGGCGTGACTGTCCCACGCACAGGGGATACGAATGGTGTTGAACCCGGCGTTTGTGACTGCGTTGATCAGCGCCTGGGTTGGCGGCGGGCCCCAGCAGCCCACGCCACAAGGCGGCTCCATCGTATTTCCGAGATTCCACCCGTAGGTCGGCGTCGGCAACTGCGCGATCGCGCCCAACGGAAGAATCAGCAGGCACACGATCGCAAGAAATGAAGCATTCATGGAAAGGTGGCGGAACCCGTTGCCGGCAAGGCAGAGCTTCGCAAAATGTTGAGACATAAGAGGATTAATGATACCCCGGAATTCGCATTCAAGCACGCCTGAATTTGTAATGAAAAATAATGACAAGCATCAGCTTCTTTTTCCTGCACTATGATTTGGCGACGTGGCGGGTGAAAAACCTCCTGCTCGTCCCCAGCTTCGCCTTCCCGCCCTCCGCCATCATCAAGCGGCTCGTCGCGTCGTAGTCCCGTTTTGCGGGACGAAGACGGAAAGCCGTTGTCATCCACAGCCCGCCGGGCCGGCTGGGTCGGCTGCAATTTCGATTTGAATCGCATCCCGGCTGAGGCACGCATCGCTGTCGTGACAACGTCTCCCTCTCCACCGTCGCCGACGGGGGAGAGGGCCGCGGTGAGGCGGCGCGTATCAAATCCCCTCTCTCCGGCTCTCGCCCCGCTCAATCGCGGGGCGAGAGTGTGGTCATCGTTCCGCCGGAGGAAGTGCGCGCGCAATTCAAGCGCGTCAAACCGCTGAAAGAAATCGGCGTCAAGGAACGCGGCTGGACATTGGACGTGCTTAACGCGGTTCGCCGCCTCGTCTCGGAGGGGCGAGCTCCGCGAGCCCCAAACTTCGGGAAGATGGGGCGTCGTGTAACTCCGCCCTCCGATAGTTTCACCACCGCTGACGCCTACGCTTTCACCCACGAGTTGGAGCAGTTGCACCCCGATAACAGGCATGTGCGTGATAAGATTCGCCAGCAACTCCAAGTCCTTCCGCCTTCGCTAAAACTTCGTCGAGACAAGCCGCGATGCCGGCTAGTTGCTTCACGTCGAGCGCGGTGTCTGGCGGTTGCCGTAACCATTATCCCCACCAACCGGCCAAAGCTGCCCCACCCACGAACGTCACCTAACCACAGCACAACCGGGCAACAACTGGCTGTGGCAGCTGGCTCTTGACGGCACCAGCGGCGTTTGACAACGTCGGGTCATGCTTGGCAAGTCCAAACCCCCATTGGATACAGCCGACCAGAAGGAAGAGGCAGAATTGACGGTTGCAGACCGGGCGGTTCTGACCGGGTACCTGGCCAGACTGGAAAAGAATGCCCGCCGGTGGCGTTACACCCGTTACGTGACGCTGTGTTTTGTCTGCCTCCTCTACTTCATCGGATTCAAAAGTATTTTGCCTGTTCATAACGATGTGATGACTCCCCTTGACGAGCAAGCGTACATTCAGCAGCTCAGGAAAGGACCCGTACCGACCGACGATGCCACAGCCCGACTTTGGATCGTCGGGTATGCCACCAAGATCGCAGTTATCGATGCACTTGATCGAAAAACCCAGTCGGCCAATCTGCTATTGGCTATTGTCGGCGCGATTAACCTCACCACTGCACTGATCGGCACAGTGCTTCTGGTCAGCCACTGGAAAGATGGAGAACGGATTATTGTAATGGTTAAGCTCATCCGGGGCTACGTGCAGAAACAGACCGAGTGAAGCAAAAACGGGCCGGTTCCTGGTTTCGTGGTATGCGCACATTTTGGAACTGATCCGTCTTCGCTACGCTATGCTGTGACAAACCTGGCTGGAGCCGGGGCATCCGGCATTCGAAGGCTGAGGGCTGAAGGCCAAAGGCTGAAGTGAAAATCCGCCAGCAGCTTCAGGAACTCCGCGACATGACATTACTGATTCACGTTGGTTCGGGTGTTTGGCGTTTGCCATTAACCATTTTTCAACGCAGAGTCGCAGAGGTGCAGAGATTCGCAGAGTCCAATTTTTCGTTGCGGTCCTCGGCGTTCTCAGCATCTCTGCGTTAAACCGGCTTTGGTAGCACGCCGGGCGTGGTGTCTGGCGGCTGCCGTTGTAGCGTCGAGCCTGCCTGCCGCGCCGAAACAAAGGTGTAGGCGGGCGGCTCGACGAAATTCGGCCACTGGCCGATGCCTCACCCGAGCACGGCGTCGGCGTAGGTTGCCGGAATAAGGAGGGTGAACACTTCCAAAGGGATGGCGGCAAGGCTGTGCTTCCGGCACAGGGGTATCACATACCAGTGCTCGTCGGTGGACTCGTTCTTTTGTACCAGCACACCCACTTCGGGTTTTTCGCGGCAGATGCTTTCCGGGCAATGAGTCGGCAGGCACAGGCAACTGAAGGTTCGCCAGTGTTCCAGCCAGTTGGGAAACATGCAGGGAATGCGACTCGAAACGGTCAGGTTCTTGACCGTGAGATTTTCTTTCATCGCCTCGCGGGCGTTAAAGGGAGCGGGATTGTTCATGGCGACCTCAGGGGAGAACAACACCCAGAACATGCGGCAGGAATTCGCGGCTGAAGAGATCCACCCATCGGCCCTCCCGGTCACGAAAGGCCATGCACTTGAAATCGTGGCATTGAACCTGCACCGGCACGCCCAAAGGCGGCAATGTCCCGTATTTGGTCTTTTCTAATTCCTGCGCTTTGTCCAGCATCCGACACTCTACACTGGAATCAAGGTGGGCGCCTGACTTATTTCAATATATCTTTCCCGGGGAATGTGCGGATATTGAAGGGAATAGCGCCTTTGCTGCTTTGTATTGAATCCGCATCGCCCAACGCGGCGAAGGTGAAACCCCGAAAACGCCTGCTCGCGATGGCTATCGGAGTTCGGGGCTGGATGTGCTGAGCAGCGCGCGACAATTGTCCCTCAACCGACCTGCCGGCCACCTTCTCCCATCCGATGGGCGAGGGACTTTCACCACCGCCGATGCCTACGCTTTCACCCGCGAACTGGAAGTCCTTGCGGACGGCCACCATTCATCCCGACAACTCCGAAAGCTTTCGCGAGCAGGCCGGCACGTGGAGGATGAAATCCGCCAGCAATTGCAGGTTCTCCGCGACGCAAAATTATTGATTCATGTTTCCACCCGTGTTTGGCGTCTGCCGTAAGATTTTTGACAGAAGGAAACAAAGTGAACGAAGATTAGTAACCCGCTTCGTTTTCCTGGTGGGCTTCTGTGAAATTCCGAATCCGCATTGGCCGGGTTTTCAGAATCCAATTCGGTCTATTCTGTTAATTCTGTCTCCCAAAAGATCCGTCAGCAACTTCGCGAAATAGTTTGCGATTTGTCGTTGCGGCGCCCGGAACTCTGTTAAGCTGTCCGCCCATGAACATCCTCATCGAAAACGCCGGCACGCTTGAATATCTGACGCAAGGAGGCCAGTGGACGAAAAACCCGCTCGCCGGCAGGCATTTCCCGGCAACCGTCACTGCGTTCCGGGCGGCAAAACTGGAAGCCATCGGCAAATTCAACATTGTCTGCCACATCCCGGCGACGAATCAGTTCATCAACCTGGACCGCGGACGGGGCAAGGGCGTGTCGGTCGACGCCCCGCTGCCCGCCGCGCCCGGCCCGGAGGCCACGGCGGGACCGGGTGACACCGCCTCATCTTAACCGCCAGGTGATGCGCGCCTTGTCCAAATCGTAAGGAGACATTTCCATCTTCACGCGGTCCCCGACGGTCAGGCGCACGAAGCGTTTGCGCATTTTGCCGCAGATGGTGGCCAGCACCAGATGTTTGTTGTCCAGCTCAACGCAGAACATGGTGCCGGGCAGCACCACCTTCACATAGCCTTCCACTTCGATGTGTTCTTCTTTCATACCGGATAAAATAAAAGGCGGAGCCCGGCTTCGTCCGATCCCCGCCCCGAAGTTTTGGTTCGATGATTAGTAGCGGTCGGAAACGGGTCGTCGGAAACGGGTCGGTTCTTGATATTGGCACATTGACCGCAACCGCTGGTGTCTGCCATGAAGTTACGATTCGCGGATCAGGCGTTCGTATTCGTCATGGGTGCCAATCCAAAACCACAGGTATCCCTCCGGAATGGCCACGGCCAGGGCGCGATGACCGCTGCCGAAACACGCCCGCCAGTAGCGCCCGCGCTTTTGAAAGCGCAGCGAGCCGTGTTGAGGATTCTCCTTCCAGAGTTGGTAGGCTTTGCGGGCAGCGACGCGGGCCTTGGGTGGAAGTGAACCGTAAGCCCGTCAGAAATCAGGAGTGGTTAATGATTTCATCCAGCGGTTTCACCCGGCCGGCCCGGTAATCCTCAAGCGCCTTATCGGCGAGCTTGTCCAGTTTGCCGGCAGCGATGTCCGCATCAATTTGCCTGTCCCATTTCTCGTCGAGGTATTGTTGCAGCCAGCCGGCAACCGTCCATGCGTCTTTGACGGGAAGCGCTTGCAGGGCATTCTCAATTTCTGCAACGGTACTCATGGCTATAGTTTAGTCCAGCCGATACGACATCGCAATGCCTTTCGGCAAACGAAAACCGTTGTTACGGATCGGTTCTTGATATTGGCACATTGACCGCAACCGCTGGCGTCTGCCGTAAGATTTTTTACAGAAGGAAACGAAGATAACGAAGCGTCCATTTTCTCTTCGTTCCCTTCGTTGGCTTCTGTATATCCGAATCCGTGTTCATCTGTGTGAATCTGTGGTTAAAATATTCTCCGCGTCTCCGTGTTAAATCACGGTGTCTGCCGTGATCTGGGTTTGGGAAGCCTCAATTCAAATGTCCCGGCGACGAAGCTTTTTGAAGTGTCGGGCAGGCACAAATAAATTTTCCCGGACACTATCTGATGGATGGCTTCGCCGAACTGCAGTTTCATGCCAAAGCCCTTACTGAAGGTCGCGGTTATGACCGCATCTCCCTCGTTCCAGGTCAGCCGCACGCGCGGATGATCGTTGTCACTGTCATTGGGCCGGACTTCATAGCTTTGCCCTTCAACGGAGTTGCCCAGGCGATAAATGTCCAGTTGCATTCCGCTCTCCGACCTGATCCTGAGTTCGCCGCTCCGGAGCGAGGTTGTCCGCGCGGCAAAATCCTGTCCGCGAAGCTTTCCGCTGACCGGATGAGCGGGAACGTTGACCGTACTGATGTCAGATGTCCAGCCAGCCGGTTCGGGCTCGGTTTGCGGGCTGGCGACGGCGGCAGCCGGCCGGGTGGATTCCGCCGGTTGATTGGAAGCAACGAGGGCGTTGCCGGGAGCTGGTTCGGCCGATTGGGATTCATTGGATACGGTGGCCGATTGAGTTTGTACCACGATGAAGTTGTTAGTTGCCAGTTCCTGCCGGGCGTTTTCAAATCCGTGTTTCATCGCGGTGGAAACGCGCCAGGCATAGAATGCGGTGCTCCCGAGTTCGGAGATTAAAATCAAATAGCCGATGACGAGGCCGGCCGTGGCCAGGCCTTTTCCTTTGAGTGCTGGATTGCGGCGGAGGCGCGATTTGGCCAGATGCCCGCAGATGATTCCCGGAAGCCAACCGATGCAGGTGATCAACGACGACAGGGAACAGACCAGCGATGCGATCGCCAAACGGGAGGTCCGTTGAGCGGTCGTTGCGTTATAGCCCGTAAACGGCGGGGGCGTGCCTGCAGTAGTGGAAACCTCGGTGGTTCCGGTGGTTGAGGCCGGCACAGTGATGACGGCCTTGCAGATCGGGCAGGCAATGTCCTTTCCCATGAGAGCTGTGTCGCACAAAATATCCCCATGACAGGCGGAGCAGGAAAATCTGAATTCACCCATAGGCATTCTGGTTCGTTGCCTGCAAAGCCTATCGCCTCGAAAACATGAATTCAAGCAGCGTTCAGAATAACCTCGCCAATGTGGATCCACTATCGCATCTCGAGCGCGGCGTCTGGCGGCCTGCTCGCGATAACTATCGGAGTGGCCGTAACACTTCCGGCGTGGCGTTGGATGTCGCCCGCCAGATATGGAGGGCATGGGGATCCTGATAAGAGGAAGCAGCAGAGCAACCGTGATGTAATCGTGAGTCTCTTCCGGGTCCACGGATGCAAGAACCTGAAACATTTTGACCGGCTGATGGGTTTTGACATAAAGAACCGCACAACCTCGGGTGACGGAGTGACCAATGGGTTGCCGACGATGGTGGTGAGTAAAATGGGTCACGGGCTCTCAAACGCGCCGTCCACAGCGGCGGCAAAACCGTCCGCGTGCGAAGTAGCAACAGCGGCATTCCCGTGAAGAAGTGGCAGACATGAACAGTTGGCAGAAATCTTGAAAAACATGACCTCGTTAAGAATCAAACCAGCCGCGGTGGCCAGCGCAGCCTTGCTTTTGGCAGCGGTCATCACCGGCGTGATCATCCTGCGGGCGACCAGGCCGAAGTACTCGCCGCCGCCGCAACTGAGGCAAAGCGTCGTTGACCGAAAAACGCCACGGGGCGCGCTGCTGATGCTGATCAATGCGATGTGGAAGGGAGACGCGCAACAATACGTCGAGAGTTTCGTGTTCACCTCGGACGACGAATTGAAACTGAAGGCAACCCTGGAACAGGTAGTGGCCGCCAATGCGCGATTCAAACGGGCCGTCAGCGACAAGTTTGGCCCTGCCGAAGCCGATGCCATTGCCTCCAGCCTGCCGCTGATGGTGTCTCCTGAACTCATCGACTCGGCTGTCGAAAAACAGGATGGCGATTCCGCGACGCTGGTGGTTGGCAATGGTCCGCCAGTTCAACTGACCAGGGTTGGTGGCGAATGGATGGCGACGGTTGAGGGTGTTTTTCATACGAACCCTTCCGGGTTGGGTCAAATGCTCGCGCAGGCCATCAGTGCGCTGGACGAAACCACCGCCGGCATCCGGCAGAATAAATATCAAACCGCCACCGCAGCGGTTAATGCGATGATTCGAAAGGCCCGGTAAATTCGGGAATAGGAAACGGAAATGGGTCCGTCCACACGTCTTACGCGAACAGACAGGCTGACGCGAGGCGGTGGGGCGCGCCTTTTCATGTCCGTCACAGAGTAGCGCAGGCGCCCCGGCTGCGGCTTTGAATTTACTGGCGGGCAGGTGAGACGCGTCCTCCGCAGCAGTACGGCGGAGGGTGGACGCCTGCGCCACTTTAATTGTTCCGCCGGAGGAAGCGCGTGTGCCATTCAAGCGCGTCGAGCCGCTAAAAGAAACCGGCATCAAGAAACGCGGGTGAAAGTGAAACTCCGAAGACTTTCGGGGCAGGACGTGCTCAACGCCGTTCGTTGCAAAACCGCCTCACTTTAACCGCCAAACGATGCGCGCCTTGTCCAAATCGTAGGGGGACATCTCCATCCTCACGCGGTCACCCACGGTGAGGCGCACGAAGCGTTTGCGCATTTTTCCGGAAATCGTGGCCAGCACCAGATGTTTATTGTCCAGTTCGACGCGGAACATGGTGCCGGGCAGAACTATTTTTACGCTGCCTTCCACTTCAATGTGTTCTTCTTTCATACCGGAACAAATGAAAGGCGGAGCCCGGCCGCATCCGATCCCCGCCCCGAAGTTTTGGTTCGATGATCAGTAGCGGTTGCGATTGCCGCCGCGATAACCGCCGCCGCCACCGTGTTCGCGCCGGCCGCCGCCGCCACCCGGACGTTCTTCGCGGGGCCGGGCCACGTTGACGGTGAGGGCGCGTCCCTTCAATTCCGTCCCGTTCAGGGCCGCGATGGCTTTCTGCGCCTCCTCGGGGGTGCTCATGGTCACAAAACCAAAGCCGCGGGAGCGGCCGGTGGTGCGGTCCATCATCAGACTGGCTTCGGTGACCGTGCCGTGCGCGGCAAATGCGTCGTTCAGGTCGTTTTCAGTGACCTCGAAGGAGAGGTTTCCGACGAATAATTTGTTGCTCATGTGATGCTTAATTGTCTGAATAACTGTGCTTTCCCGGACTGTTCCCGGACATCGGGTCTAAAATCATCACTGAACCAAGTTCACCTGAGATTCCCATGTCTTGAAAGAGACGAGCTATCTTAGACAACGACAGCGTCGCCGGTTCGGCGGTAATAGCAACAACAATTTGCAATTAATTAGTACTTGTGAACCCGGGCCGCGGCGACCATATTCGCCGTCCGCAAGACCGATCAGGGTTCTGGCAGCTATTCTGCTTCTGTCTTTCGAGCAAAATCATTATGACCATGTTTCTGTTCTGGTGCGCCGTCGGCTTCGGGGCCGGCGCCGTGTTCGGTTCACTTTTTGAGTGGACGTTGCACCGTTATTTGATGCACCGCTCCTGGCTGGTGAGATTCTTCCGCTACCCGTATCAACGGCACACGCTCGTGCATCATCACGTTTTCAAAGCCGACCATACCTATCATCTCATCCATGAACCGGACAAGAAGACCATCCCGATGGCGTGGTGGCACGGTCCGATGCTGGTTGCGATTGGACTGTTGCCGTTTTTAATCTCGGCGTTGGTGTTCGAGAGATGGGGGATTTTGTGCGGAGCAGTGGTGTCCTGCACGCTGTATTTTACGGCTTACGAATACCTGCACTGGTGCATGCATTTGCCGAAGAAACGGCACGTGGAGCGTTCGGGCATTTTCTTCCGGCTCAATGGCCATCATCTGTTGCATCATCGTTACATGAACCGGAATTTCAACGTGGTCCTGCCGCTGGCGGATTTGTGCCTGGGAACATTGCTGTTGCGCTCGAAGGTTGTCTTTGCGCAGGCTCGGGGACCGTCCGTGCCGGATGTTCAACCCCGGGGATTGAATCCTGTTCGTATTGTTAATTCGATCCCAAACTAAAACCCGCCGGCAACTCCCGCCTTCGCTCTGCTTTGCCGCGGCAAGAGCGCGGCGCCTGGCGGCCTGCTCGCGAACTCAGATAGCCATTGCGAGCAGGTGTTTTCGGGGCTGCCGCGAGCCGGGACATCCGGCCAATAATTATTCCTCCGAACCAACCATAAATTATTGTCCAATTCCTGGCGCTCCGCGACAGAGTGCCCATCCCCGAGTGGAAGGACCGCTGATGGGTGGCATATAAGCTGCTCATGGTGCGCGACATGAATGACATTGAAAATGCGAGTGAGGACAGGTTTAGTCTGGGCCGGGGGATTCTGGGCGCGCTCTTCGGCGCCGGCCTGGGCGTGGGCGCGATGGTCGCGTTTTACACCTTTGCCGGTTTCCGCTTCCCTTTTTTGGGAGTCGGGATCGGCTTATTGACCGGCTTCTTCGCAAGAACGCTCTTTAAAGGCACGGATACCACGCTGGGTTGGATTTCGGGAGGGGTTGCGCTCGTGGCCGTGGTGGCAACGTTGTTCCTGATGTACGGCTCGTTTCCCATGCTGAGCATTATTTCAGTCGTCGTGAGTGTCAGTGTGGCTTACCGGATTGCGTCGAGTTAGAACTGCCGTGCGCCCATTCGCGGCCCGGTTCGGAAGTCTTTCCGCCTTCGCTGAAGCTCCCGTCTCCGCGCGGCTTCTGCGCAGCAAGCAACGGCAAAGGCGCAGAGACGCGCAGAGATTAATTCTCCTTTGCGGTCCTCCGCGTCTTCCGCGTCTCCTTGAAGTGCCATCGCGCAACGCGCGACGAAAATTCGCTTCTGGTTCCAACTCAAAAGCCAACAGTCTCGCCGGGGCGATGGGTAACCGGTGCGCTGGCCGTATCGATGTTGGAGCAAATTTTTTCAATGAGAACGGCTGGTTCGCATGGACTAGCTTTGGCCCATGAATAAGTGCAAATGCGTTTTGGCCGCACTGGTTTGTGCGGGTCTGTGCGGCTGCGAATGGCTGGAGGACGACGGCGTGCATCTGGCTTATTGCCTCAAGGACGGAGCGAAGGCGTTGCAGCGGAGCGCGGACACGGAATTGACGGTGGCGTTTCAGCCGTTGGACGGGACAAACCAGATTTACACGGTGCAATTCTGCCAGAACAGCCTGGTGGTGGTGTGGAGCAAACATGGAGGGTCGAGCACGTATCAAATGAATTACGTGGCGTTGCCACAGGATTTCTTTCTGCACAAGACCAACGAAGCCACGTTCGTGACATTGCGGAAGAACGGCGACCGGATTGACGTGGTGGCTGTGCGCTGAAAAAGCTCCGCAGGTGCGCAAAGATGCTGCGCCGATGGCGCTGAGAAATGTCCGCAAAGATTCAAATGCGTTAAACCCCGAAAATTTTCAGGGATTGACGAGCAGGATTTGCGGGATCGCGCCAATCGCCCGGGATTTTGAGCCTACTTCTGTTCGACTATTTTTGAATTGTGTATAGCAACGCACTGCCAGCGGCCGGCGAGCTTGACCCACGTGTCCGTTTCACGGTACTGGCCACTGATGTCCTTGTCCTTGTACTGCCCTTTGCAGATCCAACGGTACGTGACGACCGCCGCCTTGCCGTAAACACGGACTTGGTAGTCATCATTTGCACTGGAAGTGAACTTGAGATTGCCAGACTTCAGGCCCTCGATCCATTGGGCCTTGCTCGTGACCGCGCCTTCATCATCCGTCAATGTGAGATCGTCGGCAATTTCCCGATCAATGACAGCTACGTCCACTTTGATATTGGCATCGTTACACGCTTCCTCCAGTTTGATCAATTGCTGTTCGACTTTTGCGTTCTTGGACGGCGCGGTTTTCTGCGGTATTGCCTGTCCGAACAATAACGATGGTGTCAGCAACGCAACGGCAGCCACGCCTGCCAGTAGTCTCTTCATGTCAGATTCCTTTCATTGAACCCGGACAGGGATATGCCTTTGAACGCGGCGCGGGATACGCCGCGTGGGTGCCTGTCCGCTTCAAATCAGGGACTGTGATTCAGCTGGCGGTTCAGTCAAGGAAAAACTGATTAGCGGGACTGCGCCGAAACGGGTCGGGAACTTTCCTGCCCATCCTTCCGTCGTCGCCTCGGCGCGATTGGCGCGCGATGCCGGGCGTTTGCTGTGAACGCGCGGGAAATAACCCTGGAATCCGCTCACGCAGGAAAAACAAGCGGCGAGTTCTGCCGGGTGTAACAATTTTGCGCAGAGCCATTACAATTATTTCTGTAATTTTGCAGACTTGTCCGGCGTCCGGTGAAAGTGATGAACCATATCAGGAGCAAGCAGATGAAAAGAATCCTCAATCTGGCGGTATTGCTGTGCGGGCTGGCCGCCCGCCCGGCGCCAGCGCAACTGGCCGTCCCGCCCCCGGCGCCAGTTTATCAACCGCTGTCCGCCGAACAATTGGACCAATTGCTGGGACCGATTGCGCTTTACCCCGATCCTTTGATTGCACAAATCCTGCCGGCGTCCACCTTGCCCACGGAGATTGTGCTGGCCGACCGTTACCTCGGTAGTGGTGGCGGTCTCGACCAGATTGATCAACAGCCGTGGGACGCCAGCGTGCAAGCGCTGGCCCGCTATCCCGACGTGCTGAAATACCTGGATGACAACCTGGACTGGACGACGGAGCTGGGCCAGGCTTTTCTCAACCAGCAGCAGGGTGTGATGGATTCCATCCAACGCCTGCGCGCCTCGGCCCAAAACCTCGGCAACCTGCAGTCCACGCCGCAACAACAGGTCGTAGACGATGGCGGGTATATTGAAATTCTGCCGGCCGCGCCGGAGGTGATTTATGTGCCGGTCTATCAGCCGGACGTGGTTTATTATCAAAGCGGTTTCGGCCTCACTTTCGGCACCGGCTTCGCGATTGGTGCCTGGTTGGATTGCGATTTTGACTGGCATCATCACAACCTGATTGTGTGGGGCCACGACCACCCGCGTCCGGCCGACTGGTGGCGTGAGCGTCCCGACCGGCGCGATGCCGACCTGGGCCACCAAACGACGGTCTGGCACCCGACCGGGCGCAGCTATCCCGCCGTGGTCAATCGCGGTGACCGGGGTTGGAACAATCCGGACGGGCACCCGATCGTTCCGGTGGCGGGCCGGCCGGAAACGCGCCCGATTCCGCCGCACACGGTCACAACCATTGGTGCGCCGGCCAACACCCCCAGACCCGCGGCCACCCCCAGACCCGCAGCGACCCGCGGGTCGGCGCCGGTCGCGGTGGTGAACCGGCCCGGGCCGGTTCCGATCCAGCAATCCGCACCCGCCAGCCATCCGTTCTCGAACAGCGCGCTCATCGGAATCCAAAGTCCGCGCGACACCAGAGCCGAGAGCAACCGTGGCCGGCAAAGCCTGCAAACGGTTGATCATGCCGCGCCGGCCCGGTCTGCGCCCGCTTCGCATCCGGCTCCAGCCGCCGGTGGAGGTGGCGGCAATCATGCCATCGGTTCACAGCCAAGGCGTTGAATGTTTATCCCCATGCCCCGCACAGAAATTCTACCGCTCATGAAAACGAACTTTGCTTCCTGGTCGCGGCGGACGGGAACCGTTGCGTCCGTACCGGTTCTGGCCGCGCTCATCACGGCACTACCCGGGCGTCTGCCAGCCGCCGATGAACAGACTTTCACTTCACCCGACGCAGCGGTGAACGCGCTGGTCGTCGCGGCCACGCATCATGACACGAATGCCCTGCACGCCATCTTCGGGCCGGAGGGGCAAGGACTGATTTCGCCCGATGCCGTTCAGGCCACGGAAGAATACCGAATATTTGTGCAGCACCTGACGGAAAGGACACAGCTCAGTACCAGCGCGGAATCCAACCTGACGCTGGAACTGGGCACGAACGGCTGGCCGTTTCCGATTCCGCTGGTGAAAGCGGATGGCCGATGGTTTTTCGACACGGCGGCGGGCAAGACGGAGGTTCTCAACCGCCGCGTCGGCCGTGATGAACTCGGGGCCATTGACGTCTGCCGCGCTTACGTGGAGGCGCAGCGCGAATACGCCAGCCGGGATCGGCTCGGCGACGGTGTGCTGGCTTACGCACAGTTCCTGCGCAGCACCCCCGGCACGCACGACGGTCTTTTTTGGCCGGCCAAACCAGGTGAGGAATTAAGTCCGTTGGGCCCGCTCGTCGCGGCCGCGCGGGTGGAGGGGTATCACCGCGCGGCCAGAATGTTGAACGACGAGAAGGCCCCCTATCATGGCTACTATTTCAAAATCCTGACGCGCCAGGGCAAACACGCGCCGGGCGGCAAGTATGATTACGTCATCAATGGCCGAATGATTGCCGGGTTCGCGCTGGTCGCCTGGCCGGCGGAATGGGGCAACTCCGGCGTGATGACTTTCATCGTCAACCAGCAGGGCAAGGTTTATCAGTGCAACCTGGGCAAAAACACCGCGAAGCTTGCCGCGGCCATGACCCGCTACGACCCCGACAGCCAATGGACGCTGGTGCCATAAAGTGACACCCCGGGAAGTTGGCGGGGCTGGATGTCCTGAATGTTGTAGCGGCGGTCTGTGACCGTCGCAAATCTTCCCACGACTCACGGGCAGCAGGAGACGAGGCAACGCATCTCTGACTGGAAAACCCGAGATGAATCAGAGCTCCTCAGGCCGGCTCCGGTTTTTGCCGCCGCAGAGGCGGGATTATTGTTGCGTGGAGCGCGGCATGTAGCGGCTGCCTCAGCGCCTGGACCTCGAAGAAACGGATCAGACGAAAGGGTCCAGGCATGAGATCAAAAACGTTCCAGGCCAGGAATGAATGGCTCATTCCTTCAAGGAAATACCGACGAGCATCCACCGGCGTCACGGGCCGATTTGGAAGCGATAGAATCTGGCCGGATTGTTAACATTCGTGTCAATTTGCGTGTACGGCAGGGCCGGAGAATTCGTCGTAAATACCCTCTGCCAATTCAGGAGATTGGTGGAAGTCAGAAGCGAATAATCCGGGCCTTGCGGTCCGCTGACCGTCAAGCTGACTTGCCCTTGAGAAAGGGTGACCGAGCCAACCACAGGATTGGTGACGGCATTAACGACTACATTGAAGTGGTTGGTTGCGCTCAAACCGGTTCCGTTGTCTGTTACCGCAACTGTCACCGGGTTGGTCGTGCTGGCCGTGCTGACCGGCGCGCGCCAGGCGAGGAGGGCGTTGGTGGCATTCAGGCTGGTGAGTGTGGCGCCCGCCGGATTGGTCAGCAAACTGAAGGTCAGCGTGTTCGGCGGCACATTTGGATCCGTCGCTGAATTAGTCACCAGCACGTTTTGGCCGACGCCGATGGTTTGATCGACCACGGGTATCAGGGTCGGCGGCGGGTTGCCTTGTCCCACAATTCCCTGACCCGCAAAGGTCACCACGCTCAGGGCCGGCACATCGTACGTAAATGAGGAATTGGTGACATTCACCGGTGTTTGCGGAGCCAGCGAAAGTGAGGCGGAAGTAATCCACGGCGTGACGGACGCGGCGGTAAAATTGGTCAGGTTGAACGTTTGAATGACATCGGTGGCGACATTGGTATTGACGATCACAATCGCAAAGGCGGCAGAGTTGGTGTCCTGGTAAGCGCTGATAAAAGCTGAAGGTTGGGATGAGGTGGCATCCATGCGGTAAGAGTTCGGGCGGACGAACCGGCTGTAGTTGCCGATGGTAAACATCCGTTTGGTAACCCCGGCGCTCTGGGTCATCAGACCGGTCTCGCTTCCAGAGGGGACGATCCACCAATAATGCCAGGCGTTGGCTTGCGCAACCGTCATGAACAGGAAGACCCGCTGGGCGTAATAAACGCCATTGGCGATGTCGCTGGTTTCCCCGCCAAGCTGGGAAACCTCCGTTTCCCAAAGCGCCTTGCTGTAATTATTTTTAACCAGGCTGCCCGGCCCATTGGCACCGTCGTAATTATGGTCGGCAACAATGCTCACGTCCGCCGCGACATTGGGATCAGTCATGGCCGGACCGGCGAGGTTCTTGTAATCCAGCCAATTCTGGCTCTCCGGCAGAATGATTCTGGTTGAACCCGCGCCTTTGGCCACCAGCGCATTGTAGAGATTGGTGACAAAATCATGGATATAGGTGTTGGTCCACTGGCACGCATCATAGGTATTGACGCTCGCGTCGGGCTCGTTCTGGATGGAAATGGCGTAAAGATCAATGCCGTAAGTGGTTTTCATGCTGACCACGTAATTGGCCAATTGGCTGGCATAAGCCAAATTGGTGGCCGTGCCACCCAGAAAACTGCCACCATTGATTGGATTCGTGATTGGCTTGGAATCATAAATATCGTTGGTCATCTTAAATCCCACGGCCGGCGTCCAGGGCGCGCTCCAAACCCGCGCTCCGCGCGCCTGGGCCAATTGCATATTGCTCGTTTCCGCAGTCGTTGGCGTGTCACTCGCGGAAGCTGAGCCGGCGGGCACGATATGATTGCGCAATAAAGAAAGACCAATTCCGTTGTAGGTGCCCGATTGGTAGCTGATATTGTTGTTGGTGGAGAACAGCAGATCCGCCTCGGCTGTACTCCAGGTACCATTAATATTATAAGCGGAGGAAGCGCCGAAGCCGTCAATGCGCTGATGCACATTGTTCCAATCCACCGTGGAAACGCCGTTGATGGGCGGATTGGTGACAACAACTTGCGCGCTAAGATTGACGTCATCAATATAGTAGGCGTTGGTCGCGCTGCTGGTCACTTCCGCATAGAAATTCAGATTGGTGACGGTACCCGAAGGATTGTAAGTGTATTGTCCGGAAAGCTGCGTCCAGCCGCCTGCGGAGACGGAACCCGACGCGATCTGCTCATAAGACGTTCCGCTGCCATCTATCTTTTGCATCGTCAAGTGCATGGTCTGGCTCCCGCCGTTAACCAACCTGACCCACGCCGAAACATCGTAAGTCTGGCCCACCGAGAGGTCTCCTACAAACGATTGGGCGATGCCCATGTAAGTGGCCGTGCGGTTCGTTGCCAGGCAGGCGTAGGTGTTGGAATGGACCTGACTGGTCTCGACGATAAGCGTCGGAGAACCAAAGGGGAACCAGCCCGTCGTATCGCCGGTTTCAAAGCCGGGATTCGTCACGAGATTTTGCGCCGCAGCTTTCCCGGCCTGCAGCATGAATATGGCCATCACGAACAGCACGAGGGGTGAGAGACAGGGTCTTGAGGATTTCATCGCTGATCTATGAGTACAAAAATGTTACGCTGCTGACCGTCGTGCCTCCTTTACTATTCCAGTAATTCGAGGGTGCGAACAAGATTCATCATTTTAGCAAAAAATCAAGACCATCGCCACGCCTTTGATAGATTCTCTTCCATTTTCCAGTCTGAGCAGTTCGCCCAAGTGCCTCGGACCGCGGTGGCGACAGCAACCTGTCTGGGTTTCCCGTTTGCTTCGATGAAATTCAAGTCCGCGTTCGTCGGCGCCTGTCCCGCAGAGCGCTTGCGCGACGCACGATAAGCCATGGGCCGGCAAGGCTGATACTCAGTGCCACCAGCGCGAGCGAAGGGGGTTCAGGAATGACTTGCGAAGAGATCTGGATATTATCGAAGTCCAGATTTCCATTAATACCGGCCGCGCCGCTAAAAGTGTCGCGCAGGAGGATGGTGTCACCGTTAGTCAGCATTAGTCCGCTGATCACGGACCCGTCCAGTCGCCATACGTTGCCGGTCACAGCATCGGTCTCAAAATTTATGAAAGCCCCGCCATCCAGTGAATAAGCCCAGGTTTCCGTCAGGGTATTGAGGAGCTTGTTCCACCGGGTCTGATAGGACAACTGGATGTTGGTAAGCGAAGAACCGGTGTTCAGCCCGGAAATGGTGGCGGTCAGGGTGAGGGTGGAACCATTCAAGTATGCCGGATGATTGCCGTTGTAAGAAAATTCCAGGGCCGTCGTATTGCCGGGGTTTAAAATGAAGGACTCGGCCAATCGGGCGTCGGCCTCTGTCCAGCCCAGGTTATCGTTCGTTGAATAAACTGAGAGATCGGCGGCGATGGGCTGGCTGGGTGCAGGCGTCGTTGTGGCGGGAAATATCCAGTCTGCGTTCGTAGCGGTTGCGCTCGCGTTGGCGGCCACCAACGCGTACAGAACAGGAACCACAACCCCATTGAACAGGATTTTCATCGGGTCGTCCTGATGCCAAAGCATTCTCGATACCACGTCGCACGGGCTGTCTCACCGGATGACTTGTATCGTGACACGTTAAATTACCGGCTTCCTCCGGTTCGCTTGCGACACCGTCCGCGCTCACAACCTGCGGTGTGGTGTATCATCAGCGTCACCACGCACCGCCGCTCATGCGGCTCACGCCTGTCCATTTTGTGAACGCTGTCTTAAGACAAAATCCGCCGGCAACACCCGCCTCTGGAATGCTGCGGTCTGTGTATGCCTGCGACGCGACGGGTTGGGACGACAAGAGCGCAGCGTCCAGCGCTTGCGGTAGCGGCCTGATACACTTGGCTAATGCTCTGCCAGCGGTGCCGTGAACGCGAGGCAACGATTCTTCTCACCCAAATCGTCGGGGAACAGACGACCAAACGCGATCTGTGCACTGTTTGTAGAAAAGAGCTGGCGGATTTCGCGAACACCGGCGGCCGCGCGGGCCGATTTCCACTCCTGGATGAACGCGGTGCGATGCTGGACGAATTGGCAGCCAAGGATTCCCGTTATGCCAAAGACGCCTGTTCGTTTGTGCAGGATGGCATGGCGAAAGCCATGAGCATGTTTTGGCAGCCGGGCAAGCCCGGCCACATTTCCGCCACTCAATTACTGGAAAGCCGCCGCGAACTTGCGATTGAATCGTTCGACAAACAGACCGGGGCCCGGTTAAACAGTTGGAGCATTTTCAAGTGTGAAGATTTTGGCGAGATCGTTTTCAATCTGGTCGGGGCCAGACTGCTGACCAAGCGGACGGGAGATACCAAGGCGGACTTCGAGATCGGTTATGATTTCGACACCGCCTTTCCGTCGTGAGCGCGGTACGTGGCGGCTGCCGTCAAATAGTATCCGGCAGGATTTACAGGATTTTTGTCATCCGGTTCATTTTGTTAAATCTGTCGAAAAGAATCCGCCTGGCAACTCCCCTGTCGCTTCCGACTTCGTTTCCCTCCGGCGCGGCGGCCTATTTTATCTCCAAGGCCTCGTTGAGTTGGCTGAGGGCGGCGTCTGCGTGTTTGAGCGCCTTGCCGGACAGACCGCCGGACGCCTGCCGAATGAGGCCTTGCGCGGCCCGCAGTTGCGCATCAGAAGTCCCTTGGGGTTCATGGGGTTTGCCCGTCTTGCTGACTTTCGCTCCGACCTCGCCGAGGGCCAGCTCGATTTGTTTCATCGCCTTGACCCGATGACCCTTGTAGTCGTGTTTGGCCTGCGCGAGGGTCGCATAAGCGTCGTTCAGCATTACCGCCGAGCCGGCGGTCTGGGCTTGCGCGCCGGTAACCAAACCCAACGCCAGCAGCCCGAGGGCGCACCAGGTCGAGCAACGGAGTAAAACGTGTTTATTCATGTCAGAAGAATGCCTACTTGAACCGGATTGTCAAGCCATCCTTCGCGGCCGGCGGCGGTTTCACTGATTTAAGGAAATTTCTGCGCGCGGCTTCGCCCCGGGCGTCACCACTTGCGCCGGGAACCGACTTTATGCGGCGAGACGGCGCCACGCGCGTTCAATCAGCCTGCTCGCCAGATTGGCCATACCCAGTATCCAGCCGACGGGATACGGCAGCAGCAGCAAGCCCCACCACATCGAGTGTCCGGCCTTGCCGCCGATGCCCCCGACCGCGCTCAGCGCGAACATGGCAATCACGCCAAAAGCGATCATTCCGAACAGACAGGTCCGGTAAACACATAATCCTCTCTGCTGATGGCCGAGCCACGTGCCGAGCACGACCAGCCCACTGCCCGCCCGGATGACCACTGCGCCTTCCAGCGGATCAAGGGCCCCGACGATCATGGCGAAGGCGCCGATGCCCAACAGAATCCGCGCTGACAAGTTTTTACATTTGAGGGTATTCATGCGGCCATTATATCGTGCCGCACCGGAGTGCGTTAATTGAAAATCCTGCCGCCGGTATTGAAAGATTCGATGCCAGGGCACATCAAACCCAGGAACCATTCGGGTTGGGGTGCTGGATTGCGGGGCGTCCTGGCGCCTGCGTGTCCTTGGGTTCAGGCCAAGGGCGAATCAGTTCGGGGAAATGACATGAACCGCGTTCGAGGTTATCTCCACATCCAGGCCGGCATAGATGCTCTCGGCGGAAACCTCGCCGCCCGGATAGGTCTTTAATCGCTCCAGTTGCGCCTGGAGTTCCGCCGGGTTGTAAAATCTTCGTTCCACCACAAGCCGCTCAGCCACGTCCCGGCGCAAACGATTTTCCAGGAGGGCATAGTCCGTCTCCGCCTGAGCCAGATTGGACTCAGCCGAAGCGATTTGCCCGTTGAGTCCGGCGATTTGATTGGTCAAATCCGCGACGCGCTGGCCGCCAGCTTGCAGCGTTTGATTTTCCGATTCCAACCCCGCCAACTGACGGGTCAGGTTGGTGACCTGTTCCGAGTCACGAGCAATGGCGGCTTCGGCTTCCATCAGCTGGTTTGAAAACGTCAACCACTCCGACCGGCTGGCGTCGAGACGATTGGACAGGGTGAACATTGTTCCCGTGCAAAAGGCGATTTGTATCCGCGCCGAGTCCAACTGGTTCGAGTAATCGGTTATCGTACCGGCATCACTTTCGTGCTGGGCATCGGCTCCCCGCTTCATCAGAACCACGGACATGACCGACCCGAGGCAGACCAGCGCGAGGGCGATCGTTAAATAATGTTTCATACGGCGTGCAGCGCCATCAAATGAATTTCGCGTCCGCTCATCGTCGAAAATTTCGCAAAGGCAAAACCGGTTGGACAAGCGTGGATTTGTTACGATTCCGTTACACCCGGCGGCAACGCTGATTGCGCGGATCCACGTGAATCGAATTGGCAATTACTGGCGAGATTCAAATCAGCGTAACGGTCTCTGCGCCTTTCGGTTCACCACACATACGGAATGAGCCGGTAGCGGGTGCGCAGGCAGTACTCGGCGTAACCGGGCAATTCGCGTCGCAGGATTTTTTCCTCGTTAAGCAATCGTAGTACAAGGACCGGGGTGAGGAGCGCCACCGCGGGCAGGACGACGAACGAGCCAAGCGCGAGCGGCAGCCAGAGCCAGACGAGCAGCGACACCGAATACATCGGATGCCGGACGAGGCGGTATGGACCCCGGTCAGCGACGATCTGGCCGGCTTCGACTTGAATGATGCTCGCGGCGAAGCGATTGGCGTTGCAGATGGGAATAAATAGAAGATAACTGACCGCAAAGAACAGCAACGCCATCGAGGTCAACCACCAGGGCACCGGCGCCAAATAATTTCGCGACCAGCCAAAGCGATGATCCAGCCCACACAACACGTAGGCGATAACGGAAACATTTTTCAAAATGAACATGATAAACTTCTGCGTGCCGATTTTCTCCTTGCGCAGCAACCGTCGGGCAAGGAATTCCGGGTCGCGTTTATAAAAATTGGCGCAGAAGAAAATACCGACGGCCAGATTGACGGCCAAAAAGGCCCAGCCCTGCCAGAATTTCAGCGTGCCGGGGACAAAGAGAAGGACCGCCAGCACGAGCTGGCCGATCAAACTCCAGCGGACCAACCGCGACAGGAGGTTTTTGGTCGGCGGGTTTTCCAATCGCTGAAGGATGCCATGTGCAACAACATATCGCCAGCAACTTCAAGGCCGCTGCGTCTCTGCGTTTAAAATTCCCACGTGACGGCGGCGTGAGTGCGATAATCCGGCACCAATGGGCCACCGGAATTCTCCCGGTGCACCGGCAGATCTGCGCCAAGATACGCGCTGAGATTTTCCGACCAGGTGAGACTGATGACCGGCCCGGATACACGATGGTTTCCGCCGAGTCAGGGTCCGGCACGCCGGCGAAGGTGTCCTTGCCCTTGCTTTCGCCGGACTTTGGATGTGCTCGCTGCAACCCGCACTCTGGCTGCCAAGGGGTGAGTTTCACGAGATCCGAACTCAGGCATCTTGCAGCGTCGTGGCGCGTTCCCGGCAGCTTCGTTGGAGCGGGACGGTTGCAGTGCCTGCCTCAGGAAATTTCCCCGACCTCCGAGCGCACCTTCCCCAGGGCACGAGGATTCGGGCGGGTGACGGCGAGAACCAGCCCGATCCAAAGCAACAGGGCCAGCGTGAGCGCCGGGAGGAGCCACAGTGGCAGCACGCGGGACATTTCAGCGGAACCAATTCCCCGCAGACAGGCCGCCCACGTCGCGAGACGGCAATTCAAGATCAACAGGATGATTCCCCAAACCACGGCCAGATGCCCGGCAACGGTTCGCACCACCGCCGCTCCCGTCTTGCGGCTCACCTGGAAGAAGTGCGAGGCACCCAGCGCGAACATCGCGACCGTGATGATGCCGGCAGATATCGTGTCACCCGCCCGCCACGCGAGATCAATCAGCCACCAGAAGCAGGCCAAATACACACCGGCGGTCACGATGAGGCTCCGGCCGCGGTGCCACGGTTTGCCGACCGGCGGCGGTGCTACACCACCCGTCTCGTGCTGCCGGCGGATGGCGAGGATGCGCCGGAACATTACAATGCACAACGTGGCGACGACCACGGCATAGAACCACCAAAAGCCCGCCAGCACGGCAAACAGCGTATGGTCACTCCATGCCAGCCGCCGGCCCAGCGCCAGCAAGCCAAGTTGCCCACCAATGCACCAGGCCAGCACAAAAATCCACAGACTGATGAACCCAATCTTTTTGAGCCGACGTTCGGCGGCGGTTGGCGCAGCCCGGACGATGAGCCAGTGTGCCAATACTCCGCCCACAATCCCAAGCAGCGGCGCCACCCACGCGCCCAGCAAACCCGATTTGGCGGCCGCCGCGCCTTTGCCCGCCACCCCAGTGCCGATGCCTGCTGCGGAAGCCGCCGGCAGGGCCGCCAGCACCGCGCCGGAAAATGCCTGGCCCGGCGCCGTCCGGCGCAGAGTGCTCTCCACAAAGGACTGGACTTCCTCCTGTAACAGTTTGCGGCCGCGGGACAGCCGTTGCTTGACGGCATCCTCGGACAACTCCAATTGCGCGGCCACCGTCTCAATGGATTCGTGCTCGCGGTAGAACAGGATGAGCGGTTCGCGGTAAAGCTCCGGGATTTTTTCAAGAGAACGCCACAAAATGGCTTCTTCCTCACGGCTGATGGTTTGTTCGGACGGCAAGGCTTCACCGGCTGGCGCTTCGTGGATGAGTTCCAGCGGCTCGGCCTGATGCACCGGATTACGCCCTTCCCGCCGCAAAGTCTTGTGGATGCGATTGTGGACGATGCCGCACAGCCAGGCGCGGAGTTTGGCCGGTTCGCGCAGGAGACGGAGATGTTTCCACGCCGTGATAAATGTTTCCTGCGCCACGTCTTCGCTCTGGCCAAGATGCCCGATGCGGCTGTAGGCCAGGGAGCAAATCAGAATCTGGTAGCGCGATACGATCCGACTGAAGGCGTCGCGGTCCCCGGCCAGACTGCGGGAAACCAGTTCCGTATCCGTGTATTCTTCGGCTATCACTGCTTGATGGTTTATCATACTGCCGGATATGTCCCCGCCCAAGCCTAAGAGGTGACAAACAATATGCAGGTTCATTTCACATCGCCATCTCCCCATCTCTCCGGGCCGGGCGGGTGGAATCGGTTGCAACCCATCCGGCTTCGCCTTCAGGCTTTGATGAACGGCTTGAGCCGGGTGTCTACCTGCAGGATATGCCCTTCAATCCATTGGCTGAGCGTCTTATGCAAGTCCAGCAGGATTTCGCGACGGAAGCCTTCCGCCAGGTAACGTGCCTTGAACTGCTTGAAAAACGAACGGAACTGTTCGTGGGCTTCCTTGTTTCTTTTATGCGCCGGGCACCGGTGACGTTCCATGCACCGCTCCTCCACGTTGAAATGGGTGTCGGCATAGCTCTCCAGAAACTCCACCAGATGGATTACAAATTCACACTCTGTCCTTGTCGGATTGGTGGTCATCAACATGTCCTCCAGATGATTGAGGTTATTGATCAACATCTGGTGCTGCTGGTCCAGCACGCTCGAGCCCGTTAAGAACCGTTGATTCCATTGTATCATAGTCAAAAACAGATTGTATTTTGCCCGGGCCTTCCCCTGCGGAGTGTCAGCCATTGGGAGCTTTCCCGACCAGTTGATGTCCTGAGATAAGAGGACAGTACACCAAGATTGTTCCGTGGAAAAAGCGGGCGCCATCAACGATTCTTGTCAATTGCGCGATCAAAATTGTCAACGGCCGGCGATTTTCGTCTAAGACGCCGAAAGGGGAATACCCCTGCCGGACTTACACTGCGGTTTGCGCTGGCCAGGCGGGCGGTTGTTCCCGACGCCGGACCGGTAACCGACCATCGTTCAGTGTCGGGCGGTGAATCGCGGTTCTGTTCGTTGCCACCGCCGTTTTACCACCCGGTGTGCCTGAGCCATGCCGCGACGTCCCCAAGGTCGGCCCGATTGGCGAAATCCACGAGGTCCTGTGCACGTTGCCACTCGTCTATCCGGATGTTCACGCCGGGCGGAAAAGCCGGGGACAACCGCCGATACCGGTCGCGCAGTATCTGCCGGCATTGATAATCCGCAATGCCCATGCTCGCATCCAGCAGCAGGTTGATGAGCGGCCGGGCCCATTGGAGGATGCCCCAATCGTTATTTTTACCCTCGATGAAACTCAAAACCGTGCCCGTGCCCACGGATAGCACCAGCAGCTCGTTCAAAGCCGGCCGGGGATTGATTTGTGCCCGCTCATCCTGCGTCTGGGCGACGGCAGCCAAAGAGGGATTATTGGCCAGGACCGCACCGTCAACGAATCCGTCGTGCGCAGGAAAATAGGTCGGCGCGGCGCTGGTATCCAGGGCTACGTCCACCACCGTCAGCTCGCCGTCGGAATCGGTACCGGGAAAGTTATGGAAAAATTTGGGATTCCAACAGTGGGTTTGCGGATTCGCGGGGTCAACATGGTCAAGGTCGAAGCTGGGAATCAGGACGCGTTTGTTCAAATCCTCCGGTTTAAGATTGCCAAACTTGTCCACGAGAATTTTTTGCAGATTTCTCTGGTCGTAGCGCGCGCCAATGATGTCACCGAGGTGAATGATGTTTTTCAACCATGAGTCATCAAAGATTTTCACTCCATCCTTCACATAAAGATCGAGCAATTCCTGAAGGTTTTTCCCCGCCGCCAAGCCAAGCGCGATGATGCCGCCGGTGGAAGTGCCCGCGTAAAAGTCGGCCCGGGAAACAAACCCGGGGACCTGCTGTTCGAGGCGTTGCAGCAGCGCCAGCGTGACAATGCCCTTGATGCCGCCTCCATCGAAGGAAATAATTTTATACATAACTTCGTCCTTTCGCTGTAACCGTCCCAATCTGGAGCCAAGCTGACCGGAAGTCATCGTAGTCAGCAAACAAAAACCAGCAGCCGGGTCGCGTCTTGGGTTGCGGCGCGCCGGCAGCGGCTGTTGACCTCCATTGGAAGTTTCATCGACCCGGCGCGCCTTTGGCGGGAGCTTCGCGCCATCCCGATCGCGCGAGGAGACGGTTTATTCGCTCGAATTTGCAGGCTGAGCCGGCTAGCCTGATGCCATGTTGCTGGTCACTTCAAACAAGCCGAAGCAGTTGCTGTATATCAGTTACATCGGGCAGGTACGGCTGGAAGAATTTCGAAGCGGCCGGGAGGAACTGACGACGCAATTGAACGAGTTGTCGCCGGGTTTTCGGTTGCTGGCGGATTTCAGCCAGATGGCGTCCATGGGACTGGATTGCGCGCCGGAGCTCGGCCGGATGATGGATTTGATCGGGCAGGCAGAGGTGGGTTTGGTGGTGCGAGTCATTCCGGAGCCGAGCCGGGACATTGGAATGAACATCATGACGGTCTTCCATTACCCGCATCGTCCCCGCGTGGTCACCTGCAATAATTTGGCCGAAGCAGCCGGTTTGCTTGAATTTTAGTGAGCCACCATTCGTCGAACCTGTCGTGGTCAAACGGGAAGCCCAATCTTGCGAAGTTCGCGAAAAAATGTTTAATCCTTCTCTGACCGGGGCAACGTGAGCCCGGCTGGACGCCATGCCATCCAACTGTCTGAACAATCTGCCAAAGGAATTTCGATGAACCCGACCAACACTTTCGTCGGGCGTTTGTACCAATATTTCGCCCACCACGAATCCTCCACCGCAACGCACCTGTTGCTGATCATTGCCCTTGCGGTGCTGGCCCACGTGCTGGTCAAAATCACCCGGCATATCAGCGAGTGGCTCATCAACAAAAGCCAGACGCAGCAGAACCCGCTGGGGTTTGTAACGCAACAACCGAAATTCGTCACCCTCACCCGGCTCATTGTCAGTGGCATCATTTTTGTCGTCTACTTTTTCGCGATCGGGTTGATCCTGCAGGAATTCGGCGTGAACCTGACGGCGTATCTGGCGAGCGCGTCGGTTGTCGGCCTGGCCATCAGCTTCGGCTCGCAGGGGCTGGTCCAGGACATGGTCATTGGCTTGACGCTGATTTTTTCGGACGTGATGGAGGCGGGCGAACTGGTGGAGGTCGTCGGCGCGACCACGGTTATCGGCCGGGTGGAAGAAATCGGTTTGCGGTTCACCAAACTCATCAACTTTTACAATCAGGAGGTCTATATTCCCAACCGCACGATTGCCAACGTGAGCCGTTTCCCGTACGGGGGGGTCCACGCGTATGCGGACATCCAGCTTCCGGCAGGCGCCGACCACTCAAAAGCCATCCAGGCCATCACGAACGTTACCCGGGGAATGTGGCGGCAATTCGGCGCGATTATTTTGAGCGAGCCGGTCATCGGCCCGGTGGCAACGGCGGAGGGCGGCGGGTGGGATTTTGTGCGCGTTCACTTCAAAATCTGGCCGGGACAGGGGAGCCTGATTGAAACAACGTTTCGCCAGCAGATGGTCGGCGCGATGAAGGCCTTCGCCGCGAATTACGCCGACTGGCAGGTGCCGGTGACCTATCGTGCCGTGACCGTCGCCAAAAAATTGTAGGACCGCGGTAGCGCATCAGCCGGATATCACCGGTCACGGGATGAAAAATGGCCGCCATCGCAGCCAACCGTTCCGCTTGCGAATTAACGCTGTGTTCCCCCCGCCAAATAGAATTTCAGCCGCGTGACAAATCCTGCCAGATCTTGTCTAAGCACATAGAAGCACCTGCCAATCCCGACAGGCCGGAAAGAGAGGCTGCTATGTCCAGCTACAGTTATGAGGCTGTGGACGCCAGCGGGCTCAAAAGCCAGGGCACGCTGGATGTCACTGATCAAAGCGAAGCGTTGCGGCGGATCAAAGAAATGGGGTTGTTCCCGACCAAAGTTGCCCAGACCATGCCGTTCCGGCCCCGGCCCGGCGCAACACCTGTCCCCAGAATCTTCAGATCCCCGATGCGGATGCCGCGCGGCCGCATCAAACCGGGTGCCGTCGCCGTGTTCACCCGCCAGTTGGCAACGTTGACCGACGTGGGCATGCCGCTCTTGCGCGGATTACGCCTGCTCGAGGAGCAAACGGAGAATCGGGCGTTGAAACTTGTTATTACGGACGTGGCCGCGAATGTGGAAAGCGGCGGAACGTTGTCCGAAGCGCTGGCCGCGCATCCCCGGGTGTTCAGTCCGCTCTACGTAAACATGGTCAGGGCCGGGGAAATCGGGGGCATTCTGGAGGTGGTTCTCCGCCGCCAGGCTGAGTTCATGGAAAAGGCGCTGAAAATCAAAGGCAGGATCAAGGCCGCCATGATTTATCCGATCGCCGTGCTGGTGACGGCGACGGCTATTCTTTCATTGCTGATGGTCTTTATCATTCCACGGTTCCAGGCGGTCTTCGAGGGGTTGCTCAATGGCCGGCGAATGCCCGGGTTCACCCTTCTGGTCTTGAGAATCAGCGAGGTGTTTAAAAGTCACTTTCTGACTGCCGGGATGGTTGTGCTGGCGTTGTTCGTCGCCTGCCAATGCCTCATTCGCACCCGGTTCGGCCGGCAGTGGTTCGACCGTTTTAAATTGTCCATGCCCGTCCTCGGCAGAGTTTTCCGAAAAGCGGCCCTGTCACGATTCGCGCGGACACTCGGGACATTGCTCGGGAGCGGTGTGCCTATCCTTCAAGCGTTGACGATCGTGAAGGCGACCGCCGGCAATACCACCGTGGGCGGCGTCATCGCCAAAGTCCATGATAACGTGAAGGAAGGCGGAAGCATCGCGGAGCCGCTGAAAGAATCCCGGATTTTCCCGGCGATGGTAGCCGGTATGGTGGATGTGGGCGAACAAACCGGCGCGCTGCCGGACTTGCTTTTGAGAATCGCCGACGCCTACGACGAGGAGGTGGACAACGCCATTAGTGCCGCGACGTCATTGCTGGAACCGATCATGATCGTTTTCCTGGCGGTGGTGGTGGGCAGCATTGTGATTGCCATGTTCCTCCCGATTATCAGGGCGATCGGAGACGGCGTAAATCCGGGCGACGGCGGGGGCGGCGGCATTTGAAGGATATCCCGCCCGGTATCGACTTTCGGTTGTACCGACCCGGCGCAGAGGCAATTCCGATTGCACCGGGGAGTTTTCGGTGAGTGGAATGCAATAACGCATTGCCCAGCCAGCCAAGTTTTCTCCCCGAAACTTTTGCCCGGCGGCGCATCCTGGAGTATGGTTTGGGGGTATCAGCGGTAACAAAGGACAGAACATGAAAGGAAAGAACTTGTCCGTGAGCGGCGGCGTTGTCGCCGCAGCGCTGTTGGCGGCCGGCCTGGTGATCATCCGCGGCGCCGGTAGCGGGCAACCGGATTACATTTCAACCAATCAACCAGTCAGTTTGCAGAATATGAAGGAGTTCAAGAAACCGGATGCGGCGCAGTTGAAAAAGCAATTGACTGCCGAACAGTTCGCAGTCACCCAGAAGTCAGCGACCGAACCGGCCTTCCACAACGAATACTGGAACAATCACAAACCGGGCATTTACGTGGATGTGGTTTCCGGCCAGCCATTGTTCAGTTCGCTGGACAAATTTGATTCGGGCTGCGGCTGGCCGAGTTTTACAAAGCCGTTGGCCGATGCCAGCATCACGGAGCATGCGGACCATTCCTTTTTCATGGAGCGCACCGAGGTACGTTCGAAGCTGGCCGATTCGCATCTCGGCCACGTCTTCGACGATGGTCCGGGGCCGACGCATTTGCGCTATTGCATCAATTCGGCGTCCTTGCGCTTTATTCCGCTGGAAAAAATGGCGGCGGAGGGTTATGATGCCGAACTGGCGCCCTTCATCAAAGCCGGCCTTTACAACCCGCCGGCCGGCTCTTCACCGACTAATAACCTGCCCAAGGCGGGATAATGCCGACCGGAATGGAAATGGGAGGGCGGATTGTGTCTTTGGTCCCGTCGGAGTGGCATTTAATATGCTTGACGAGTTTCTTGCCTGATTGGAACGTTGATTAAATTATGAAAGCTCTCCCTGCTCTTATCACAGCAATCGCAGCCGCACTCTGGGCGACCGCCGGCCAGGCCGCGCCGCCCATCGGGCCGACGACAGGATCCGTGTCGGCGACCACCAACACGAATGAGCCGGCCAACTATGTCATCAGCGTGCAATGGAAGGACACCAAGATGGGCAGCACTTTCGTACAGGTGATGACTGCCGACGGCCCCTTCAATCTCGACGCGCTTGAGCACAATACGATGAAGATAAACGGGCCGGACATTCCCACCACCCTCAAACTTTCCGGCGACCTCACCGTGCTGACTCCGGAGAAGGGGCGGCTCAAATTGTACATCGGCCGCACGGTGCCTTATATGACGGGCTCTACGAAGGGCCCAAGCGGAAGCAGCGCCTCGACTTACCAACAGCTTTCGGTGGGATTGGATTCCACATTCATCGTTACTTTCGGTAAGCCCCTGGTGATCCAAGGCGATGAGAACGGGCAGATTTCCATCCTGGTGAAGCACGACGAGGGTTGATCACCTTTCCATTCCAGGCCCTCGCACCGCCAGGCCGCAGCAAAAATCATTTTGCATTCCGGGCTTGCGCACCGCTGGCGCCTGCGCCAGCTTGGTTTACAATGGCGATGAATTCGACCCGGAGTTCTGCGTTGCTGGCGCGGCAAGGCTGGTTTGGCCTGCTGCTGCTGGCGGTGTGCTGGCCGTTGAATTGGTTGTTGCCCGGGATGCGAACGGCTTACCTGTTCTTCCCGCTGTGGGTCGGTTATATCCTCGTGGTGGACGCGCTCGTGCTGGCGCGCGCCGGCACTTCGCTGTGGACGCGCTCGCGTCGTGATTGCGTGATGCTCTTCGTCGTGTCGGCGCCCGTGTGGTGGTTGTTTGAAATGGTCAACTGGCGCACCGGCAATTGGGAATATCTCAGCACGCGCACATTCGCGCCGCTGGAATATTATACCCTCTGCACGCTGTCGTTCTCGACCGTCATGCCGGCGGTGTTCGAAACCGCGGAACTGGTCCGCACGTTCCGGTGGATGGAATTATTTGCATCGCGAAAACCCATCCTGCCTACCCGTCGGCTCTCCTCGGGTCTGCTGTTCACAGGCATGGCTATGCTGATATTGACGCTGCTCTGGCCGCGGTTTTGTTATCCGCTGGTCTGGATTTCATTGGCGCTGATTTTCGAACCGCTGAACCGCCGGCTGGGGCGACGCCACCTGCTCGAATGGCTGCAACATGGTGATTGGCGGCCGGTGCTGGCGCTGGCGTTGGGCGCGCTGACGTGCGGGTTTTTCTGGGAGATGTGGAACTATTGGTCATGGCCAAAGTGGGTTTACCACACGCCCGGCGCGGGTTTCCTGCACCTCTTCGAGATGCCGCTGTTGGGCTACGGTGGCTACGTGCCGTTTGCGCTGGAACTGTATGGCCTGATGAATTTCCTGTGGCGCCGCGCGCCGCAGTTGCGGATTTGAAACCGACGAGAACCCTTCCGCGACCGACCGATCCACGGTCAAAACATGGAAATTCGCGGTTTCCCGGCCCAAATTTGACCAAATCCAACATTGACAGCCAGGTCATTCTTTGGTTTCATCTCTCCCCCGTTTGCGGGAAAACTTATGTACGCCGTATTGGAAACTGGAAGCAAACAGTATCGTGTGGCCGCGGGCGACACGCTGGAAATCGAGCGCCTGGCCGTCGAAGCCGGCAAGCCGGTGACGTTTGATCGCGTTCTGCTGGTAAATCGCGACGGCAAGGTCGCGGTCGGTTCGCCCACGGTGAGCGGTGCGAGCGTGGTCGCCGACGTCGTTGAGCACAAACGCGGCGAGAAAAAGCTCACGTTCAAGATGCGCCGCCGCGAAGGTTATCACAAAAGCATCGGCCACCGTCAGGAATTGACCGTGGTGAAGATCAAGGAAATCAAAACTTAGCGGTGACACGTGGCATGTGGCACGTGACACGAATTCAGTATCCTGTCACCCGTCACTTGTCACTCGTCACAAAATTTTATGGCACACAAAAAAGGTCAAGGCAGCGTCCGCAACGGCCGCGACAGCGTCAGCAAACGGCTCGGCGTAAAGGCATTCGGCGGCGAACTCGTTTCTGCCGGCAGCATCATCATCCGCCAGCGCGGCACCAAATTCGTCGCCGGCCAGAACGTTGGCACCGGACGCGACTGGACGCTCTATGCACTGGCGAACGGCAAGGTGAAGTTTGACAAGCACGGCAGCCGGGTGAATGTGGTGGCCGAACCCGCCGCTACCAAGAATTGACCGACGTCAACAAATTTCATGGCGAGGCCGAATGCCTCGCCTTTTTTGTTGTTTGCCAAATGGTTGAATCGTTAAATCGTTCCAACAATTCAACGATTTACTTATTTAACGATTGAACGAGCCAATGTTCGTTGACGAAATCAAAATCTACGCGCGGGCGGGACACGGCGGCAAAGGTTGTGTCGCCTTCCAGCGCGAGAAGTTTCGTCCCAAAGGCGGCCCCAGCGGCGGCAACGGCGGGCACGGTGGCAGCGTGATTCTTCAAGCCGACCACGACCTCAACAATCTCATTGCGCAATATTATCAGCCGCGACTCCTCGCGCGGGATGGCCAGCCTGGCCTGGGCAAAGGCATGGACGGCCACGCCGGCAAAGATCTGGTGGTTAAAGTGCCGTGCGGGACGCTGGTGTGGCGAATTGCCGGTAACGCCGGCATCCAGCCGGCGGCGAAGCTGGGCAATGAATCCGAGGACGAAGACGAGGCTGAGGGGGGAAAACCGATGTTCGCCACCGGCGCAAGCCGGCGACCATTAATCCGAAGCGCCGGCGGCGAATTCGCGCAGGAAATTGACTTGAGCAAGGAAAGCGCGGCGACGTTCTCAGCCGACGATTTGGAAAAAGGCGAACTGATTGCCGACCTCATCGAACACAACCAGCAATTCGTTTTGTGCAAGGGCGGGCGCGGCGGCTTGGGCAATCGGAATTTTGCCACGGCAGCCCGCCAGACGCCGCGCTTCGCGCAGCCGGGCGAGCGGGGCGAAAACGGCGGTTTTCTCCTGGAATTGCGAATCATCGCCGAGGTCGGGCTCGTCGGTTATCCGAATGCGGGCAAATCCACGCTGCTTACAGCCATTTCCAAAGCGCGACCGAAAATTGCGCCGTATCCGTTCACCACGCTCCATCCGCAAATCGGCATTGTGGAATACGACGACTTTCACCGGCTCACGGTTTGCGATGTGCCGGGCCTGATTGAAGGCGCGCACCGCAACGTCGGTCTGGGCCACGCGTTTCTGCGCCACATCGAGCGCTGCAAGATTCTGGTGCTGCTGCTGGACATGGCCGGCACGGACGGTCGCGCGCCCTGGGACGATTACCAACAGTTGCTCAGTGAACTGAAGCTGTACGACCCGGCTTTGCTCGACAAACCACGCCTAGTCGTGGCCAATAAAATGGATGAGGCGGTCGCCGAAAAAAATCTGAAGCAGTTCAAAAAGAAAATCCGCAAAGTATCCGTGCTCCCCATTTCTGCCGCCTTCGACCAGGGTGTCGAGAAATTCAAGAAGTTGATTCGCGAAGCAGTGGAGGAAGTGTCATGATCGCCTGGTAGGGCTCGCTCTCCGAGCGAGCCGTGGCGCGGTACGGAGACCGCGCCCTACCCAATCTCCAAAAACCGCATCACGCTGTCGCCGTGTTTAAGTGCCTTTTTTTCTCGCCACGGCGCGACCAGCTCCAGCGTGTCGCGCCGGGCGTGGCCGAGCACAAAACGTCCGCCCGCCGCTAGCAGCTTCGGCAGACCCGCATCGTCGAGCAATTGCTGGGCAAACGAAGTCGAGCGATGGCCGACGTTTTTTTCGCCGTAAGGCGGGTCGGCAAGAATCAAATCAAATTGCCGGCCGCTTTCGGCGAGTTGATGCAGCGCCGTGAAAACGTCGAGCATCCGGATTTCGAGGATTTCACCGTAACCGGCAGTGACGGCGTTGCGGCGGATTAACTCCGCATGTTTGTACGATTTCTCGATGCACAACGCCGACGCAGCGCCGCGGCTGAGGCAATCCAGACTCAACGCGCCGGATCCGGCAAACAGTTCGAGCACGCGCGCCCCAACGACCCGCGCACCGAGACTGTTGAACACGGCCTGCTTGACCAGGTCGGGCGTCGGACGGACATCAAGGCCTTTCGGAACCTTCAGAATCCGCCGCGCCGCTTTGCCGCCGGTGATGCGCATGGCTTCGTTGAATCGTGATTGGTTGAATCGTTAAATAGTGATTGGCCAATTCGGTTAACGGCGGACGCCGCCGCCGATTTAACCATTTAACTCATTTAACCTATTTGACGAACCCCCGTCACTTGAAAATTTCGGCGAAGAATTCTTTCATCGCCGCCCACGAACGTTTGTCCGCCTTTTCGTTGTAGGCCGCGCCTTTGGAATTGTCGTTGCCCGCGTTCGGCTGGGTGAAGGAATGAACGGCGCCGCCGTATTTGATGAGCTGCCAGTCCACACCGCCATTGCGCATTTCACTTTCCAGCGCAGCGATGTCCTGCGGCGATGAGAACGGATCATCCGCGCCGTGGCAGATCAGCACCTTGCATTTGATGTTTTTGCCGTCGTTCGGATCGGGCGCGTCCAATCCACCGTGAAAGGACACCACCCCGGCAATATTCGCGCCGCTGCGCGCCAGTTCCAGCACCGTCGTGCCGCCGAAACAGTAGCCGATGGCCGCGATGTGTTTGGTATCCACGAGTGGCTGTTGCCGCAGCGTGTCCAGACCGGCATTGACCCGGGCCCGCAGGAGTTGGCGGTCGCCTTTGTATTTGCCCGCTTGCGCGCCGGCTTCGGCTGTGTTTTTCGGGCGGACGCCCTTACCGTAAATGTCAGCGCAGAACGCAACGTATCCGAGTCGGGCGAGCATTTCGGCGCGGTGCCTTTCGTAATCAGTCAATCCCATCCACTGATGCACCACCAGCACACCCGGACGTTGTTCTTGCATCGCATCGTCCCAGACCAGCACGCCTTCGAGCGTCGTCTCGTCTTGCTTGTATTCAACGGTCTTGGTCTGGATGGCGGCGTGAAGCGAAGCAGCGATTATGGTTGTCATAACGGTCAAAAGAAATTTTTTCATGGCCTTACTGTAATCGCTTCGACTCAAATTGCAATGGCTTGACAGTTGCCACCCTCGACAGGCTTCCTGTCTCCTTGCATTCGCTGGAACCACCGGATTCGCATCATCTCGATGCCGCCATCGGCTGGCTCGGATTGGGCCGTGCCGATGACGCGCGGGCGGAGTTGGATTCGATTTCGCCCGAGCACCAGCAACATCCGTCCGTGCTCGACACACGCTGGATGATTTGTGCTCGCGAACAACGCTGGAACGACGCGCTCGAAATTGCACGGTCGGAACTGACGGCCGCGCCCGACGGTTGCGCCGGCTGGTTGCATCAGGCTTATGCGCTGCGCCGCGTGCCGGGTGGCGGTCTATCGCGGGCATGGGACGCGTTATTGCCGGCGGCAGAAAAGTTTCCCCGAGAACCGGTGGTGGCTTACAACCTGTCCTGCTACGCCTGCCAGATGCAACAACTGGACCTCGCGCGCCATTGGCTGCACCGGGCGATCCAAACTGGCGGCAAGGAAGCTATCAAGAAAATGGCGCTGGCCGATGACGATTTGAGACCATTGTGGAAAGAAATTCGGGAACTGTGATTCGAAGAAATTCAACTTAACCGCGGATGACGTGGATTGCACAGATGCAGAATCTCAATTCTAAAGTCCGCGTTTATCCGCTGAATCAGCGTTTAATTTTGATGACGGTCGTAATTACTTTTCACCGGCAGGAGGCCTGTGCCAATCTGGAGTCGTGACTCGCACGGAAAAATTGCTGGCCGACCTGATCGCGCTGCCCAGCGTAAATCCCGCCTTCGCGCCGCAAAGCGTGGCAGGGCCGCGCTGCCGCGCGACCTTGGATGAGCGGCAGGTCATCCCTACCAGATTCGGCGAAAAAAAGGTCGCGGATTTTCTGGCGAGGGTTGCGGCTCGCGCGGGGCTGGAAGTCGAATTTCAGAATGTACTAGCCAACCGCCCTAATTTCATCGCGCGACTGCTCCCGCGAAATAAAATTCGCCAGACCATCCTGCTCGCGCCCCACCTCGACACCGTGGATGCCGATGAGTCGCAATTCGTTCCCCGGGTGAAAAATGGGCGGCTTTACGGCCGCGGCGCCTGTGATACGAAAGGTTCCGTCGCCACCATGCTCACTGCGCTTTGCGAACTGGCAAACGCAGGATCGCGTCCGAACGAAACGGAAATCATCTTCGCCGGTATGATTGACGAGGAACAGGCGCAGGCCGGCTCGCGGGCGCTGGTGGCGCAGGCGTCTCGCCTGCAATTGGTGGACGGGCGGGACACCCGCCCCACTACTCTCGCCATCGTCGGCGAGCCGACCCGGCTGCAGGTCGTCACCGCGCACAAAGGCAGTTTATGGCTGCAATTGGAAACCCGCGGCAAGGCGGCCCACGGCGCAATGCCGTGGCTCGGTCGGAATGCTGTCCGCGAAATGGCACGCATCGTTTGCGCGCTCGAAACCGATTACGCCGCGCGATTGCGGAAACGAAAACATCCGTTGCTCGGTTCGGCGACAGTGAGCGTTGGCACCATCTGCGGCGGCGCGCAGCCGAACATCGTACCTGACCGTTGCGCCATTTCGATTGACCGGCGGACGCTGCCGGGCGAAACGGATTCCGGCGTTCGCCGCGAAATCGCTGCGTGGTTGCGCGCGAAAGGACTGTCCGTGAAAATTTCCAGCACGAAGCTGGCCCCGGCACTGCCGCTGGAAACCGATCCGAAGCTGCCGCTCATCCGGCAATTTTTGAGGAGTGTCGGCCAGGCGAAGCCGGCGGGCGTGGATTTTTTCTGCGACGCAGCGGTGCTGGCCGGCGCCGGCATGCCAAGCGTGGTGTTCGGCCCCGGCGACATCGCGCAAGCGCACACGACGGACGAATGGATTTCAATGGCGTCGCTGGAACGCGGCAAAAACCTGCTGTTGCATTTTCTAAAAGCGCTTCCGTGACCCGCGCTATTCCCGTATCGTCCAACGCCAATGTCCGCTGAAACAAATGCTCAGGACTCGCACCGCGCCACTTTTTTTCGCCAGAGCGGCTGGTTGATGGTGTCAACGATGGCAACCGGCGTGTTCATGCTGGGCATCCATTTCCTCTCCCGGAAAATCCCCGCCGGCGAATACGGAGTGCTCATCACGCTGTTCTCGGTCGTAAACATCGTCCCGACGATTCCTTTCCAGATGGTGTTTGCGCAACAGACGGCGCACGCGCTGGCCACCGGGGACAAACGCCGTCTGCGGAGGACCCTCCGCGCCGCCTGGCTGGGCACGGTATTGATCTGGCTGATGGCCTCCGTCGTCACGCTGTGCTTTCAAAGGCAAATCGTCGCCAACTGGCATTTATCCAATCCCGCCGCACTCTGGCTCTTGCTGCTGGTGATTTTGTTTTCGCTGCTGATGCCGATGTTTAACGGCGTCATGCAGGGCCAGCAAAATTTCCTGTGGCTGGGCTGGGCCAACATTTTCAACGGCATATTCCGGCTGACGACCGCGGTGCTTATCGTGTTGGTGCTGACCGGGTGGGCGGCGGGCATTATGACCGGCGTGCTCCTCGGCCTGGCGGCGGCCACGGCAGTAGGCGTCTGGCAGACACGCTCGTTGTGGCGCGGAGCCGGGGAACCGTTCGACCGGCGCGGATTTTTGCGGCAGGTCATTCCGCTGCTGCTCGGCTTTGCCGCAACCCAATTCCTCTTTTCGGCGGACACCAGTTTTGTGGATACCTATTTCGGTGCGGACCAAACAGCGCCTTACGGCGCGGCGGGCACATTGTCGCGGGCGCTGCTGTGGCTGGTGCTGCCGCTGGCGCAGGTCATGTTTCCAAAAATCGTCCACAGTACGGCAAAATCGGAAAAAACGAACCTGCTCGGCCTGGCGCTGCTGGGCACCGCGGTGCTCGTGGCCGGCGGCATGTTGGGTTTGTGGCTGCTGGGGCCGTGGGCGGTGAGATTGGTTTATCCGCCCGCATATCTTTCGCCCACCCTCGCGATCCTGCCGTGGTACGCAGGCGCGATGGTGCCGCTGTCGCTGGCGAACGTACTGGTGAACGATCTGCTGGCGCGCGCGCGCTTTCAAATCGTGCCCTTCCTCGTGCTGCTGGCGATGTTTTACGGCCTGGCGCTGACGCAATATCACGACAGTTTTATGACTGTGCTCAAGACGCTCTGCCTTTTTAATTCCATTTGTTTCGCGATTTGCGCGTGGTTCACGTGGGGCAAAAGGGCAAAAGCGATGGTCGAGAATGGAGCGGATACAGGAAGTTAATCGTCGAGCGCCACGCGCCGGGTATTTTCTTATCACCTGTCACCTGTCACCCGCCGGGAGTCCGGTCCGGGCAACGGCAATGGCGCGCGGAGTTTTTTATAAATCCAGCCTTCCAAGGGGCGCAACGGCCGGAGCCAAGGGTAGAATCGCGAGTAAATCAGCCAGACGCGGACTGTCGAGAGAAGCATCGTCAGCGATGAATGAAACAGCACGACCTTGGAGCCGACCTTGTCCGTCCACTCGGTCGGCACTTCGAGGATACGAAAGCCCGCGCGCCTGACAGAAACCAGCAGGTTGATGTCGAACGCCATGTCGGCGATGCGCAGGTAGGGATGGATTTTTTCGACGACCGCGCGTTTCATCACCTTCGCGCCACATTGCGTGTCGTGGATGTTCAGCCAGAACAATATCTGGACAATTTTGTGGAAAACGCGGCTGGCGAATTGCCGGCGGCCGGACTGGGACTGATGAATGACTGCGCCGGGCATCCAGCGCGAGCCGATGACACAATCGGCTTCACCCGTGTGCCGGACCAATTCGAGAAAAGCGCGTGGCGGCGTCGCGCCATCGGCATCCACGTAACCGATCAAGTCCGCGTGCTCCGCGAGTTTGAGTCCCTCGATGAGCGCGCCGCCTTTGCCGATGGCCTCGCGAAATTCGAGCGCGTGGATCGTAGGAAATTCTCCCGCAACCCGCCGCACCACGCCAAGCGTGTCGTCGGTACAGCCGTTAAGCACAACCACGATCAGATATTCACCCGAGTAATTCTTTCCGAAAAATTCCGCATAATCGCGCAGCGCCGGTTCGATGCGGCGCTCCTCGTTGTAAGCCGGGATCAGGATGAGCAGGCTGGGGTCGGGCACACGGAATCAGTAACAGAAACCGATGCGGCAATCAATCGTGGGAACAACGAGGAGGTTCTTTGCGAGCCACCACTGGATTAGCCTGATGCGTTTCACGTCTGGCCACAAGCCACAAACCGATGACCAATAAAATCGGGCCAAACGGGAAATGCATGGTGCGCTTCGCAGGAACTCCTTCAGGATGACCTTCCTCAACGAGAACTTTATGAACGGCCTCTTGAACAGAGGCGTCGATCTTCTGTTGGGTCTGTTCGGAAATATCTGGTGGTTTGCGGGCATGAATGGCGCGATTGATACGCGGCCAAACGACGAGTGATGAAACAACCAACCCAAAATAAAATGCCAGAACCAGATAGCCACGCTTGTGACTGCGGCGAAATGCCCACACGGAAATGCAAAGACCAACGAAGAACACGAGTGGATTCAGCCACTCGATGGTTTTGATAGCGTAGTAAAACATCGGTTTTCCAGTGGTTATTGAATCGGCTCGATCTTTAGATTACCTGCCAACTTTGTAGCCTAACATTCTTTTCAATTGCGACTCTATTTCGCGTTTTGGTTCCTGTCCAGCGCCAAACAATTTGATCATCGCGCATAAAAGGTTCGGGTGGAACAGGCCACTGGCCTGTTTTGTCCGGCAACCTGCCGGACAATCCGGGTTGGTCGGCAAGTTGCCGACCGAAACGGACAGGTTGGCCGTTCCACCGACCACTTGCCACTTGCAACTTACAACCAGAAATTCTTAAATCAGTGCATGGATTCCCGCGAAGCCCTAATCGCGCTGAACCTCATCCAACACGTCGGCTCGGTCCGCGCCCGGCTGTTGCTCGAACATTTCGGCGACGCGCCCAAAATCCTGGCCGCGTCCCGGGCCGAATTGCTCCGCGTCCGCAATATCGGCGAGGAAACCGCGGACGCCATCGCCGGCTGGGAAAAATCCGTTGACCTGGCGGGTGAGCTTAAACGCATTCAGGAATTCGGCTGCCACGTTTTGGTTCAGAGCGACCAGGATTATCCCGAAATGCTCCGACAGATTTACGACCCGCCGCTTGTGCTGTACGTCAAAGGCGCGCTCACCGCGAAAGACAAAAGCGCCGTGGCGATGGTCGGTTCGCGGATGACGACGCACTACGGCCTTGAAACGGCGCGCAAGCTTGCCTATCAACTGGCCTATGTCGGGGTGACGGTAGTCAGCGGCGGCGCGCGCGGTATTGACACGGCGGCGCATCAGGGCGCGCTGGCCGCCAAAGGCCGGACGGTCTGCGTGCTGGGCACGGGCATCAATCTCGTGTTCCCGCCCGAGAACCGGGATTTGTTCGAGCGGATTGCGGCGGCCGGCGCGGTCATCACGCAGTTCCCCTTCAATCGCAACGGCGACAAACAATCCTTCGCCATCCGCAATCGCATCATCGCCGGCATGACCCTGGGCACGGTCGTGGTCGAGGCCGATTTGCACAGCGGCGCGCTCATCACGTCGAATTTCGCGACGGAATATGGCCGGCAGGTCTTTGCCGTACCTGGCCGGATCGATTCGCCGCGCAGCAAAGGCTGCCACGATTTGATCAAGAAAGGCGCGAAGTTGTGCGAAGACGCGGAGGACATTTTGAGCGAGTTCGAGTATCTGTTCCCGGCCAGCAACCGCCCGCCGTCGCCGGGCGAGACCGGCGTGCTGCCTGCGCTGGAACTTTCGGAAAACGAAAAGCTCGTTTTCGATTCCTTGAGCAACGAGGAATCGGCGATTGACGAGGTGATTCGTCGCAGCGGTCTGCCAAGTTCAGCGGTGAGCGTGGCGTTGCTGGGCCTGGAGATGAAGCACGTGGTCAAGCAATTGCCGGGGAAATTATTTGTGCGGAACACTTGAACGTTTCCGGGCTTGCACGACCGGGCGCAATGGGCTAGAACTCGACTCGACTTGACCCGGAGCGTTTATGGCAAATTACACACTCATTGGAGGCGATCAAAAACAATACGGCCCGGTAACCGGGGAACAGTTGTGCCAATGGATTCAGGACGGCCGGCTCAACCCGCAATCCCAGGTAAAAGCAGAGAGCGATGCGGAATGGCGCCCGCTTTCGGCGTTTCCTGAATTTGCCGACGCTCTCGCCGCGAGGGCCGCCGCCCGGGGCACGCCGCCGCCCCTGGCATCCGCCGCGCCACCCGTGCCGGCCGGAGCCAGCGGCCTCGCCATCACTTCGCTGGTGCTGGGCATTTTAGGTCCGCTCACCTGCGGCATCACGGCGTTGTTTGGATTGATTCTCGGCGTCGTCGCCCTGGCAAAAGCGAAAGGCGGCCGGGCTATTGCCATAGCGGGCGTGGTCGTGTCCGCATTTTTTCTGCTCATCATGCCGCTTCTCCTCGCCATGTTGCTGCCGGCCCTGGCGGCGGCAAAACAAAAAGCCCAGCAAATCACTTGCATGAATAATGAAAGACAACTGGCGATCGCCGTGCGCATGTATGAGTCCGACAACAAGGATCAATACCCGCCCGCCGCGACCTGGTGCGATGCCGTGCGCTCTTTCGTCGGTTCGGAAAAAGTTTTTCAATGTCCGGCTGGCGACCCGGGCAAACGCTGCCATTACGCCTACAACGCCAAGCTGGACGGTCTGGATCAAAGTAAAGTCAACCCCAACACCGTAATGATTTTTGAGACCGAGGGCGGCTGGAATGCCAGCGGCGGTCCCGAACTGATCCTCCGCCAGCCCCGCCACACCCGTGGACGGATCCTCATGGTCGCTTTTGCCGATGGTCATGTGGAAGCCGTCACCCCGTCTCGACTGAACACCCTGCGTTGGGATCCTTGAATCGGAAACAACCTGGTATCTGCGTAACCCCAAATGGCAACCCAGTACAAAATCATCGGCGGCGACCAAAAGGAGTACGGCTCCGTTTCGGCGGTAGACATGCGCAGATGGATTGCCGAGGGGCGGCTCAACTCGCAAACGCTGGCCAAGGCGGAAGGCGACGTGGAGTTTCGTCCGCTCGGGGGCTTCCCGGAATTCGTGGACGCGCTGGCGGCGGCCGCGGCCGCCGCGGAACCGCCACCGGCCCCGGCCTCGGCCGCCGTTGCCGACCAGTTGGCCGATGATTATGAACTCGACATTGGCGGGTGCATCAGCCGCGGCTGGACACTGTTGAAAGACAATTTCGGCCTGCTGTTTGTCGGGGTTTTGATTTATTTGCTGATCGAAGCCGCCATTGCAGGTTTGGGTTCAGTCCCGATTATTGGTCCGCTGTTTTCCATCGCGAATCTGTTCATCGTCGGCCCGTTGATGGGCGGGGTCTTTTACCTGTTCCTCCAGGCCATCCGCAGTCAGCCGGTCGGGATCGGCGATGTATTTGCCGGATTTCGCAAGGCGTTCCTGCAACTGTTCCTCGGTTACCTGGTTCCGGCCCTGCTGGGCGGTTTGTGCCTGCTCCCCCTGGTCGTCCTGCTGATGATTGACATCCTGCGGTTGGCAGCGACCGCCCATGGCGCATCCCCGGACCCAAGAATGATCCTCCAGGTTTTCCAAACCCAGCTTCCGCTGGTGCTGACGGTCTTTCTGGTCTGTTTGATTCCGGCGATTTATTTGAAGGTAAGCTGGTCGTTCACTCTGCCGCTGATTATAGACAAGCAAATGGATTTCTGGACGGCCATGAAGACGAGTTGGAAGATGGTCGGCAAACATTGGTGGCTGGTTTTCGGATTGTTCATCCTGATGGGCTTGCTCAATCTCGTCGGCATGTTAATTTGCTGCATCGGTATGCTGTTTACGATACCTATCGGCCTGGGGGCAATGATGTACGCGTATGAAATCATCTTTTCCTCAGCCGACGCGCAAACCGATTGACTTTGCCAAAGCCCGGAATGCCGGGCTGGTCAATCAGTTTGCCACGCCAGGCCTCGGTTCCTTGATGGCCGGACGGTGGATTGCGGGCAGCGGACAACTTGCCCTGGCCCTGGCCGGCTTTGTCATGGTCATGGTCTGGTTTTTCAAAATCATGATTCAGTATTTAGGCCAGATCACCGGCGATGTCCAACCGCGGCCGGTCGGCTGGATTGGTGTGACGGGCGGGATCCTGTTCGTCGCGTCATGGTTTTGGGCCCTGGTAACGAGCGTCAGCCTGCTTTTTGAAGCACGACGGAACGCCGCGGCGGGGCCATCTGGAAAAATTGATTTGTCCGATGATCCGGCCCCCCCGCACGGTTGAGGCCGGGTTCACCCGGCGGAATAACAGAATTCTGGCGCACTTCGTATGTATAAAATGATTGGAATCGATGGCCGGGAATACGGGCCGGTGAACGCCGAACAACTCCGGCGCTGGCTCGCCGAGAACCGCGTTAATTCCCAAACCCTCGTCCAAACGGAAGATGCACCGGATTGGAGACCGTTGAGCGCCCTGCCTGAATTCACCGCCGAGTTGAACGCCGCCCCGCCGCCAATCATCCCGGCGTCCAGCGCGGTGGCCTCGCGGGCGTCGCACAAAATCGCGGCGGGCGTTTTCGGGATATTGTTAGGTTCGTTCGGCATCCATAAATTTATCCTGGGCTACACCGCCGCCGGTTTGATCATGCTGCTCGTCACCGTGCTCTCGTGCTTCATCCTCTCGCCCCTCATGCACCTGATCGGCCTTATCGAAGGCATCATCTATCTGTGCCAGCCGGACCAGGAATTCGTGCGGCTTTACGTGGACGGACGCAAGGAATGGTTTTGATCATGAAAAAACTCACCGCCTCTCAAATCAAAACCGCGCTCGCCGCCGTGCCGGCGTGGAACAAGCAGGGCACGACCATCGCGCGGACGTTTCAATTCAAGGATTTTCCCGCGGCGATCCGATTCGTGGACGCCGTCGCTGAACTGGCCGAACAGGCCTGGCACCATCCGGACATTGACATCCGCTGGAACAAGGTGACGCTAACGCTCACGACCCACGACGCAGGCGGATTGACGAAACCGGATTTCGTGCTCGCGCGCAAATTCGACGAATTGTCACTGCGGTGAACCGGCCGGATTGGTGATTCGGGAAAGCGGCACGGTCGCCCGAATCGTCGCCGGGGCATCGTCCGGCGGCGCGTTCGTGCTCGGCAGCCGTCCGATCCAAATGCCGCTGACGCCGTAATTCCAGTCGAGCTGCGGGAGGTTGGGCGGACTGCCGCGTCCGCCGCGGATGACCAGCCGGTCGGCCGGCCGCATTTTCTCCACCCACGGCTCGTAGGCTTTGGCGTCGCCATAATTCCACAAGACCTTGTGGTAAACCTCGAAATCCTCCTTTGGCATCCACGTCGGCTCAAAGCCGAGCATGTAACGCCAGTCGCCATTCGGGTTTTTGAAAAAGGTCTGATAAAACAGCGACATGTCCGCCGAATAAAAGATGCCGCCTTTGTCCGGCATCCAACCTTTGAGATCGGAATTGTCGGTGGTCAGATATTGATTGACGAGTGTTGCCGACCAGCGACTGTTGATGTCGCTGGTCAAACACAAATATGACGCAACCGCCAGTCCGCTCACCAGCCCCAGCCGTTTGAATGAATCCACAGCGAATTTCGACTCCAGCAGCGCCTGCAAATCGCACGTGATCAAAACCATCAATGCCGGCCAGCCCCAATCATCCCAAAAACGCCCCACTTTGAAACCGAGCACCCAACTGAAGCAGAGCAACCAGAACGCTGGCGTGGCGGTTAACGGCCGCACATGCAGCCTGGCCAATTGGCGCAAAATCAACAGGCTGCCAAGCATGATCAGCGCCAGCACGTCGCCGGTATCCGGTTGCAGTTCCGTGGCCATCGTGCGGACGGTCGCGTGCATCCCGACGGCGAGCAGCGCCAGTTTCACGGCTTGCACCGGATAAGCCACTGGATGTCCTGTAAGCGCCGAGCCGAGCAAAACGCCAACGACCCAGCTCACCCCCATTGTCAGCCCCCAGCGAAATTGTCCGGCAAAGAAATACGCCGCGATCAGCAGCACCCACAGATACCAGACGCCGTGGATAAACGTGGAAAGGGCGAACAACGCGGTCATCAAACCTCCCATCCACCATTTCGGCGGCGACGCGCCATGCCTCTGCCAAAGCAGCAGCAGGGTCATCAAGATCGAAATGCTCACCAGATAAGGGCGCCCCAACGCGAACCGTTGCGGGATCTCCGAAACAATCATCGCCGCGGTCAGCGTGATCAACCAGGCCTCCGGCCGCTTCAGCCAGGGCATCACCGACCAGTTCGCGAGCACAAACAACGCCACCACCGAAAAAATCACCAGCGCCTCGGCATCCCAGTTTTCCCATTGATGGACTTTGGTCAGCAACAGATTCCACCCGAACTCATGGTCAATCTGGTAGGTGTGGCCGAGGATGAGGATTTCCGACCAGGGTTTGCCGCTCACCGCTTTGGCGGCGTGCCGCAACGCGTCGTCTCCCGGCAGGTAACCGTACTTGATGATTCGCAACGGAATCAGCAGCAGGACCAGAAGAACGATCGCCCAAACTGCCAGTGGAACGTAACGGCGCATCGCGTCGAGGGGCGATGGGCGGTCGTTGCCGTTGTTGTCGGTCATGATGGCGCGGCGCAATTTCGCCCATCAAAACACCATTGGCACGCCCTCGTCAAGTATCCGGACTTTCTGCGTGAGGTTCTCCTCCGCAGCAATGGCGCGCAGCCAGCGCGGCGGTTCATCCAGCTCCTCGAACGACAATTTGAATGCTCCGTAATGCATCGGTACCAGCCAATGCGCCCGTAAATCCCGAAAGGCCCGCACCGCCTCGTCCGGTCCCATGTGTACGCGACGGAAGGATTCCGGGTGATACGCACCAATGGGCAGCAACGCGATTTCCGGGTAAAGATGCCGGCCGATGTCCTTGAATCCGTCAAAATAGGCGCTATCGCCCGCGTGGTAAATCCGACGGCCCTGGTGTTCCAAAACAAAACCACCGTAACCGCGGTGGTGATCGTGCAGCGTGCGCGCACCCCAATGCTGGCTTGGCGTGAACGTGACCTTCCAATTGCGTTGCCAGAAGCTTTCCCACCAGTCCAGCTCGATGATCCGCGCGAATCCGAGGTTCTGGGCCAAGTCACCGACACCCCGCGGCATGATGCCGATTTTCGGATACGGCAAGCGGCGCAAGGTGGGTTTGTGAAAATGATCGAAGTGCGCGTGCGTGAGTAAAACGAGGTCAATCGGCGGCAGGTCGCGGATTTTCAAACCGGCGCGCTTGAGGCGCTTCAGCAGAAACAGCCAGTTCGCAAAATTTGGATCAATCAGAACATTCAGGTCGGTGAACTGGATTAAAAACGAGGCATGCCCAATCCAGGTCAACGCGACCTGGCCGCGTTTGAGTTTGGGAAAAATCGGACGCCGATGCAGCCCCGTGCGCCGGGTCAGCAGCGCTTTCCAGACCATTTCGCGGAAGAACGTGCGCGGATTGAAATGCTTCGACGGCGTCAAATCTTTGAACGAGCGCGGCAGCCGTCGGCGGGGCGGGGCAGAAAGTGGCGGAACCGGTTTCGTCATTTGCAGTCCATTTTAGCAAATGGCGTGCCCCGAACAAATTTGAAAATCCGCGATGTCCCTCGCTCGTGGGAAAGGGGAGAGGGTGGTTCCGCTCGGCGGAACCGGGTGAGGGTTGTCGGGAAAAATCCGCGACATCCGCGCAATCCGCGGTTAACTTCTTTCTCGTGAAGAACACAGCGAAGCAACTGGACACTTTCCTGCGCAAGACGCCGAGGCTGGGCAAGGGCGTTTACATCGCCAAAACCGCCGTGGTGCTTGGCGACGTGACCATCGGCGCGCATTCCAGCATCTGGTACGGCGCCGTGCTGCGCGGCGACATCAACCGCATCGTTGTCGGCCATCATTCAAACATCCAGGACAACGCCGTGCTGCATCTCGCGGACGATTTCGGCTGCATCATCGGCAACTGGACCACGGTCGGCCACAGCGCGGTTGTCCACGCCTGCACCGTCGGCGATGAAGTGCTCGTGGGTATGGGCGCGGTGATTTTGGACGGCGCGGTCATCGGCAAACAATCCATCATCGGCGCAAAAGCGTTGGTAAAGCAGGGAATGAAAATCCCGCCCGGCTCACTCGTCCTCGGCGCGCCAGCCCGAATCGCACGCAAACTGACGCCGAAGGAACGCGCCAGGCTGAAATGGTGGGCAAAAAAATACGTGGACAACACGGCCTATTGCCTGAAACACGGCATCATTGTTGGCGCACCTACGGTTCAATCCGATAACGCCCGCGAAACAGAAACTGCTTTCAGCCAGAAATGCTGAACAACTTGCGTTCGGGGTCAGCGTGAATCGTCCAGACTCCTTCAGGCTCGTCACGAAGCTGTCCCGTTATCTGTTTTGCTGGATTGTAACTGGCTCTGTAGCCATCAATCGTTTCGTTAAGCAGGCTGGAAAAGTTGAAACCTCGCTCAAGCGCTCCACTGAATTTAGGCCATGCAATTTTCCGAGGCTGCCCACCGTTACGTTTTGGCAAGCGAATGCCATCTTCCCAAACAACATAATCCGCGTGAGCGTAACCATTCCGAATATCGCTGTCGAATGCATCCCTGAAAACCTCGGCCAATTCGTTAAAGCCGAGTTCTTGTGAGTGCCCAGCCAGATCGCGAAGAATCTTGTTCGCATTCGGCGCAATCAACGATCCAGTAAGTCTGTGCTTTTCAACGAGCTTCTGAAACGGCCAGACATTATACCGCTCACCGCCCGCAACCCGGAGCATGTTTTTCGGCACTTCGTAAAGCCCGCTGGCTTCCGCGAGGTGACAGTAAAAAGCAAGAGCGACTCTGGCTTTGAATGCATCGTCGGGATTTGCACGAAGAAATTCCGAGTATTGTCGAAACGCGACTTGGGCTTCCATCGCTGTATTCCAACCGGCATCTTGCAGCCTTCGAAACTCAGCCGATAATGAAAATGCGAAGTGCAATTCGTTTCTTGCTTTCGCTGAATCAAAAAGTTTCTGGAAAGCCTGCTTTGCCTTCTCGTAAAATTCTACATTCGCCTTTTTGATTGGGTCTGTGGTGTCGAGTTCGGCTTGCATTTCCCTCAAAGTTTTTCCGTGGGGGTGAACGGCAGGCCGCGTTCGCCGTTGAAGAGTTTTTTCAACCGCCGGTCGCTGGAACTGCGCTTGCGCCGGATGATTTCCGGCGCGACTCGGTTGCCCAATTCCCGACGATACCGCCGCCCTTTCAGCCAGTCTTCGTAGCTGATGGAGCCGTCAATCGGGATACAAGGGATTTTTGATCTTGAGTTCATCGGCGACTTCTTGCACCAGTTTCACGCACGCTGAAAGGTTACGATATTCCGGCAGATTCGCAAGCCGCCGGACTTCGTCCCAGTCTGCCGGAATCGCGCCATCCAAAATCATGGCGGTCAATTTTTTCGCACAATCGCGCGCCGTCAGGTTTTCGCCGGATAAACCGACACCAGCACGCGCTCGACGAGCAAATCTTCTGGTTTCATCAGGCGAACCTCGCCGTAAGGTCCCTGCACGCGGCGAAACGGCGTGCGCGCAAAACTCTCCGCCGCGCCTAGCACGTCCACAAACATGCCGGCCACTTCCCAATTGCGCGGACCCCCTTTCGCGCCGAGCAAGCTCATGACTTCCTGCCGCTGGCGGAGCGGCAAGGTCGCCTTGTTGGTGTAGCACAGGTCGAGGTCGCCGGAGGTGTAGGCGCCGTCCGTCAAAATTTCGATGGCCGAGCCGCCAACCACAACAAGTTCAACACCATACTCGGCCCGAAGCGCGGTGCACAGCGACGTTATTTTCAAACTTTTGAGCGTCGGATCTTTCTCGGCTGTGATGTCGGCCAGTGCAGATTTGATTTTGTTTGCTTCCATTGCCCCGTTCGATTGTGCCGCAAATCCTGAATAACTTTTATGGCCGCAACATTCCCGGCAATCCGCCACCCATTTTCGCCATCATTTTCTGGAATTTGCCCATCTTCTTCATCATCTGCTGCATCTGCGCGAACTTGTTCAGCATGGTGTTCAGTTCCGTCACCCTCACGCCGCTGCCTTTGGCAATGCGTTGCCGCCGTTTGGCGTTCAGGAGCGCCGGGTTCTTGCGTTCCTGCGGCGTCATGCCGCAAATCATCGCTTCCATGTGCCGGAACTCCTTTTCCTGCTTCGACAAATCACCCTGCTTCTTCAAAAGCTCGGTGCCGCCCGGCAACATGCCGACGACGCTCTCGAGCGAGCCGAGCTTTTTCATCGCGCGCAATTGCTCCAGAAAATCTTCCAGCGTGAACTGGCCTTTGCGCATCTTTTCTTCCAGCCGCTTGGCGTCCTCCAAATCCACCGCTTCGGCGGCCTTCTCGACTAGGCTTACCACGTCGCCCATCCCGAGAATGCGCGACGCCATCCGCTCGGGATGAAACGGCTCGAACTCGTCCAGCTTTTCGCCGACGCCAGCAAACTTGATAGGCTTGCCGGTAACAGCTCTCAGGCTCAACGCCGCGCCGCCGCGCGCGTCGCCGTCCAGCTTGGTCAGGATGGAGCCGGTGATTTGCAGCGCCTGATCGAAATGCGTAGCGACATTCACGGCTTCCTGGCCCGTTGCGGCGTCGAGAACGAGCAGAATTTCCTGCGGCTTTACGAGGTCGCGCAAGCGAACCAGTTCCTGCACCAGCGGCTCATCAATCTGCAATCGTCCGGCGGTGTCAAAAATCAGCACGTTGCGATTATTCGTTTTCGCGAAATCCAAAGCCTCGCGGGCGATTTTCGAAACATCCGCTTCACCGCGCTTGACGAAAACTGGAAGCTCAAGCTGTTTGCCGAGCGTGTCCAATTGGTCCATGGCAGCGGGGCGATAAACATCCGCCGCCACGAGTAACGGCTGGCGACCTTGTTTCTGAAGCAGCCGGGCGAGTTTGCCGCTGGACGTGGTCTTGCCGGAGCCGTGCAAACCGACCATCAGGATGCAATTCGGATTGCCACCCAGGTTCAGACCCGCGTTCTGTGCGCCGAGCAGGTCCACGAGTTCGTCGTGGATGATTTTGATGATCTGCTGCCCGGGCTGGATGCTCTGAACGACTTCGGCGCCGAGGGACTTGGTTTTGACGCGCTCGATGAAATCGCGGGCGACCTTGAAATTCACGTCCGCCTCCAGCAGCGCCAGGCGGACCTCACGCAAGGAATCGGCGACGTTGGCCTCGGAAATTTTCCCGAGCCCGCGCAGGTTGCGGAAGGCATTCTGGAGCTTGCCGCTCAACGACTCGAACATTTTTCTATTTTAGCGCAGAGACGCAGAGACGCAGAGAAAAATTTTCGGCAGTGCCCCCGGGCGCGCAACGCATCCAGGCAAACATTTCATCGCCCGGTCGAGATGGATTTGCTCATTGACGTGGTTGTAGAACCGGAACGCGGCGGAAAGACAAAACGTGAATTCCTCTCGGCAGGCATAACCCGAGACAATGTTGTGCTCGTGCGATTCAGAAACGCCCGAGGGACGGATGGGAATTGGCGGCGTTCACACGGTTTCGCATTGCGCGACCAAATCAAAAACGCGCGGCTAAAACAAATTCGGCTTCGGACAAATCTACATGTGGAACCAATTGTATCGGCTGAAGAAGACCGCCCAGTCCGCGGTTATTTCGGAAACCAGCATGAATAGAATCAGGAGCGTGAGTGCCACAAATTTCGTCTGGAGGCTCAACCGGTTGAGCGCACGGTCAAGGCCGTAAAGATAAAGCAGCAGAAAGGGGATCAGCGCGCCGAGCATCAACCGGCCCAGCGTGAAATACGGGTGCTCGCGTGACGGATTGAAATTATTGTGGAAATCGCAAATGACAGACAGGAAGCCGAGAAACGCCACGGCTACGGCCACATTCAAAAAGGCCAGCGTGAGCGCCTGCCGCTGCCGCCCGCTTGCCTGCTTGAAGCGCGGCAGGAGGGCAACCAGGGCCGCGATGACAAGGCTGACGGACGAACCGACGTAAAACCAATCAACCGTCGGCAGCGCAAGCGGCACCCGATGCCACAAAATTTCCCCGCGCCAGAAAGTCGCCGTCAGCCCCGAAACAAAAGTCCATAGACCCGGCGGAGTGAAGATTGGATGATGCCACCATTCGCTGAACGGTTTGTGCGTCAGGCCGAAAAAATGTGCGCCCGCCCCCGCGCCGGTGAAATCGCCGAAATTATATTTGCACCACACGGCCCATGCCGCCATGGGTAACACGGCACAAAAAAACAAGGCGGCCAGCATCGGAAGCGCCGCGCGCAATTTACCGGCGGCGGCCAAACGATACGACTTGAACAATACGATCCCTGCTGAAACCGTCAGCAGCGGCAGGTTGCTGATTTTCGTTAAATCGGTGGCCGCCAGGGCCAAACCGACACATGTTCCCAATCGGACGCCGGGAACGTCCACCTGCAGCCATCGGATCAGCAAAATAAATGACACACCGTAACAGAGTGGCGACAAGACATCATTTGAGATTGAGTAAAAAGTGGTTTGGGGCATGGTCGCCAGCAGCGCCGGAACGCCGATTCGCAAAAACAAATTTTCCGGAAAAAGGATGCGAGCCGTTATATGGCCGAGCCAAACGAGCGCCACGACCAGCAGGATGTCCAGGCACCGGACCCAAAGCAGCAGGCTTCCGCCATCCAGGCCGAGCCACCGCCCGCCGTGCCACCACAAAGCGGCCAGGGCGTAGTAAAGCGGCGGTTGCCAGGCTTCGTGATTGATTACTTTTTCCCAACCTTTTTGTCTCGACACCAAGAGGGGGGCGGCCTTTTCCATCGGCTGGGTCCACAACGGCGGGGTTTGCTCTGTCGGACAATTATTTGAAGGCCAGAGGTAGATTTCGAGCGCGTCGTAAACCGCGATGTAACTCGTGGTTTCCTTTGAAAGCGGCTCCAATTGGCGCGGGATCTGACCCTGTGAATATTTCAGAACCAGGTCAAAATGGGCATATTCGTCCACGTTGTTGAAAAAAGGAAAGGCGGCGGAAAAAACAAAAACGTGAACGGCCGCCACCAGGCTCAAAAGACAGACGATTGTGCGCTCGCGCATTGCGGAGATTCCGATGCCCGGGTTGGAATCGGCGTTGTTCAAAAGTTCGTGGTCAGCTTAAAACCCTGTCGGCAAACCTCAAGTAATTCCCCGTGATCAAAAATCGCGCCTGATCGCCGGCGTACCGTATTACCGAGTTCAAGGTGCTCGAAGCGTGTAAGCGCGCAGACTCGTGTGGTGTGTGTCCGGCAGGACAGACGATTGAGAATTACCGCGCCGGCTTGTGTGTGAAAACCAGCAAATCGGCGTTCGCCACCTGGTTTGTCGCCAGTGGTTCCGACCAATGGCCTTTCTCTTTGTCAGTCACGTAGCCGCCGACGAGAACGTAATCCTGTTTCAGGAACTGGTTCAAGAATTCACTGAATTCCGGCGGAGTTCCCGCCTGCCACAACCAACTGTTCGGTGTCGGTGAGGAAACGATCAGTTTCGGCGGGTGTCTCAGCAAGTCAGCAATGGCTTCGAGCTGGTATTTTCGCGCCACAGCGGTCGGGATCATCAGCGGGTAAACGGTGATGAATCGTGAACGGCTGAAGCGTTGGGCGTAATAAAGAATCTGAGGTTCGGAACCGGCGATGAAAATAAAATCATCGGGCGAGCTCAATTCAGCCACGTGCCTGGCCACCACGGGTGAGCCGATGAACGGGAACGCGCTCATTTTCACTTCCACAAACCGTTCGCGCGGGCACGTCAGCCAAGGCACATCGGGACGGAGCACCAGAAGCACGATTGCAGCCGTGAGCAAACATCCTGGCCATCGGGCCGTGCGCGCCAACCATTCCGTGATGCACGACGCGAGGGCGCAGATGCCAACAGCGCTCAACAACGCCCAGAATGGCATAACCACAATATAATATTGCGCATATCCGCTCGCACCGGTCGCAAAAATTGCGCTGACGAACATGCCCAGCCAGAACCCGACGCGCGGTCCGGGCCGCAACAACGCGGCCCACGGGATAAAGAACAAGATCCACCAGTTGCTCCAAAAAGTTCCAAACCTGGACCAGAGGTAGGCTGTGGCAAAGTTATTCGATGCCGCGTAGTAACGGTTGAACGCTACCGTGCATTCCCATAGCCGCGTGCCGCCGTCATGGGCCAGAAAAAATCCCAATTCAAAGATAGCCGCCAGCAATGCGCCCAGCACCGCCGCCAGCCAGCTTCGTCGCAGCAATCTCGCGTCATGCGTCTGTCGCCATTGCTCGACCGACCAAACCACAAAAACAAACCCAAGCACCGGCAGCGTGGTGTATTTATAACAGAATGTCGTAAAGCCCAAAATTCCTGCCATCAGCCAGTATTTCGGGCAGTGGCCGCGATGCCGGCTGCGGATGTAAACGGCGATGGTTGCCAGCAACGGCAGCAGCATGAACATTTCCGTGTTGGCGGCAAATTGATCAATGCCGGGCAGCAGGATCATCGGCGTCGCCAGCCACATCGCCGGCAGGGCAAAGCCCTTTCCGAACTCCAGCCGCGCGATGTATCCCAGCAAAACCGTCGCCAGCGCCACGAACAGATATGCCAGCAAACGCGGCGCCCAGAAAACACCCGGCAACAGCAGGTTGGCGAGTGCGTAGCTGTAAATGATCATTGGTGGTTTCTGGATGAAAGCGTGTTGGTATGGCGCAATGCCGTGAATCAGGAGTTGGGCGGAATAAGCGTATTCTCCCTCGTCACGAATGAACGGCGCATCGTAACTGTTCCAGCGCAGCGCAACGAACAGGAAAACGATTCCCGCAATTCCCAGCCACCTGCCCGTTTGTCCGCCGCGGGGAAATGAGGATTCTGATGTCATCGCCTCTCTATTGAAAATACAGCGGCCCTCTTCCGAAAGTCAATGAATTCAAACCGGACGTGGAAACGAATTTGTCCAGTGACCTCGCGAGTCCGGTGACAAAGTTCAAAACCGTGTTCGGGAAGCAGCAAGTCCATCCCTTGGGCAAGGTGGGTGGTTTTCCAATTTGGATGGTAACTTTGAACTTGAGCCCCGCAAATTTCTTTGGCTTAATTTATGTTCATTTTTGCGACTGGTAGGTTACCCAAGTGGCCAACGGGGGCAGACTGTAAATCTGCTGGCTTACGCCTTCGATGGTTCGAATCCATCACCTACCACCACCTTAAAAATACAGGGGGAATTCTCATTTTAGCCAATTTTTTCAATTGTTTTATGAGTCTTGCGTTTTTGATTCTGTGCGCCTTTGTGCCGTTGCCGTCTCTTGCTTGCGCTCTTGAAACGGTGCTCACAAGTATAGCAAAAGTATAGCAAGCCCAAGCTAGCAGACAGACGGTCTGCTTCCTCGCAGCATAATCAAACCAGCCCCAAGGCCAACGCAACGCGCGGAAATCGGCATCGTGGCGGGTGTTCGGACAAAAGAAAATTCCTTTTCAACTGGCCCAATCTGCCCCGCAATTTTTGATTTATGATCGAACTCGGCCGGGTTGAAAATAAAAAACTCCCGCCGTTAATTGAACAGCGGGAGTCTTGACAATTTTGATTTGGTCTAGTTGATGTTGACGTCGATCTGTTTCGGCTTCGCTTCTTCGGCCTTGGGCAAAGTCACGGTCAGGACGCCATCCTTATAAGCGGCCTTCACCTTATCAGCCGCTACCGCCGTTGGCAGTGTCAACGCACGCGCGAATTTTCCGTAATAGCGTTCCTGCCGGTGTACTTCGGATTCCTTGCTCACCTTTTCCTCTTTGCGCTCTCCGGAAATGGTCAGCACGCCGTCCTGCAAAGAGACTTGGATGTCTTCCCGCTTAAAACCGGGCAACTCCACCTGCACGGTGAAACTTTCCTTGTCTTCATGCGCATCGAGCGCCGGCAGCCAGCCCGTCAACGGCGATTCAAACAAGCGATCCAGTTCGTCTCGCAGATTCGATAGCCGTCCAAATGTCGGCCAAACCACGTCAGGCTTTTGATATCGTATCAGATTCATATTTATCCTTTCGTTAATTGTTTCACCGAGTATTCAGCGCGGAACGTGCCAAGGCCATACTAAAATCATATCACGCTGATTACAAAGATATTATAAATAACAAACCTGGCGCACAAAGGCAAATAATAGAGCCATAATGACACATTGATGGCTTTGCAATTTGCCACAAGTGCCAAAATGTCAAAACGAGCAGCGTGCGCTAAAAAATAGGCTCCGCAAGATTTGTCGCGGAGCCTCGCTGAGATTTCGTCTTCTGATTAATCAAACGCGTGGCCGGCGCAGCAGAGCACATCTTTTATTTTGTGCCGGACGAGGTCCTTTACGTGTGCCCGGGCCGGGCCAAGATATTTGCGCGGATCAAACTCCTTGGGATTTTCAAACATCGCTTTGCGGATGGCCGCCGTCATAGCCAGACGCAGGTCGGTATCAATGTTCACCTTGGTGCAACCGGTGCGGCGAGCCACTTCAATGTCGGCCTCGGGCACGCCCGCGGTATCGGTGCCCAGTTTGCCGCCGTATTTGTTGATCTCCTCGGCCAGTTCTTTCGGCACGCTTGAGGCGCCGTGCAACACGAGCGGATAATCGCCGAGGCCCGCGTCCATGAGCGCCTGTTTGATCGACTTGAGGCGCTCGAGGTCGAGGTGTTGTTCGCCTTTGAACTTGTAGGCGCCATGGGAATTGCCGATAGCGACAGCGAGCGAATCGCAACCGCATTCCTTCACAAATTTCACCGCCTCCTCGGGGTGCGTGTAATGGCCGCCGTGCGAAAAACTCCCGCCCGCCTCGCCTTCGTCGAACTGCGCGCCGACAAGGTGGCCGAGTTCGGACTCCACCACGCAGTTGTGCTTGTGAGCGTACTCCACGACCCTCCTGGTGATTTCAACGTTCTTCTCGAATGGCTCGTGGCTGGCGTCAATCATCACGCTGGTAAACCCTTCGTCAATGCAGTCCTTGCACAATTCAAACGTGTCACCGTGATCCAGATGCACCGCAATCGGGATCGTGGACAGACTGACGGCTGCCTCGATGAGTTTCTTGAGATAAACCGGATTGGCGTATTGGCGCGCCCCTTTGGAAATCTGGAGCATCACCGGCGCCTTTTCCTCTTCGCACGCCTCGACGATGGCCTGGAGCAGCTCCATGTTGTTGACGTTGAACGCGCCAAGGGCGTATTTGCCCTTCAACGCCTTCGCAAAAAGTTCCCGGGTGTGTGTCAGTGGCATAATTCGTATTTAATTGGTTGAATCAAATGCGGTTATTTCGACAGGAGTAAATGTTAAACCAATTCGTCTGAAAGGAAACAAAAAATATTGGGGATATCCGGCACGGCCCGAAATAATTTCTTTGCGACGGTGCGTCTTTGCGCGAAAAATCCGGTGTGCAAGCGCGCTTTCTTCTCGGCCCGGCCGGCAGTGGCAAGACATTTCGATGCCTCGCCGAAATCCGCGCGGGGTTGAGAGCATCGCCGGAAGGCCCGCCGCTGATTCTGCTGGCGCCCAAACAGGCCACGTTTCAGCTCGAACGGCAGTTGCTGGCCGACAACTCACTGAACGGCTACACGCGACTACACATTCTTTCCTTCGAACGGCTCGCTCTATTCATATTTGAAGAACTGCAAATCGTTCCGCCGCAATTGCTCGCCGGAGAAGGACACAGCATGATCCTGCGGGCGTTGTTGATGCAGCGCGAGGACGAATTGAAATTGTTCCACCGCAGCGCGCACCGACCGGGTTTTGCCCGGCGGCTTGGCGGGTTGCTCAGGGAGTTGCAGCAACATCAATTCACACCCGCCAAACTCCGCGCCCTCGCCTCCCGCCTTGCGGAACGCCACGAACTGCGAGACAAACTCCGCGACCTGGCACTGCTGCTC
>Ga0335085_10001177_pt1 | contig 59402 bp, 59 predicted proteins | sample Lox_Sample_45_FD_206712 | JGI IMG/M metagenome (GOLD analysis project Ga0335085, IMG submission 206712) | Soil microbial communities from Loxahatchee National Wildlife Refuge, Florida, United States - Lox_Sample_4.5 | ecosystem: Environmental > Terrestrial > Soil > Wetlands | place: USA...
AGCCTAGTGCGCGAACTCGACCTCGGCACCCAGCGGTCCACCGCGGTGGACCGCTGGGTCAGTCCCTCCATGGAGTGTAAGGGATGTCCTGATAACGCTGTGTAAAGCATGTCCTGGAACTTGACACACTCTTGGCTGTGCGGCTGTGCCTAACTACTTGTTATTTGGGGATGTGGGAAGGCCGCCACGATTACCAATTTGGCTGTTGTAGTCTCCCATCTCCGAAGGCGCGCAGAGATACTCCGGCATGTCGAAATCGTCGGATTGCAAGCGCAGCGGGTACTTATCCAGGGCCAGCCAGGGTTTCGTATACATTTTCGGGTCATCAATCGTCATCGAGAGTTCCATGTTGTCGTGGTCCACTCGGTGAAACCGCTCTTCCACCCGCAAAGCGTCGCTGTGCGGACGGCCCACATTATCGAGCCAAGTCGCTTCCTTCATCCCCACCGTCTGGACCACGAACGTATAATCGTCCACCCATTGGCCAACGGAGTACCCGTTCCACCGCGGGTCCGGGTCCTTGGGGAGTTCTCGCCCATCCGTCCAGATGATGCGCCACTGGCCGTAATATTCATTCAAGTAGATCACCTGCTTGGCCGTCTGAGCGATCTCGATCGTCCTGAGTTCAAAGAGTTCCAGGCGCGGGAAACCCATCGGATCGCACATGTATAGGGGATCGTTGATCTCTCCCAGCTCGGATTGCCTGGGCCCATTGCTAGGCTTGGTGAGTTTGAATTTTTCCAGCCCTAAAGGAGTGAAGGGTATCTGATGTTCCGGCTTGCCGTCTTCCGGCATTGCCGGCGCGCCCTGGTCCTCCAGCCCGTTTCCAGCGGATGTTGCTCCGTCCCAGATCCCAGAAAGGTCCCGGCGCGGAGCGGGGTCGGACTTCTTCCCGGCATACGTGGATTTGCGCGGCGGAACGTTATTCCACTTCTCCGGCTCCGCCTGGCCTGCTGCCGCCTGAGCCGGAGCGGTTTGAGCGCGCAGCATGGGTGAGAGCATCCAACCCACAAACAGTGTCACGGCCAAGAGCGCTAGGCGCCTGCGCATGATTGAACTCCCCCCTGCAGCGTCGCCGCTCATTGTCCCGGGGCTGGCTGGGCGCCGGCCTTGAACACCGTGCCATTGATCACGATCCGGCCTTTGAAACGTCCGATGGGCGAGCCGTTCTTGATGGGTATTACGTCGAGTGTCACTTCATCCCCGGCTTTGAACGTGGTTCTGCTCCATCCCGCCGCGTTCTGTGTGACCGTGCTTTGTGCTTCGATCACCCAGTGCGATGTGTTGCCGCTGTCGTCCTTGGCGTCAACCTTCAGGAAAACATGCGGATTGGCCCAGGTATATTCCGTAACGGTTCCCTTCAGCGTGACCGTTTTTGTTGTGTCGTAGGCCGCGTTCCCGTGGTGTGCAAACAGCGGAACGCAAACCCCCGGCAAAATAACCAGCGCCAGGGAAATGATTGCCAACTTGTTTCTCACAGCCACCCTCCATATCCCCGCACGGAGCGGCGCTGAGCCGCGCCGGCCGTCCCAGCGAAGAGCGATTCTAAATGGACTATTGGTCTGGTGTCAGAAGAATCTTTGTCATCTGAGTCCACAATCCGGCACCGAAGGTGACCCTCGTAAGCGAACTCGCGACTAAAACGTGGGGTCGTAGCAGAAACCAAGGCAAACATCCCGTTGAGCGTAGTTCCCGCTTGTCCGCTTTGGGACAGTCTTGGCTGCTTCCAATAAGGCAGGGATTTCTCCGGGTGTGAGCGAGAGAGCTATGCTATGTGGCCGGCTCGTCCAAGGGTCAAACAAAACGTACCAGCGATCTGCCGTCCAGCCTCGTGGAGGCCGGTAAAAAGCAAATGACGACCCTCGAAGCTGGTCCTCCGAGTCTTTAATATTGTTAAGAATCTTCATGCCATCGTCGGTTAGGTAGCCTCTAGATCCATACCTTCTAAAGCCGTACGCAAACAATCGTCGGTCGTCGTCCTCAAGAATGAAGTCCCCACTTCGGTACACCTTCAAACTGGTCTCGTGAAATCGGAGGCCGTGCTTTTCGACATGCAACACAATCATGGTGGGGGAAAGATCGTGCAGATCATTGACCGGGATGCGGTACGGCGTAACGGCAGTTAAATACCATATAGCGGCACCCAAAAAGGAAACAGCAAGGGTCGGCCATACCCGGTCCCGAAAACGCCAGGCTTCGGGTGTCATGCGCAGCAGCGAATGAATTGTGGCAGCCAGCAGCGCGACGATTGCAAGAACCTTAATCCCTGCATGACCAATTGCGTGGTCACCGGTCCCGTTAAACAAAATCCAAGCGTTAAAAAAGGCGGGGTAACGGTATTGAGAGAATTCGACTAGAACGAAAAATCGCCAAGCGAGGACAGCGCCCGCAAACCCAGCGAGATCGCCGAACTTGCGCGCGGCAAAAGTGCGAAACGAAGCGACGGCCAGGAGCACGGCGCCAAGAAGTAGGCCAAATATGTACAGATTATCCGTCCAAACGGGGTATGGTTGGCCGATCGATAATTGGTAGTACAGCGCCAGCCCCACCGCACTGCTGAAATACAAAATACCGGCCAAGATATCCGATTTTCGTCGAGGGGCATCTGTTCTTCCGCAACTGGGCCCGCGACGTGTGGCATCTTTGCTGGAGGTTAACGTTCGCATGAGCATATCGCTCCAAGCGTGCGTATCAACTGTACGGGTAGACACCGAGGTGCAGATTTGGTTTCCACGGGGGCAGTCAACACTTCGTTAACGCCCGTCTTCGCTCGTCTTTGGTTACATGGCAGGAAAAACTTCAATTGCCAATTTCGGGAAGATTCTTGGAGTCCTACAGGTACTTTTGTCAAAGGCAGAAACTCCCAGTACCCCGCAGAAGTTCCTGCAGCATCGGGACTTAATTTCTTGAGCGGCGGCTCGTGCGGAGGTCCTTGAAGTGCTCTTTTCCTTATGTCTTTGAAAATCACCTTCCGACGTGTCCCCGCCGGAATCGGACTGAAGGCACTATGAATCTTAAACCGCGATACGTCTTGACGATTGGATTACTGGGCCTGTTCTGCCTGATGCAGGCTGCGCCTCCGGCTCACGCGGATACGTTCACCATGGAACTCACGGGCGTGGGTGATGGCGCCAGTGCGGCGGGCGTCTACATCAGCCCATATCAGGGAACCATCACGGACAATGTTACCCATACCCGGATTTTCAACGGGTTCGTGATTTGCGACGATTTCAACACGGAGTCTTATTTGAACGATCCCTGGACCGCAGTGGCCACGAATGCGGGCGCGTTGAACGGAAATGAAAAGTTCCAAACCTCACTTTCAGGCTACACGGTTCAGCAGAATTACAACGCCGTCGCTTGGCTGGCCAATATGCTCCTTCTGCCCGGGAACGTCACAAATTCGACTGCCCAAACGAACTATTCCTTCGCCATCTGGGACATCATGGATGGACAAACAACCGATCCCGATGGGGGCGCACAAGGGCTCATTGCGGACGCCTACTATAACGTTGTGACGAACGGATATGTCGGAAGCGACGTAACCGTCTATACTCCCTCTCCGAACCTGAATGCCAGTCAGGAATTCCTCGTCGTGAACGCCCCTGAGCCGTCGACTCTGCTCCTCCTTGGCCTTGGACTACTTTGCCTTGGTTTGGCAGCTTTGCGGAAGCAGTCTCTGCGACCTGAGGGTTTAGCTGTCTGAACCGGATCGGAATCGATAACTAACGCGGTCAACTAAGGCCGAAACCAAGTGGATTGCGGCCTTTTCCTACGGCAGAGGTCTCCACGCAGTTTATTTTGCGTTTGCGAATCGGGACCAGCCGGCTCCTGAGAAACGGCCTTCTCGCAGACAGATCCACTCGAGAACGAATCCGGCTTTAATGACGGTGTAAAACGAGAATCCGGCCAGGATGCTCGTCCCGAGCGACAAACGGGAGCGAGCGCGCCTTGTGCGTTCCGAACGTCTCTGCGGAGGATCTCTCCTGCTGCATACAGCGGGAAGCGATCCGTCCTTTACTCGTGCGGTAGAATAGAGGGATGCTCGAATCATGCAGCGGGGCGTTGTGTGCGCTCAAAGCCCCTGAAGACTGGACCCGCTGGCCTTGCCGTCCGGCGAAGCCGAATCTCGGCATCCGGCGATCTCTCGCGTCGGCAAGTCCAAGTGCAGCCCCGGACCTCACCAGGGCTAAGCCCCATGGAACGATGCTATTGTACTATGCCGGACAGCAACTCCTTTGGAATGATATCCTTGCAAATTACGACCAACAAATCCCATGGAATGATATCCTTGTAAAAAAAGGTGGGGGATATGGCGCACTTGTCGTGCCATTCGTCTCGCTTCGCCATCCTTCCGGTATTCCCCTCGGCCCGGAAATCAACCAAGAACGTACGCTAGCTCCCGCAAGCACAAATCTCATGCCCAAGGCACTCGGGCAAGGACTGCCCACACTATGAAAATTGCAGATTTCGAGCAGCGCATCGAAGCGGCTGTACTCGTCGCCGACGGCGCCATGGGCTCCATGCTGTTCGAGGCCGTCGGGCCGCAGCGCAGCTTTGAGGAACTGAACGCCACCCAGCCCGAGGCGGTGTTTCGCGTTCACCAAGCCTACATCCAGGCCGGCGCGCAGATTATCGAGACCAATACCTTCGGCGCTAACCGCTCCAAGCTCGCGGCGCTGGGCCTCGCCGATCAGGTCACCAAGATCAATCATCGCGGCGTAAAGATTGCCCGCGAGGCGCGGGAAGCTGCGCCGCACGAGGTGCTGATCGCCGGCTCGATTGGTCCGCTGGCCATCGCTCCGGAGATGCGCGAGACGCCTCGCGAAGAGATGCTGGAAATCTATCGCGAGCAGGCCCAGGCGCTCGAGGAGCGCGGCGTGGATCTCTTCGTATTGGAGACTTTTTCCAATATGGAGATGATGCTTGCCGCGATTGACGCGGTGCGCTCGTTTTCCGCGCTGCCCATCGTCGCGCAGCTGACGTTTTCCGAAGAAGGCACCACGCTGGAGGGCACGCGCCCAGCCGACGCCGCGGCGCGCCTGGCGCAGAAAAACGTGCAGGTGATCGGCGTGAATTGCACGCTGGGCCCGCAGTCGCTGCTCTCCGTGCTGGAGGGATTCGCGGGAGGGAACCGCGCGCTTTCCGCCATGCCCAACGTGGGCTTTCCGCAGCGCGTGGGAGACCGCACCATCTATCCGCGTTCGTCGCCGGAATATTTCGCGCTTTTTGCGCGCGATGCGGCGGCCCTGGGCGCGCGTGTGGTGGGCGGCTGCTGCGGCACCACGCCGGAGCACGTTCGCGCCATGGCCGGAGCCGTTCGCGGTTTGAAGCCGGCCCAGGCGGTGCAAGCCGCTTCCGTATTCGTTGCCGCGCAGCCCGAGCGAGCGCGCGTGGTAACGCGAGATCCCGAGAGCGGTTTATGGCGCAAGCTCAAGGCCGGCGAGTTTTGCGTTTCGGTGGAGATCGATCCGCCCAAGGGCATTTCGCTCGAGCGCATCTTCGAGCAGGTGGACAAGATCGTCGCCAGCGGCTGCGTCGATACCATCGACGTCAATAGCGGCACGCTGGCTCGCGTGGGCATGGATGCGCTCATGCTGGCTGGAGCCTTGCAAGCGCGCGGCGTGGAAACCGTTCCTCACGTCACCACGCGCGATCAGAATCTCATCGGCCTGCAGGCCGCCCTTCTCGGCGCCTGGAGCATCGGCGGGGTGCGCAACTTCCTCGCGATCACCGGGGATCCGCCGTCTGCGGGTGAGACAAGCGGGGTCTACGAAATCGACTCCATAGGACTCGTCAAAGTGGCCTCGCGTCTGAATCAAGGAACCGACTGGGCCGGTAAGGCGCTGGGCGGCGCCACGAACTACACCGTGGGTGTTGCCGTGAACCCCACTGCCGAGGACCTCGACTACGAAATCCAGCGCTTCTTCGCCAAGGTGGAGGCCGGGGCGCATTTCGCCATGACGCAGCCGCTCTTCGATCCCGAACATTGGCACAATTTCCTGAAGCGCATCGGCGGCAGTTCCCCCATCCCGATCATTGCCGGCATCTGGCCCCTCACCAGCTATAAGCAGGCATTGAGGCTAAATAATGAGGTTCCCGGAATCTTCATACCCGAGCCGGTATTGAAAGAGATGGAATCGGCGGGAACCGGGGCACGGGACCGGGGTTTTGCTTTGGCCCGGCGCATGCTCTCCTGGGCACGCACCGAGCTGGCCGGGGCCTATTTGATCCCTCCCTTCAAGAGATACGAGGAAGTCCTGGAGCTATTTACATGATTTCCCCGATTACCGGCGTATGGTGAATTTAGCTCTAGTTTGATAGAGTGTGAAAGCCTAGCGCTCTCCTAAAGGTGGAAGCACAGATCCCGTTCTATAACGCTCCTGTGGAGGAACTTTCATGACGCACAAGTTTTTGTTGGTAATTGTCGGCGCCACCGCACTCATCACCGGCTGCGCCACAAAAGGGTATGTTCGCCAAAACGTGACGCCCGTGCAGGATAAACTGAACCAGGTCAGCGACCAGGCCAATAAGACGGACGCCAGCCTGCAGAAGACCCAGCAGGACGTGCAAAAGAACACCCAGGCCATCAGCGCCACCGATGAGAAGGCGACCACCGCCGACCGGCGCGCGGGCGATGCTATGAATCGCGCCAATCAGGCCAATGACGCGGCGCAGTCAGGGGCTCAGAAGGAGGATCGCGACATCGCCCAGCTTCGCGGAGTCATCTCCAATTTGGACGATTACAAAGTCGCCAATCAGGCCACTGTGCTCTTCAAATTCAACAGCGCCGTGCTTTCAGACGACGATAAGCAGCAGCTCGATCAACTGGCTTCCAATGCCGGTTCGATGAAGCGCTACTTCATCGCTGTCGAGGGTTACACGGATACGATTGGGACCGCCGACTATAACCTGCAATTGAGCAAGCGCCGGGCTGACGCCGTCGTGCTTTACCTGTCGGCGCAGAAAAACGTGCCCTTCTACCAGATTCGCACCATCGGGCTCGGCGAAAACAATCCGGTGGATCCTGGCAAGACGGCAGCCGCACATGCCAAGAACCGCCGAGTAGAAGTGAAGGTCTTCTCGGCCGATTCGGCTCTGACTGCAGCTGGCGGCCGTTAGAACCGCTAGTTCGCAGCACCAAGCGCGGGCTGGCTTGGCGAACGGATACGGGAGCGCTAGAAGAAGATGAAACGCTTGCGGCGGGGGCGCGTCTGCGCCACCCCGCCGTCGGTGGATTCGGGCCGCGGCTGGTAGGGGAGATCACGCCCCTCGAATGCTGCGAGCGGATTATCCTGGAACAACGATTGCGCCAAACTTTTTCCCCAGCGCTCGGTAACGATGTCGCGGGCTTCCTTGAGGCGCAGCGGGCGACGGTCGGTGTTGTGTGCGTCGCTGGCAAAAAAATGCACCATTCGCCGGTCTAGCCACTCCTCCACTTTCTGTTTCGCGCTGTCTCCCCATTTTCCAAGCAGCGATTGCGCGGTCACCTGAACGTAACAGCCTTGCTCGATCCATCGCAGCAACCGCTGGGGTTGCAAGCGAATCAGGGCATTGCGCTCCGGGTGAGTGACGATCAAGGACAGTCCCAGGAGCTGAAGCTGGTGTAAAGCTTCCTCCACGGTTGGGGGAATGGCGAAGTCGGCAAACTCCACGAGCAGATAGCGCTTCTGATTGAGCGAGTATTTCGAGGGATTGGGGCGAATATCCCGCAGGTTCTCCACGTTGAGGTGAAAGTCGCAACCCGTGGCCAGTTGGATGCGGTTGCCCACCCGCGCCTGCAATTCGGCGCGCCGTTTTTGGACCAGATCGAAGTCAAAGTGGAAGTTGCCATCGGCGTGCGGCGTGGCTACCACATGTGTGATGCCTTCGGAGATAGCCATTTCGGCCATCTCCACGGATTCGTCGAGGGACTTCGCGCCATCGTCGAGCGCGGGAAGAATGTGGCAATGGATATCGACCATCAGCCGAAAAGCATAGCCGAGCGTTCCGAACCCCACAACCACGCCGGCATGAATTCGCCAACCCCTGGCGGGCTTCTCCGTCATCCAACCAGATAAGAACCTTCCGCCCGGCCCGCGGAGGCGCCGGTGCATTCTGCCCGCGTTTATCTGGCATTCGCTCTGATTGCCCTCTTCGCCGTGGATGTGACCGGCTATCGGCGTTACCGGTCCGATATGTCGGCTTGGCGTGATGTGCAGCAATCGCTGGCAGAGCTCCATGCCGAACTCGAGCGGGCGCCTGCGGCGAGCCTGACCTCGGAGATTGCCGCCGTCCGCTCCGGCCTCGACCGGTACGCAGCGTCGGGGCACCGATTCCCGCGAGACCGAACGAGATTGCAGGCCGCCGAGCGTGGCCTGACCTACCTGGGAATTGCCGCGAACGGCGCACGAGGCATTCGCACCTGGAAATCCATGACGGCTTATTCCGAGGTCACCCGATTTCTGCCGCGCACCTGCGAGGGAGGACGCCTGGCGTTCTCTCCCGATCTCGTCAGCGAAGCGTTCGCGGTGGCGGGATCCTCGCTGATTAAAGGCGACGCCCTCACAACTCCAACTGACGATGTCGATCATGTTCAGATGGGATTTTATGGCCCGCTGGATTTGGCCAAAGAGACGGCAGCGTGCCGTCAATCGGAGCGAACCGCGCCGCAAGTGGCGCCGCAGGGGAACCAGACGGCCGATGCCGTGCACAAGTCCCGATGGAAATATCGCATCGACGTATCGAACCCAACGGGCTGCTTGATGACGCCCTATTCGGATGACCAGGCGCTGCCCATTCCGCACTCGCAAATCTACGCCTTCCACCTGGACGCCACGCGGGAAGCGCGCCTCGACAAGGTGTTTTGCGATTCGGGTAAGCCGGAGGCGGCCATCGCCATCCGCGTCAATGGGCAGAGCTACGACCCAGTGTGGCTGATCGACGAATCCGGAATCAATTATGCGACCCAGATTGTGCCCAGAGCGGCGCTGGTTATGTCCACCGAGGGCGCACCCTGAGTCGCAGCGCTGGAGGGAAGCTTTCCTGTCCCCGTTTGTCGATGACCCCGTTTTGTCGATGATCCCGGTTTCTTGATGATCCCGTTTTCCGCCAACCAATTTGAGACCCGTCTGATTCCGCTATAATCTGATAGCGAGTTACCTCGCTCTTCCTATGGTCACCTGCCGCGAATGCGAATCTGAAATCAACCAGGCCACGGAAATCTGCCCGCATTGCGGAGCGGACCTCACCAGCCGTCCCACGGAACTCTCCACGCCGGTAAAGAAGCCGACGCTGGGGAAGATCCTGCTGCGCTGGGGAATGCTGATGGGCGTGTTGCTGGCGGCGATGTGGAGCTTTCTGTGGTTCGTGGTGTCGCCGCGCACCGGCAACGTCACCGCGGAGGCGGAAGCGAGGGCCATGATCGCGCTCAACGACGTTAGCGCGGAATTGCGCTCTTATGCCGAAGCGCGGGGCGGAGCCTATCCTTCCAAGCTGGAGGACCTGGGGCCGGACGTGCGACAGGCGGCGCAAATGGCGCAAAGCGACGGTTATCAGCTCGAATACACGCCGGGACCGACCGAGGGCGACGGAACCATCCATAACTACTCGCTCGAGGCGCGCGCCGGCAATTACGGATACCGCAATTTCTATGTGGACATCAGCGGGGTGCTGCGAGCCACAAAAGAAAATCGCGAGGCCACCAGCTCCGATCCTCCAGTGCGCTAGGGCAGTGCGACAAGGGCCGTTTGCTCGAGCAGTTCGCTTGGAAAGCTCACCCGGACAGTTCATCAGGCCTTAGTTGTATTTCGGGTTACTCGACCCGCCAGGGTGAGCGCTCGGGCCAATGGCGAAGGGCATGGGTGGCCCAGTCCGCAGTCGTCGCCAAGCTTGGTGAAACTTATAAGTGCGACGCGTAATCGCGGTACTTGGTAGCGCTCCTTCCAGATGCTGCCGTAGACCAGCCCGATATCATCCCGCGCGAACAGCTTGACCGTGTTGGTTTGCGTTGGCCTGCGTTCGAGTACGGGGATAACTTCAGTCAGTTTTCAGGTTCTAGTGCCTAAGCTGAAAACAAGCCTGGAGCAATGCGGTTCCAATCGTCGCGATGGAGCTTAGGACTGCCCGACTATAATGCAATGCGTCAGATATTAGAGAAGCCTTCTGGCGCAAGTACTTAGGCAGCCTTCTAGGATCGGCGCTGGGGACAGTTTTTTTGTGCCTGAGTGGGGAATACTCTTTGTTTCGGCGCGCCGCGAGGGCGAGCAGAGCCCGGAGATACTTGTGTACGAGACAAGATGAACGAGGAGCCAGAGCCCGGCCTGTAAGCGGCAGCCCAATATGAATATATCGGCGCCATTCATTAACAGGCCCGTGGCGACGTCGCTGCTGAGCATGGGTTTGCTCCTCTTCGGAGGATTAGCCTACCCGTTTCTTCCTTTGGCACGCCTGCCTGAAGTCGAATACCCAACGATTACAGTATTCGCAAACCTGCCGGGCGCGAGCCCCGAAACCATGGCCACGGCGGTGGCGACTCCACTCGAGCGCATGTTTGGCCGGATCGCCGGCATAACGCAGATGACTTCCACCAGCCAATTGGGCAACACGAACGTCACGATGCAGTTTGACCTCGATCGCAGCGCGGACGCCGCGGCGCGGGATGTGCAGGCAGCCATCAACTCAGCGCGCGGGCAATTGCCGGCGAACCTGCCGACTAACCCGACGTGGCGAAAGGTAAACCCCGCGGATTCGGACTTCATGAATCTGGCAGTGACTTCGGATACGGCGACGCAGCCGGAACTCTACGACATAGCGGAGTCTATTCTGGCGCAGAAGCTCTCCCAGATTCCCGGAATGGGGCAAGTGAATATCGGCGGGAGTTCGCGACCTGGAGTTCGTGCGGAGACCGGGTGCATTCCATATATCAGGCGTGCCTGCTGCGGTTCAGGCCCATCATGATGACCACGATGGCGGCGATGTTCGGCGGCCTGCCCATCGCGCTGGGGCGAGGAAACGGATCGGAACTTCGCCGTCCGCTGGGGATCGCGATCGTAGGAGGGTTGATGGTGAGCCAGATGCTCACGCTTTATACGACTCCAGTGGTCTATCTCTATATGGATCGCTTCCGCGCGTGGGTGAGCGGGGGCAAGGCGCTGCGTCCGCTGGAAGAGCGCCAAGCAGGAACGGGCACGGAGATTGGCCTGCAAGGTGTGAGCGACGGGGCCATCCGCCTAACCCCTCCGCCAGCTGATTGGCGAGCCTGATGTGGAGTCTCGGGACGCATTCCGCGCAAGGGGGATTGGAAGCCGCTTCGGCGACGAATGGAAAATCGCGGACAAGTGACGTAAACTGAGTCTCCTAACAACTGCGGAGAGGTGCTGGAGTGGCCGAACAGGGCTGCCTGCTAAGCAGTTTCACCCCAAAAGGGTGACGGGGGTTCGAATCCCCCCCTCTCCGCCAGCGATTCAAAACACCGATAAAATCGAACTGATGTAATTCGTACCCCGGTTGGTCCTCGTGCGGTGCGGCTGGCATCGTCTTCTTCAATGAGGCCTGACCTATATTCCCGTCCGGCTAATCTAACTGACTGAGCTATACCAAAGTGGCTTGGTCATAGCTCCGGCCTATTTTTCAGGCACTTCGATTCCAACTTCTGGCGAGGGTGCTATGTGGTTTCCCAGGACCGATAGCGCGAATGCCCATTCTCTTAGCGAAATTGGCAGTAGCGTTCCAGGAACGCGGCTCCATCTTGGACTTCGCGGATGCGTTGACATCGGTAGTATACTGGCCCGCAAATTCGTTCGCGGGGCGACCATGTCTCAGAAAGAAATGCGGTTGCGCGCGGCCACCAGGCGCATTCTCGGCCTAGTCCTTCGCATAAGTTCGTGCGTAATTGCGTGCGTAATTTCCACCCAGGTCGTGGCGTTTGCAGCCGCGGCAAACTCTCCGGCCGAGATGACGCGTCAGGAAGTGCAACGTCTGAACGCCTTGCGCAAGCACCTCTGTACCTCCGCGCGCCTGAGTTGCAGCTACGTCGATTCCATCTTTACGGATGCGCGCCTGACCATCTATCAGCCTCCGGCGCCTACGCCGCCGCCCGGCACCGAGGCGCCCCGATCGCGGGTTCGCCAGCCGAACCCATATCTGACCGCCCGCTTCGGCTTGCTCTCGCCGGAATCGCTGGAGCGCTGCCGCTCGTTCATCGCGGCCCACGAATTGGCGTTCGACGCCGCGCAGAAACTCTATGGCGTGCCTCGCGAGGTGATCTGCGGGCATCTGCGCATTGAAACCGACTTCGGCATCGTCACGCCGCTTACGCCTTACCCTTTGGGGACTTTTCCGGCAATCGACCGCCTCCTCTCGCTCTATGTTCGCAGACCTGCCACTCTGCGCTCGTCCGCCCGTTTTATTCAGCGCCAGCATTTTGCGGAAACTCAGCTCGTCGATTTGCTCACGGCGGCGAAAGAAAATAGCTGGGATCTATTCGAGATTCCCGGCTCATCCACGGGCGCGATTGGCCTGGTGCAGTTCGAGCCGTCCGTATTCGATATTGCGGTGGATGGCAACGGCGATGGCAGGATTGACCTTTTCGAACCGGAAGACGCCATCCTGAGCGTCGCGCATTATCTGGTCCTGCACGGCTGGGATAACAACGTGGATCATCAGAAGCGGGCGGTGTATGCCTACTACGGCGGCCATTACGAAACCGACCGCGATAAGTACTACATGAAGGCTGTATTAGCCTATGCCGACGCCGCGCATACGTATCTTGAGGATCACCCGGTGGAACCCAGTGTTGGCTTTACGCCGGACTTGCTGAGCGTGTCGATTGCTTCGGAACTGGCCGCGCAATAATCCTGAGATGGATTCCATGAGACGAGGAAGGTTGAACTGGTTGGTGATCGGCTTGTTGGTTCTCGCTGCCGGCTTGGGCGGCGTGTGCTCCTCAACGGCGTTCGCGCAGAATTGGGAACCGACCATCAGGGCCTTTGAACAACACGATAAGACGCAACCGGTACCGCCGGGAGGGATTGTCTTCACGGGCTCGTCGAGTATTGCGCGCTGGGCCTCGCTGGCGGAGGACATGAAGCCGCTGCCCGTGGTCAATCGAGGCTTTGGCGGCTCGCAGTATACGGACGTCAACCGATACGCAGAGCGGATCGTTGTCGCCTATCGTCCTAAGATTGTCGTGGTGTATGCCGGAGACAACGATCTCGCCGAGGGTAGCCCCAAGACGCCGGAGAGCGTGCTGGGCGACGTCCAGAAATTCGTGCAGATTGTCCACGCCAAGCTGCCGGAGAGTTGGATTTATGTTATTTCCATCAAGCCCTCCGTGTTGCGGTGGAACGCCTGGCCTAAGATGAAACAGGCCAACGCGCTGATTCAAGATTTTGCGAGCAAGCAGGAGCGCGTGCAATACATCGACGTGGCCACGCCGATGTTCGACGCGCACGGCAATCTGCCGCGCGATCTATTCGTCGAAGACGGCTTGCACCCCACCGCGAAGTTGTACGCGATATGGACTGCGATCATCAAACCCGTCCTATCGAAGCGCTTTTCCGCCTCGGCAAAAATCCCTGCCGCCACTTCCATGGTCTCTGCAAACTTGCTCATCCCGGCCGCGCGGCATTGTGGCTGCGAATCGGTCTTGTAATAGCCTTCCGCTATACAGTTCGTCACCTGCCGTTTCAAAGCAAATCGCGGCCATGGACCCCTTTTCGCCGGCGATTTAGCCTGCCACGGGGCGAAGGCGGGATTTAGTCAAAGGCTAGACTCCTCGGCTAACCATCTCTCGAGCAGGATTCGATCGCCGGAATCGAGGTGTATAAAGGCAATGCCCATGCCGGCCGGCGTCACGTTGGACGTGACGCTTCCTATCGCCGTAACCTCGCCGCCAGAGCGCATGATGCGTACCCGAACCCGCGTTCCCTTGGGAAAAGGAGTGGTGGTCATCACAAAGCAACCGGAGGAGCTCAGGTCGCGAGTGAGCGAAACCAGTTCGTCCGGCTCGTCCAGGTCAATGACTTCAGCGACCGCTCCGAAGTTATAGCGCGTAGCATCACGGCGTTCGAGCTTCATAGGGTCCCTTCAAAGATGAGACGGAAGGCGCCTGACGTTCGCGCCGGACAAAGAAACGGAAGAGCGGCCGGCGGCGCCGCTCGGTGGGGACAGGAGGTTTATAAGTTATCTAATGATGTACGTCAACATAATGTTAATAGATAGGGCCGGAGAGCGGAGCGGCGCCAGGAAGGCCGGGCGTCAATTGCGGTCGGGAACGGTGACGAGGACGTTGAGATCCTGTCCAGGGAAGGCCTGGCGCAAGGATTGGAGCCGCTCTTCTTTCCCATCCGTGCCGAAACTGATGGTGACGAGCGCGCATTCGGAGACGGACAAGCCGTCATTTTCAATGCTCTGAACCTCGTGCAAGATGGCCTCGGCGAAAAATATGGCCTCTTGCTTATCCTTGAAGGAGATGCACAGGGCGCCATCGCCCCGCTGCGGTTCGTAGCCGATGCGCGCATTGAAAACGTTCACGGTGAGCTGGCCTCCGGTGGAATTGGTCGATCACAGCAGGCCTAATGCGGCTAGCAAACCCAGCGTTACGACCGCCGCGTAGCCGAGATACAACAGATAGAAAGAGTTCCGGCGCCTGCGCGCCGCTGCCTTGTCCATGGCCCGATCGAGTATACAGGGGCCTAATATAATCAAATGGTAAACGAATGGCAATCGGAGGGCGAGCGATATTCAATATTGGACACGACGCATGGGATCGTGAGGGCTCGCAAGGCCGAGGTTGCCGCAAAAGACAAAGCCGAGGCTCCCGAGAGCGTGCCGATCTTGCAAAAATAAAATTTGAAATACGCGGAGGCCGCTGTAACCTTGTTTCGAGAGGGCACGCATTAGCGGTACTTGGCAAGTCCTCACAGCATTAGAGAATCCTGCTCTTAGCTAGCGTTATCGGATTCGTTGGACTTCTTGCGCCGAGGCATTCGTGGAATAGAATTGGAGCGCGCCTGCTGCAGGGAACTGCGAGAGAATTCAGAATCCTTCTCCAATTTGATTACAGAAACAAAAACGGAAACGGAACCCGCGCCAGGCGTGGGCGAAAACAGGACGATCATGAACGAGGACGCACTCTCGAAAATCAAACACAAACTCCAGGCCGAGATCGACTCGCTGGAGCACGAGCTAAACTTGGAGTTGCCGAAGGAGTTGATGAAGGCGCGGGCGCACGGGGACCTCTCCGAAAACGCGGAATACAAGTACGCCAAGGAACGCCAGGGCTTCGTTTCGGCGCGGCTGGGCCAGCTCAAGAAACGCATGGGCGATCTGGGGATGCTGAATTTGAACAATATTCCGCACGATCGCGCCGGATACGGCTCGCGCGTATGGCTGAAGGATATGGCCAAGGCGTCCGAGATCGAATACAAGCTGGTGACCAGCGAGGAAGCGGACGCGGCCCAGGGGTTGATCTCGACGACGTCGCCGATCGGCCGCGCGCTGCTAGGCAGGCGCGAGGGTGACGAGGTGCAGGTGCAGACTCCGGCAGGGGTGAAAGAGTTCGAGTTGGTACGGCTGAAGACGATTCACGAGGACGTTTAGCACTAGCGAGCGTGGCGAGCAAGCTCAAGGCGTCCGCAGTTGTAAATCCGGCGGTTCATAAAGCCACAAAGCAATCTTCCAAGCGCAACCTTCTGCATCGGGACTGGTTCACGCCGAAGGCGGGTCCCCCTCTAACCTAAAACGGATGGATTGATTTCCTGACGAATTGTTGTAGTGTATCGAAGCAATCGAGGCCACGGCATGGCCGTGGACAAGAAGGGCCGGAAGGTGAACCCATGAGCAAAAAGGGACGTTATTCCGCGGTAGTTTTGGCGGGGCTGGTTTTAGTGTTTGTCTCCGGGCTGCGCATTTTCGGCCAGGGCGGGGAGGGCGGCGGCCAAAGCAAACAAGCGCGCCCGAAGTTTCCCGAAGCGCCTGCGATCGGCTTCTTCGGGAGCTACCGAGTTGCCACCGACAAAATGGACCCATCGAAGCTTCCCATCATCGGCGCCTGGCGGATCAATTTCGATCGGTCCGATCCAGCCAATAAAGCCCAGGGACGCTTCAAGGAGACAGGAACGGCCATCTACTCGGCTGTGAACGGCGGCATTAAACAGGAGGTGTTCCTTTTTTACCCTCCGAAGAACGACAGCTATAAAACCACTTTTACGGACGACGGGCGAGAGTTTTTCTGGAAGCTCGACGGCAAGAATATCTACGAGAATCCGCAGGGGCCGAACGGTTTGGGACAAACGGTGGGCATGTGGCTGGTCGATCGCAACACCATGTTTCGTGAACGCGCCACCAAGGGAGTGGTCGATGAGCGGGTACTTTATCGCGTAAGTCCGGATGGGAAGACGCTCGTTTGGACGACGTTCAACTCCGGCGGCGACAGCGGACACGTGGTGTGGGACAGACTCCCGATGTCGGCCGTCGGCAGGTAAACCTGGCAGGAGGTACGGCTGCGCGCGGCGCCGCTGCTGTTGCGCAGGAGCTCCAAAAGTTTCAACGACTAGGCAAGGAGGGCAATCCTGTGAACACGAAGCGAAACATAGGTTCTCTGGTGGCGGCTTCCGCGATCTGTTTTGTGGCGCTGGCCGCGACGATGCACGGGCACTTCCAGGCCAAAGCCGCGGCGAAATCCGAGGATACGCAGAAAGTACCGGTGTACCGCGTGGACCCCTTCTGGCCAAAGCGGTTGCCGAATCGATGGAGCATGCAGCAGGTAACGGGCTTGACCGTGGAAGCGAAGAACGACCACGTGTGGTTCCTGAATCGCGGGGCGGCGGCCGACGGCGACGAGATCGGCGGCGGTGGCGATCCGCCGCGGATTGTCTGCTGCGTGCGGGGACCTGAGGTGATCGAACTCGATCCCGAGGGCAATGTGGTGAACTCGTGGGGAGGTCCGGGATACATTCCCCAATGGCCGACGGCATTGCAGACCATTTTCGTGGACCGGGAAGGGAACGTGTGGGTGGCTGGCACGGCGGCCCAGGACAGCATCCTGAAATTCTCGCGCGATGGGAAGCTGCTTTGGGATTTCGGCCATCGTCCTCCGAAGGATTCCGGGCCACTCAAGGAAAACAACCAGCAGACGGATGTGTTGGTGTCCAAGGGCCGGTTCACACTGGACGAGGACGCCCATGAGATTTACCTGGTCAACTGGAAGCGCGTTCTCGTCTACGACATGGATACGGGGGCGTTCAAGCGAGGATGGGGCGGCCACGGCATGCCGCTGAGCGAAATCACCAACGATCCCATTCCACCCTACAAGTGGACCGGCGCTCCTCCCCCGGAAGAGAAGAACTTCGTTCCCGACCTGCACTTCGCGGAGATTTCCAAGGACGGGCTGGTCTACGTCGGCGAGCGCGGCCAGGACCGCATCTCGGTTTACACCAAGCAAGGCGAGTGGAAGCAGGACTTCTACGTATCGCCAAGTACGCCTTCGCGCGGGCCGGACTGCGGCGGGCTTCCTCCCAACACGAAGATGCCTCCGTGCGGGACGACTTACAAGATGGTCTTCTCGAGAGACCCGCAGCAAAAGTTCATCTACGTGGCCGACGGGACCGACGACGTGGTGTGGATTCTCGACCGCAAGACGGGCAAGACGCTGGGCTCATTCGGCGGAAACGGGAAGTACGCGGGCCAGTTCCACTGGATCAACGCCATCGGAATGGACTCAAAGGGGAACATCTACACGGGCGAGGTGGAAGAGGCCAAGCGAATCCAGAAGTTCATGCCCGTGGGCACCACATCCAGCCGCGCCTCGCTCGGCCAATAACGGCAGATGGGAAATGAAATGGGCGGCCGGGCGGCTTCGTCCGGCCGCCCGGCTGAGGCTCGCCGAGTAAGCATTGGCCTGCCAGGAAATAACCTTGATTGACGCTGGTTGAGGGGTGGTGCTAGGCTCTAGGAATCCTGAAAGCGGGTGCTTGCGATGCACTGCGGCTTTCGTATCGTTTTGCTGCCAGCCTATATGAGGTTATCTCTTCTGCTTGGAGCCGTGTTATGCCCTATAAACTGACCGTTAATGGGCAGTCTGCGAGCGTGGACGTGCCAGCAGACATGCCCCTTCTGTGGGTGATCCGGGACGTGCTGAACCTTCATGGCACGAAATATGGCTGCGGCATTGGCCAGTGCGGCGCTTGCACCGTGCACCTCAACGGCCGAGCGGTGCGCTCCTGCCAAACGCAGGTGTCTGTAGCCGCAGGCGCGAAGATCACTACTCTGGAAGGTCTCTCGCCGGATGGGACGCACCCGCTGCAGCTCGCGTGGCAGGAGATTGACGTTCCGCAGTGCGGCTATTGCCAGGCCGGACAGATCATGTCCGCGGCGGCGCTGCTGGCTGCCAAGCCGGAGCCAAGCGATCAGGATATTGATGCCGCGATGAACGGCAATCTTTGCCGCTGTGGAACATACTTGCGAGTGCGCGAGGCCATTCACAAAGCTGCGGCCCTGGCCAGCACACGGCTCACCGAGGCCGCCGCCAACACCGGGTCCGGTAAATAGCGGGGCGAATAGCGAGGAGGGACCATGGATACCATGATTGGGCGTCGCTCATTTCTTCGCGTTACGGCGTTGGCCGGCGGGGGCATGCTGCTGGGGTTGTATGCCGATCCGATCAGCAAACTATTCGCGCAGGGGCCGGCGGGGCCGGGGACCGCGCCGTCATTCGTAGCCACGGCATTTGTACGCGTGGATGCGGACGGGACGATCACGATTACCGCGAAGAATCCGGAGATTGGGCAGGGAGTGAAGACGCATCTGCCCATGATCATTGCGGATGAGCTGGACGTGGACTGGAAAGATGTGAAGATCCAGCAGGCCGACCTGGATCAAACGAAATATGGGGTGCAGAACGCGGGCGGGAGCACGGCTACGCCGGTGAATTGGGACCCGCTGCGGCAGGTAGGCTCGGCGTGCCGGCAGATGTTTGTGACCGCGGCGGCGCAGACCTGGAACGTGCCGGAATCCGAATGCCTGACATCCTCGGGCAAAGTGATGCATCCGGCGAGCGGGCGCATGCTGGCTTACGGCGCGCTTGCGGCTAAGGCAGCCACGCTCGAGGCGCCCGAACTCAAGTCCGTCAAGCTGAAGGAGCCCAAGGATTACAGGATCATCGGCCAGCCGAACCATGGCGTCGACGTTTCGGCCATTGTCACGGCCAAGCAGATCTACAGCATCGACTTCAAACTTCCCGGGATGGTGTTTGCCGTTTACCAGAAGTGCCCGGTTTTTGGCGGCAAGGTCGTCAGCGCCAATGTCGACGAAATCAAGAAGATGCCTGGAGTGCGCAATGCGTTCGTGGTGGAGGGCGGCTCCGAATTGACGGGCCTGCTTCCAGGGGTGGCCATCGTCGCCGACACCTGGTGGCACGCGCGCACGGCGCGCCAGAAGCTGCAGGTGATGTGGGACGAAGGTCCGACGGCCGAACAGAGCAGCGAGGGCTTTGCGCGGCAAGCCAAGGAGCTCTCCACACAAAAGCCCATGATCCCGCTGCGCATCGACGGGAATACCGACGCTGCGTTCCAGGGCTCGGCAAAAGTGATCGAAGCCGCGTATACCTATCCGTTTATCTCCCACTCGCCGCTCGAGCCGCAGAACTGCAACGCGCATTTCAAGGATGGGAAGCTCGAACTGTGGGCGCCCAGCCAGACGCCCGAAGCGGGCCGCCAGCTGGTGGCCAGGACGCTGGGTATCCCCGCGAGCGACATCACCATTCACCTGATGCGCACCGGCGGCGGCTTCGGGCGGCGGCTGACCAACGACTACATGGTGGAGGCGGCGTGGATCGCGAAGGTCGTGGGCGTGCCGGTGAAGCTGCTTTGGACGCGCGAAGACGACATGACTCACGATTTCTACCGGCCCGGCGGATTCCATTTCCTGAAGGCGGGACTGGATGGCTCGGGCAATCTGGTGGCCTGGCAGAATCACTTCGTCAGTTACGGTAAGGGACTGCAATTCGCCAATTCCGCCAACATACCGTCGAACGAGTTCCCCGGAACTTTCGTGCCCCATTTCAATTTCCAGGCGTCGATCATTCCCTTCGGCATCCCCACAGGGGCCATGCGCGCGCCGCGCAGCAATGCTTTCTCCTTTGTCTTCCAATCGTTCGTGGACGAACTGGCCCACGCGGCGGGCAAGGATCCGGTGGAGTTCCGGCTGAACGTTCTGGGGCTGCCGCGCGTGCCGGCCGCGAAGCCGGTTCCGGGCGAACTAGACGTGGACGCGGACCGCATGAGGGGTGTGCTGCAACTGGTGGCCGAGAAATCGGGCTGGAATACTCGCAAGACAGCCAATGGCAGGGCCATGGGCGTCGCCTTTCAGTTCGCTCACCGCGGCTACTTCGCGGAAGTAGCGGAAGTCAGCGTGGACGCGAACAACAAAGTAAAGGTACACAAGGTCTGGGTGGCGGCCGATATCGGCAGCCAGGTGATCAATCCGAGCAATGCCGAGAATCAGGCGCAAGGCTCGATCGTCGACGGCCTCAGCCACGCCATGGGCTATGAAATCACGTTTGAACACGGCCGGGCGATGCAGAGCAATTTCGATCACTATCCGCCGGTACGGTTGATACAGGCGCCGCCAGAGATTGAAGTGCACTTCCTGAAGACCAACAACCCGCCCACCGGTTTGGGCGAACCTGCCTTGCCGCCGGTCTTGCCGGCATTAGCCAATGCGATCTTCGCGGCGACGGGCAAACGAGTTCGCTCGCTGCCGCTGAAAAATAGCGGATTCAGCTGGGCCTGAAGACCCCCGGACAATTGGATTTCGCTGTGCGCCGAAACTGCGTCAGCAGTCTTTAATAGCCCCGGCGAGCTTTTGCGTTGGCGCGCTCGTCCTTAGCGGGCCGTTTGTGCTCTAATACTCCCCATTCGTCGTGCCGAAGCGGCACTGACGTTGCAGGCCTGAAAATCGATATCCGGCACTGGCAAAGACGTGTTCTGTGTAACCCAAACCTGCGGAGGACGTCTGGAATGTCGAAGCGTTTGGATGCGTTTTTGGCGATAGCGAGTCTACTCTGCATTTCCGCGCCGCTCGCGGCACACCACGGCAACGCCGCTTACGACGAGTCGAAGCTGGTTAGCGTCAAGGGGACGGTGACAGACTGGCTTTGGGCCAATCCTCACTGCTTCCTGAAATTCGACGTGAAGGATGAGAAAGGCAACGTCGTGCATTGGGCCGCCGAGACGAGCAACCCGCCGGACATGATCGGACATGGCTGGTCCAAGAACATCTTGAAGCCCGGCGATCAGATCAGCGTGGTCATGCTCACCGTCAAGAACGGCCGCCCCATCGGGCGCGTCAGACAGGTTACTCTGCCCAATGGAAAGGTACTGACCAACGAGAGCGGTTTGGCGAATCGATCGTTGAACAGCCCGGCCCTGCCATCGTCCGAAACCCCTGAGCCGTAAAAGGGCCAGAAAGGAGTTTGGCGATGCCAAAGCGTGTTCCGGCTTCCGCGATCCTCTTGAGTGTTGCAGCCCTATTCGCGCTTTGCGCCGTGGCTCAGCAGGACGAAATGCGCTTGCCGGGAGCCATCTACGATTTTGACAGGAAAAATGAGGCGCCGAGACCGGCTCCCAAGCACGATATCTCCGGCGTCTGGGAACCGGCCGCAGGATATAACGATGGAGTCGCCGCGACTGGAGCGAAGTCAATGCCTGCCGACGGAAAGCCGGAGCATGAGCTGCCCTACACTCCCGAAGGGCGAAAGGCGTTCCTGGCCCACAAGCCGACTTTCGGCGTGACGCAAGTGGAAGCGTCGGTCACAAATGACCCCGTGCCGGCCTGCAATCCGCAGGGATTCCCACGGATCGTCCTGCATAATTTCAGGACCAGCCGCATCGTGCAGACGGGGGAGAACGTGATTGTTCTCTATGAATTTAATAAGAAATGGCGGGTGATCTGGACCGACGGACGCGCACTGCCTAAAGATCCTCAGAATCCCACCTGGGGCCCGCCCGATCCTCCGGAATCGAGATGGTGGGGGTATTCAGTGGGCAAATGGGCGGACGATTATACTTTTGTTGCCGAGTCCAATGGGTTTGACGACCGAACTTGGCTGGACAATGCCGGCCGGCCGCACAGCGATCTTTTGCACGTCATCGAGCGATACCGCCGCACCGACCGCGATCACCTGGAAATTACAATTACCATCGACGATCCGAAGATGTATACCAAGCCTTGGGAAGCCCTCAGACTCCGGGAGCGATTGCAGAACCCCGGTTTCGATATTCACGAGATGGAATGCGCGCCCATGGAGACCGAGGCATACAACAAAGATATTGCCGATCCCGCCGCCGGAAAATAGCCTCGATTGCTCGAATTTTGGCGGACCACACGCGCGTCGCAAACGTTCTCTCTTAAGAAAAACAGCGAGGAAAGCGGCGCGTTATTTTTGGTTGCGACGGTTGTGGCTAAGTCGACGCCTTGAACCTGGGGAAGAGAGTGAGCGCGTTCTCGCGCTCGATCTGCTGGAGCTGCTCCTGCGAATAGATGCCGCAGTTCTGCAGCCCCATCACGTGGTCGCCGATGGCGCGCGCCGGATAATCGGTTCCGAGAACAATGTGCGATAGCGGGATCACCTTGGAGAGCGCCGACTGGGCCACGTTATTCGAGGTCCAGGCCGTATCGTAGTAATACTTGCCCGCCGCGGCATCAAAGCCATCGGGAAAATTGGCCTTCTGCTTGGGAGAGCGCGCCGCCGCGCGGAAGCGTTCGACCAGGTACGGCATGGTGCCTCCGCCATGCGAGAAGATCATGCGCACATTGGGATAGCGGGTAGCGGCGCCATTGAAGAACATATTGGCGATGGCGCGGGTCGTATCGGTCTGCCACTCGATGGTGCCGTCGCCAACGCCTTTGATCAGGTCTTTGCAGCAATTGGCGGTAATGGGATGGGTGAAGACGATGGCGTTGCGGCGATTGAGTTCCTCGAAGACAGGATCGAAATAGGAATCGCCCAGCCACTTATCGCCGTAGTTCGTGTACATCCCCACGCCCTCGAGCTTGAGCGTATCATAGACGTACTCGATCTCTTTCAGCGTAGTGTCAATGTGCGGCAAGGGAAGAAATGCGAAGATGCCGAATTTGCCCGGATGGTCGGTAGCCAGCTTGGCGGCAAATTCGTTGGAGGGCCGCGCAATTTTGTCTACCGTGGCGGGATCGTAATGCGGGGGAATCGAGGTCATGGCCGCAGCCACGCCATAAGTATTCATCTCTTCCAGCGCTTTTTCGGGAGTCCATTTGGCGAATCCGCCCAACTCCTCGGCGCCCATCGTCTCGATCAGAATTGGCGGGGTAAAGTGACCGTGGATGTCGATCCTGCCCAGCTTGGGAAGCTCGGTAGGGGATTTGATCGGCGACGTCGCCTGCCCCATCAACATGGTGGCGGCGCCGGCGGGTAAGAGCGTGCTGGCCCCTACAGCCGCGGCGGACTTCAAAAAGCTCCGGCGCGAGGTCCCACGAAAGGCGTCGAGAAAGCCGAGTCCCTGCATCATGTCCTTTGCTTCTTCGCGGCTCATATGCGCTCCCTTATGGCGGCAAGTGCCTGGGTCGCACATTACGGCTGTCGCTCATCCAGTGTCAAGCTGAGATGTTCGGCTGAAAGCGAAGGGCAAGCGCGCCATACGGTCTCCGTTGGCGGTCGCCCGCGCAAGAGAATTCCACTGCGCAGGACATTATGCTTGACGGTCCCCCCGGCCCGTGATATTACGCGGGCCAGATTGCGGCCCCGATCACGACGCAGATTCGGCCTGCGACGATTCTGGATCAAGGGGTGACCATCGATGATTTCGGCAAAAGGGACCATTCTTGTGCACTTGTGCGACCGCTTGAACCGCGGTTGGAAATTCGCGGCGGCGGCGATTGCGATCCTTTTCGTTTGCCTTCCACTGATGCCACAGAGCAACGAAGGCAGAATTTCCGGCACCGTATTTGACCAAAGCGGCGCCGCCATCGCGGGCGCCATGGTGACGGTCACGGATGTGGCGAGAGGCGTCTCGCGACCATTGACCGCGGATAGCGTGGGAGCATATTCGGCCCCAAACCTGCAGCCAGGCACGTATACGGTGCGTGCGGAGGCGAACGGCTTCCAGGCGACGCAGCACACCGACGTACTGTTGGAGGTTGGCAAGGATATCCGGGTGGACCTCACGCTACAGGCGGGTTCGCAGGCCCAGACGGTAACCGTCACGGGAGAGGTTCCGGACGTCGAAACCACCAACGCCACCTTGGGTGGCGCGATCAGCAATCAGACGATCAACAACCTGCCTTTGAACGGCCGTGACTTCACGCGCTTGATCCAGCTGCGCCCGGGAGTGGTGAGTTACCCCGGCGGTGGAGATCATGCGGATTCTACGAACGGCCAAACCGCCAACATGGGTGTGTTCCTGCTGGATGGTCTCCTGAACTACACCCCAATGAATGGCGGCGGCGCTCTAAATTACCGATACCAGGCTGGGGCTCTTCGACCATCCTGCCCATCGATGCCATTCAGGAGTTTAATGTTTAGGAGAATCCCAAGGCGGAGTACGGCTGGGCGATCGGAGCGATCACCAACGTCGGGCTGAAGGCCGGCACCAACGCGATTCATGGCACGGGCTACGCCTTTGGCCGCGACGACGCCTGGGATGCGCGCAACTACTTCAATCCAGCGACACTGGCCGGTGGAATAGCCAACCCGAAGACGCCCGTGTCGTTGGAGCAGTTCGGCGCTACGGCGGGCGGACCCGTTATCAAAGATAAGGTTTTCTGGTTCGTCGGTTACGAAGGGCAGCGCTACACCGTGGGGGACGAGTACATTGGCGCAGCGCCCGTGTCGGTTTCGATGACCGCATTGGGTCAGGCAGCTAACCCGTCAGCGAGCATCGTGGACGCGTGTAACGCACTGAATCCCGGCCACCTCCCTTATGTGGTGGGCACAAGCGCTCCGGCGAATGGAAATAAAGTTAACGCGCTCAGCGCGCAATTGGCGGGCCTTACAACAAACTGCACGGTTGCCAGCCCCAGCTCCACAGTCGAAAACCTCTTTCCATTCAACCCGGGTACCAATCCGGGAGGGGCAAATGTTTTTGCGCCAACCCTAACCAACAGCAGCCCCAGCGATAACGGGATAGCGAAATTCGACTACCACCTCAACGACCGCAACTCATTCAGCGCCTCGTATTTTAGGGGAGAGCTTCACATCGCGGTCTGGGTTACCTCGCCCGATCAGTTGACACCACAAATGCAAAACCTGGCTTCCGTAATTAATTGGGATGCTGGACTAAGCTGGACGTACACACCGGGTTCCAACTGGGTGAATGAACTCCGAGCCGGCGCCAACCGAATCACGGAAACCAATATTGGCGCAGACAGCAATATCAACCAGTCGTCTCCCTATCCGGGCTTCGGCATCAACACGGGCATCACCAACCCCCTCTACTACGGGATGCCCTATCTGCAGATCTCGAGTCTTACCAATTTCGCCTTGGGCCACGGCAATGTCTCCGACACTCGGGGGCCGGGCGGCTTGAACCAACTCATCGATAACGTCTCCTATTTACGCGGCAAGCACTCCTTCAAGTTCGGGGCCAATCTCTTCCGAACAATTTTGGACGACAACAGCTATAACGGAGCCCAGGGCAAAATCACATTCTCGAATATTAGTAACTACCTGCAAGGCGTACCGTCCCGAGGCAGCATTGTCGTGGGGAATACCCAATATCGAAAGCGGGATTGGGACTTTGCCGCCTTCGCCCAGGACGACTGGCGCGCGACCACGAGGCTAACGATCAACCTCGGCCTGCGCTGGGAATACGCCTCGTCCATGACGGATGCCGACGGCTTGTTCGGCGGCTTCAATCCCACAACCGGCTTGGTAGAGAGTCCCACAATAAATCCGGACTATAGAGACTTCTCGCCTCGGATTGGCATGGCGTGGGACGTCAAGGGCAACGGGAAGACCGTCGTTCGCAGCGCCTTCAGCCTGATGTATCCGACGGCGATATTCTCCACTGTGACGGGAGCGACCGGTGTCCCCTTTGGATTCGACCAGGTGGTTAAGGGCGTTACCAAGCCTGGTTCACAAGCCGGCAGCGGCTCAGTCTCCTACACTGCCGCGCAGCTTACCTGGACTACTGCCGGTCCGGTCTTCCCGGCTACCGGCAGACTCGCCTGCGGCGACGCAGTGAAAGCATTCTCAGACCCAGCGCAATGCAACGCTCCTTTCGTAGATCCCAATATACGTACCCCTCACATCTTTAACTGGAATCTGGACGTTCAGAGGGCGGTGACGAATACGCTGACCCTGGATCTCGCCTACGTCGGCAACCACGGCTCCGGGCTGCCAGGCAATGTCGATACTAACGCCCCGCCGTTCGGCGCTGGGTGGACCAGTCCCGCAGCCCAAACCGCCACAACGGGCTCTATCGCTTGCCTCAGCCCTGCCAGCGTTGCTGCAGGTTACAACAACTGCAACGTCTCTTCGGCGGCTGAGATTGCGGCCCGGCCATACAACGCCGCTTTTCCCTACCTGCAGTTCATAAACGAGCTTGGAAATAGAGACCCCTCCAACTACGACGGCCTGCAGGCGACCCTGACCGAGCGGCCTCTCCCACGGGCTATATTTCCTCGCTGGCTACACTTACTCGCACGCCCTGGACCAATTTTCTTCCGCGCCGCCAGGCAGAGGCGGATTCCAGGATCCTGCAGTGCCCCAGTTGGATTATGGCAACAGCGACTACGACCTGAGAAATCGCTTCACTTTTTCGCTGACCTACAACCTGCCAGGCAGAAAGGCGCCCGGGCAGATGCTGCAAGGCTGGGTGGTCAATTCCGTGGTGACGCTACAGAGCGGCATGCCCTGGGGCACTATGGACACCAATAACGATTTCTACGGAAACCTCGAGTATAAGAACAGCGCTCAGGAGCGCTGGGATTTCACCGGCAACCCGTCAGACTTTACTTCCGGCCGAACTCCTTTCCCATGCTTCTCCAATCCAGCAAGCACTATGGCAAACTGCACTCCCTACCAAATGGTCGGCGGCGTGCCAACGCCACCTGCGGTCTGTCTGAGTGCTGCACAGGCCAATGGCGCGCTGGCCGTCGCGTCACTGTATAACAATGGTTGCTACGTGTCCGGTGGTTCAGTGATCACTCCTCCGGCCTATGGGAGCGTCGGGAACATGGGACGCAATATATTCCGTGACGGCGGCTTCAGAAACTGGGACCTTTCGATAGTCAAAGACTGGAAGTTCAAGGAACGGCTGACCACCCAGTTCCGAGCCGAATTCTTTAACGTTCTCAACCATCCCAACTTCGCCAATCCGTATGGGTCGTACACTACCTATTACAACAACGATCCCTCTGGCGGCTCACCGTTCGGCTGCGGCTGCGTCACCCCCGATGCCGCGGAGGGAACTTCGTGGTCGGGGGTGGCGGCGCCCGCGACATTCAGCTGGGATTGAAGCTGATCTTCTAATTGCGGCAGGAGCGCAAACCAATAGGGACCAGATCAAATCCGTCCCGTGATTGGTGTGCTCGGAGGAAGGCTCTTCGCTGAAAACTGCGGCGGAGGCTAGTGGAGTCTCGAGTTTCAGCAACAACCACAAGCGGCCAAGTGCATGAGTTCGCGCACCCGCGCGGCATCTTTGCAGAGTCGCTCCGAAAGGACCTGAGGGGCGATTAGTGCTTTTCCTCTTGGCCCTCGGCGGCGGAGTTCCCGATTAATTTGTTATAGCCCTGAAATTCCGTCGGGGACCAAAACATCTCGCGGACGTCGAAAGTTTGCGGCTCCAGGTTGAAAACCAACTTGTCGAGAGCCAGCCATGGCTTGGTATACATTACGGGATCGTCAATGGTGACCGAGAGTTCCAAATGGTCGCGGTCCACGCGATGGAAACGCTCTTCCACGCGCAGTTTGTCGCTATGCGGACGGCCCACATGATCGATCCAGGTTCTTTCGTCTAATCCCGTGGTTTCCACTACGAGCGTGTAATCATCCACCCACTTGGCCAGGGAGTAGCCGAACCAACGTGGTTCGAGAGTTTTCGGTAGTTCGCGCCCGTCCGTCCAGACGACCCGCCACACTCTGCCAAATTCGTAAAGCATGTAGACCTGCACGGGAGTCTGCAGGATTTGTACGGTCCTCATCTCAAAAAGGTCTTCGCGAGGAATACCCTGGGGATCGCCGGCGATGACAGGATCATTCGATTCCGTGGATATGCCGGCTCTTGCTCCGTTGCTGGGCTTGGTGTCGTTCAACATCTGCAGGCCCAAAGGAGTGAAGGGCGGCTGATGTTGCGGCTTACCGTCATCCGGCATTACCGACGGCCCCAGCGCTTGGATCCCCGCATCCCAGGGATCCCAAATTCCTGAAATATCGCGCTACGGAGCAGGGTCCGACTTCTGGCCCTGAAGCGGCGGAGCAACGGGCCGCAGCCAACCGTCGACGCGTTTATCCGCCGGAAAGCCACGGCGCACCGGTGCCTGTTGAGGCTCCGATTGAGGCTGCGTCGACTGAGCGCGCGCAAGCGGCGTAAATAGGAAGAGAGTGCATGCAGCCATAGGGAGAACAAGACTCTTGATCATGCTGCGACCCCTTTCCAGGCCTCGATCCCAGTAGGGATTCACTGCGAAGCCCGTCAAACGCTGTTCATTTGGAATCGTCGTTAATGCGCCCCTGCAATTTGGGGCCGGTGGCCGGCTGCACGGACACGATGCGCCCAATCGGCTTGGCATTCTTGACGGTGATCACTCGTATGGTGATCGCATCGCCGGGCCTGAGAGAACTCCTGCTCCAGCCCATGGTCGTCATGCTGGCGGGATTTTCCGTTTCCGCCATCCAATGCACCACTTGGCCGGCGTCATCTTTCACGTCGAAGAGAAGCACGCAATGGGGATTGGCCCACACGAACTGTGTGACCGTTCCCTTCAGGTCAATCTGTTTGGTGACATCGTAGACCGCATTGCCGTGGTGCGTGGCGAGTGGAAGGCAAAGAACCGAGACGCTAAAAGCAAAGGTAAGAACGATCAGGAATTTGCCTTTCAAGATACACCTCCTGCTCGTATGAGCTAGCCGATTTCAATTGCGTTTCGCCCAAAGGGTTTAATTTGAGCGCGATTCTAACGATAGCGTTGTCCGGCGCCAAGCGCTGAGAGTTTCGCAACCCCATCCCGAGCGATGGGGTGTTCGTCGAAAAGCGGCCTTACGCCAGACAGGCTACTTCTTGGTATTCGCTATAGCGGGCTTGCTCACTTCTTTGTCAAACGACGCCTGCTCCGAGGGCGAGCAGAGCATCTCCCTCAGATCGAAGGCATCCGATTGCAACTGCATGGGGAACTTATCCAGGGCATTCCACGGCTTGGTATACATCTTGGGGTCGGTGATCGTCAGGGTTAGTTCCATGATGTCATGGTTCACCCGGTGAAAGCGCTCTTCCACTTTCAGTTGGTCGCTGTGAGGCCGGCCGACATTATCGATCCAGGTTCTTTCGTCGATGCCCGTCGTTTCCACCACGAGGGTGTAGTCGTCCACCCACTTGCCAATGGAGTAGCCGTACCATCGAGGCTCGGCAATATCCAGGTCGGGGACATCTCGCCCGTCGGTCCAAATGCTCCGGAAGGTGCGATCGTTCTGATAGAAGATCACCACCTGCTTTGGAGTTTGCAGGACCTGGATGGCCCTGAGGTTGAAGAGTTCTATGCGTGGAAACCCGATGGGATCGCAGATATCGAAGGGATCGTTGTTCAGAGCGATGGGAACCTCATTGGCTCCAAATCCCGCTTTATGGGCCTTAAAAGCTTTTTCTCCTTCAGGCGTGAAGGGCAGCTCATGTTTACCGTCCGAAGGGTATTCCAACGCGCCAAGAAATTGAACCCCGGCCCGCCATCCCTTGGCCGGCTCCCAAATCCCCGACAAATCATGGCGAGGGGCCGGTGCGGGGTTCTGATTCTTGGGTATGGGCACGTCTTTATACCAACCGTCGATATGCTTTTCCTGGCCTCGATCTATCGGTGGCGCGCCTGGATCGGGTGCGGGAAACGGAGTGGCATTCTGAGCGTGCACAGGAAGCGAAACCATCGATACGGCCAGGAAAATTGTGGCGACCAAAAAGGGTTTAAACATCCGGGTCTCCTTTGCTTCCTATGCGATCTCAGTTTTGGAGCCAAGCAGGCATCCGCGCAACAGGCGCGGCTGTTCTATCAAAATCCTCTCCCCACTATCCCCGTAGCCATTTGCCGTCGAGGAGAACGCGCTGGAGGCGCCCAACTGCCGCGCCATTGTCGGGCGTGATCATGACGACTGTAACCTCATCGCCGGGCTTAAAGGTTTTTCTGTTGATGCCAAAGTTGACCAGACTGGAGGGTGCGCTCCACTCGATCGTCCAATTAACGACATTGCCGCTGTCGTCCTTAATATCTACCTTCAGGAACGTGTGGGGATTGCCCCAATCCCATTCCGTCACAGTTCCCTTCAAAGTGACTTGTTTGGCATGGCCGTACGACGCGTTTCCGTGATGTGCGGACAACGGAGCGGAAGGCGCTAAAACACCGATCATCAGGAACATCAGCGCGAGCCTATTCTTCATCGCTATTCTCCAAATATCTGCCGAGGGGTAGGAGTCTCCTACAAACCCGCCAGAATATACGCTTTGGGTGTCTCCGGCGTCAATACATCTTGTTTCTGTTCGCTCCGCTCGAGTGCATCCCGAATGCAATCTGCGAGAGCCGGGATGTTCGCCGAAAAACGGAAGGACATCCGACCAGAAGCCCGCGCAGAGCGCGACCGTGTTGACACTATTCGGCTCGGCGGATACGATGATCGCGCCAATTTTCATTAGTGCGGGAGCTCGACTCTGGGTGGATGCCTGTTGACTCTGCACGCACTTACTACGGGTTGAAGGAGGCGTGAGGTGAGAAATACGCCGTCGGTGATCTTCCTTTTGGCTGCAAGCATGCTGGCCGGTCAGGCCACGTTATTAGCGCACCACGGGAACGCGGCATACGACACGACCAAGGAAGTGACGTTGACGGGGGTGGTGACCCAATGGCTGGTGGCCAACCCGCATTCCGTTCTGAGATTTGACGTAACCGACGATAAGGGAAACCTCGTCCATTGGATTGTCGAAAGCAGCGCTCCCAGCGCGAACCAAGCGCGCATTCGCCTGAACAAAGACTCACTAAAGCCCGGAGATAAAGTCACGGTTACAGTGATCCCAGCCAAGAACGAGCAGCCCGTCGGACGCATCCACCGGCTCGTGCTTCCCGACGGCCGAATCGTAAACACGGAACTGCCGTAACATCCAAAGTATCGGAAATGCCGCTGAACAGCGCGCTGAATGGGCGGACCAAGAGCATCTCACCTCTGGCGGATTGAACAGATTGAGCAGAGGGTCCGATTTTCACACACGAAGGAGTTCACCGATGCAGAAGTATTTCATGGCCGGCGCCTTGATCGGTGTTGCGGTCTTGCTGTGTTCATCGGCTGCGAGCGCCCAAACAGCCTCGAGTGAAAAGCCAGTCGGAAATAAAACGAAAGCGGCGCTCCCTCCCATCTGCCAGGGAGCCGGCCAATATTACTGCGCGTCAGGCGGCGCGGAGGATGACTCGCAAGGCGGGGGTGACGCCGCTGGTGACTTTTGGGGCCGCGCGGTGGCCCGGCCTTCCGATAAGCAGAAGGCGGCTCCCGCTCCGCCGCACGACATTTCGGGAACTTGGAATTCCGTGGGGATCGACGAGTTTGGTTATCGAGGCGGCGGCCAGGTATTTGGGGCCGGGGCGATGCCGTCGGACGGGGACCCCAAGCATGAACCGCCTTACAGCGCGGAGGGTTTGCAGGCCTATCACGCCAATAAGCCGGAGTTTGGAGTTACGGCGGTCCCCGCGGCGAAAACAAATGATCCGGCGGACGGATGCGAACCGCTGGGAATGCCCCGTCAGGATCTACATCGAGTATCGGCAGTGCAAATCATTCAGACGCCATTGCAGGTTGTGGTCCTGTATCCGCGCGACAAGACCTGGCGCATCCTCTGGACCGACGGCCGGGAACTTCCCAAGGATCCCGATCCCTCCTGGGACGGCTACTCCACCGCCAAGTGGGCGGACAATACCACCCTGGTGGTGCAAACGGCCGGGATGGATGACAGGAGTTGGGTCGATAACGCTGGTCGTCCGCACAGCGACGCGCTGCGCGTGGAAGAACGTTTCCATCGCGTCGACCACGACACACTGGAGCTGACGGTCACGCTCGACGATCCGAAGTTTTACACCAAACCTTGGGTGGCCTTGGACAAATTGCCTTTCAAATTGATGGGAGCCGACTTCGCCATGGCGGAGCAGCGTTGCTCGCCATCGGAGATGGCCGCGTACAGGAGTTTGGTGGCCGATCCGGCTGCCAAATAGTCGCGCCATTTCGATACCGCCCTGGCGGTCCACTCGAAAAGAAAAATCGCCGGCGTGTGCGTTCTCGTTGACAACCGCATCGGTTCTATGCTTCCATCTGCGCCCATACGGGTGCCCGGGCATTTTAAGCGGAATCGTTTAGACGACTTCTGGGCGACTATCGGGAGGTGCTTCCATGAGGCTCGCTGCTCTTACGTTCCAAAGCGTTATAAAGTGCGCAGGTTACAAGAGAGGCCTGCGGGTTTTGTTGCTGGGTTTGCCGTTCCTTTTGTGCGCGCCTCTTTACTCTCAAAACCTGGGCAGGATTAGCGGCAACGTAAACGACTCGAGTGGCGGCGTGGTCGTGGGCGCCACCGTAACCGTCACCGACGTGGAGAGGGGCATCACCCGGACTTTGACCACGGATACCGCCGGCGCATATTCCGCTCCCAATCTGATTCCCAGCACCTACAGCGTGCGCGGGGCATTTACGGGTTTCAAAGCGATGGAGCGCCAAGGCATTTCGGTGGGTGTCGGTCAGGATGTTCACATCGACCTTACCTTGCAGCCTGGCGAGCAGACCCAGGCGGTGACGGTCACGGCTGACGTCCCGACCATCACCACCACCAACGCCCAACTCGGCGGCACGATCAGTGGCAACACGCTCTCCGACCTTCCCATCGCGGGGCACAATTTTCTTCAGGCGCTCACCTATAACCCTGGGATGTTGACAAGGCCCGGCTCCGGCGCGGGACCGCAGCAGTGGTCCAACGGGCTGCGCTCTGAATTCAACGTCTATGTGTTCGACGGTGTGACCGATCAGATGACTTATTACACGCAGCAGCCTATCGCCGTCGGCTACCCGGCCGCTGCCCCCGAACAAGCCGTGATCCTTCCGCCGGATGCCGTGCAGGAATTCAACATCGTGGAAAATCCCAAGGCTGAATACGGCTGGAGGCCCGGAGCGCAGATCAGCGTAGGTATGAAGTCGGGGACGAACACGATCCATGGAAGTGCCTTTGCGATCGGCCGTGATACCGCCCTAATGACGCGAAACCCTTTCTTCCCAATCAAAACGCCGACACAGTTCGAGGATTACGGGGCAACGATTGGCGGCCCCATCAAGCAAGACAAGCTCTTTTACTTGTTGAGTTACGAGGGGCAGAACGAGGTCATCGGCAATCCTACGAACACAATCGTTCCGACGACCATATCACTGGCAACGGCGGGGAATCCATTGGGGTCGCCCACGAACAGCCTCCCGGATGCGATCAATGGATTGATCCAAAATCACGTGATCAATCCGGCAGCAGTTACTTCGGGACAGCAACTTAGCTTGAATTTGGCGGGCTGTGTGGTGACACCAGCGGTGAAATGCACTCCCAACGCAGGTCTATTCTCCAATAATCTTCCGACCACCCAGCTTCCGATCGACTACTTACTCACGGGCGGGACGAACAACGGCGTGGCCAAATTCGACTACCACCTGAACGATCATAACAGCCTCAACGCCGAGATCTTCACGGGTCGTGGATTCGTCACTGACGCGATCAGCAACGTAACTCAGCCGTACTGGTCGACACCGCTGGGCGTTAACAGCGACGTGGCCAGGGCCGTCTGGACGTGGGTACCGAATTCCTCGTGGGTGAACGACGCCCGGTTTGGCTTCGATCACTCCCTGATGGCCGTCTATAATGCTTATGACTGCAATCCTGCTTCTAACGCCCCCAATTATGCGAATTTGGGCTTTGTGACGGGCGCGAATATGTGCGGATTCCCCGCCGTCACCATTACCGGATTTAACAACAACAATCCAGTTCTCGCCGGAGAGTCAGGCAGTTCCGCCCGAAGCGGCATTTACCGATGGCTGGATAGCGTCTCCTACACCCACGGCAACCATATATTCAAGTTCGGGGGCGAGATATCTTTTGACCGTGGACTGGTAGGCCTGAATCTGAATAAGAGCGCGGGCACACTTAGTTTCACCACTACGTCGACAGCAGCTCTGAACGCATTCACCGGCTCGACCGTTCTTGAAAATTTCCTCGACGGGCTCCCCACCTCAGGAACCATGCAGGTTGGGACTGTTCCCCGGAATTTTACGTACAAATCATACGCCGGCTATGCGCAGGATGACTGGCGCATCCTTCCACAGCTCACTCTGAACCTTGGCCTTCGATACGAGTTCACGACCACGATCAACGAGGCCAACGGCCTATTTGGCGATTTCTCCCCCACCTCCGCCTCTGGCATGGTCCAGCAAGGCAACGGCAGTCCTTTGTACAAGCTGGATCCCTGGGCTATAGGGCCACGCATCGGACTGGCTTGGGACGTGACCGGTAAGAGCACAACTGTCGTCCGTGCTGGCTTCAACATCATGTATCAAAACCCCGTTACCCAGATCTTCTTTACCCCGGGCTCGCAGATCCAAACGATGCCCACCGGATTGACCATGGGAGCTGGATGCACCGCTTCAGGTCTCGCCACGTGTACTAAGACGGCGACCACACCTGGTGGAACGATCAATCTGGCAAGTTACGCGATCACTCCGCCAACTTCTCCTCTGCCCTGGGCTCTCAACACGCCGATCTTCTCCAACTACCTCAACGCTTCAGCGTCTTGCACCAATGTCACCACCTGTTCGATCGGTGGCGTGGCGCAGCACCTCGAATATCCCATGGTTCTCAATTGGAACTTCGGCATACAGCGAGCGCTCACGCGTAACCTTACCTTGGACGTGAATTACGTGGGCAATCACGGACAGCACCTGTTTGCTTATAGCGATCTTAACGCGCCCACCCCTGGAGCGAATGCGCCCGCTCAGGAACAGTTAAGGCGTCCCTTCTCGGCGAATGGTCTAGGACAATTCCCATGGTTTCAGAAAGTGCTCTGGCTAGGGTCCTTTGGCGCTGTCTCCAATTACAACGCCTTACAGGCGGTTCTGACAGCCCGGGCCGCCCACGGCCTCAGCTTTAATGCGGGATATACCTATTCTCATTCTCTTGATGATGGCTCGGTGGAAACAAACATGGTTGTTCCGCAAAACAACCTTAACCCGTTTGCCGAGTACGGAAATAGCCTCGACGATCTTCGCCATCGTTTCACTTTTACGCCCGTATATCAGATTCCTGGAAAGAAGGCCTTCGCCCAAATGCTCGAGGGTTGGGAGCTCGCCTCGGCCTTTACGATATCTTCCGGCCGGCCCTATAACGTGATCGATGCAGGTGATGATTTGAGCGGAACCGGTGAAGGACAAGACCGCTGGACGCTGGCGGGCAACGCTCAGGACCTTTGGGGTTTTGGCGGGTCCGCCCCGATCCCGTGTTACTCCGCAGCCGCCGGCAAATTTGCAGGTTCGGGATGCACGATCGGACTTCCTCAAGCGTGCCTCAACGCAGCGGCCGCTGAACAAGTGGGTCCGCAAGGACAGACCGGGACGGCGTCCCTCAACAGCATAGGCTGTTACATGGTGGGCAATTCGGTGATGGTCCCCCCCGCTCAGGGAACTTTCGGAACGATGAACCGCTATGAGCTCTACGGCAAGGGCTTCTCCGAGTGGGATCTTTCTATCATAAAAGGTTGGAAGTTAACGGAACGTCTTAGTACCCAGTTCCGCGCCGAAATCTACAACGTGATCAACTCGACTGAGTACAATATTCCCCAAACCAGCCTTAACTCGCCCGGCAGCTTGGGTGAGTCTCTGGCAACGCCGGACGTCGGTAATAACAGCCCGGTGATCGGAACGGGAGGACCGCGCAAGATTCAACTCGGGCTGAAATTCCTCTTCTAGACGCGAAGTGTTCCGGCCGCTTGACGGTCGCAGCGCCGGAATTCGTATGGTAATGGTGCGGGATCTATCTTCGTCTGAAGCCAGGTAAACGCTAGTTTCAGCGTGCGGCGCCAGCTCCAACATAGCCGACGGAGGGCATGTTTACTGGCGGGGCGAGCAAAGCCAGCCTTACTGGGCGGGGGGTGCGCCGCCGCCGGGCCTGCCGCCTTCCACGTATTGGCCAACCACTCGAACTCGGCCATCGGGTAGCTTCAGGGTCTCCGCAGCGCCTCTATTTACCGAGCCATTCTTCGAGGGACAGATCCGCGCGGTGATGGGCTTGCCGATGTTATCCAGGAAATCCTGCTTATCGGTTCCCGCGCGTCTCATCGCCACCACGGACAACATTTCAAAGGTCCAGGACTCCGTTTTGCCGTCGGCATTCTTGATATCCATGTGGAAATACGCGTGGGGGTTCTGCCAATCGATAGCCGTCAGCGTACCCGCGACGTCCATGCACTTACTTCCGTCGAACTCGACAGCGAATCCGTGGTGCGCAAACGCAGGCGCCGCCCCAATAAGCGCAGCCATGCCTGCCACCAGAACAGCGGGTTTGAACCTCATCGGTATCTCCTAGAATCGCCCAACGGGAATATCAATCGGCTTGAACACGCCGCAGAAAGCTTACGATACGTCCCTGCGCTTTTCAAGCTTGTGTAGCGCCGCTTCGCCGGCACTGTGTTTCATTCCTGATTTGCAGCTGGCTCTCGTTTCAATTCTTTGATTGTTTTTCTTTTTCCTCCAGCAGCTGATACTGCTCCTGCTCCTCGTTATTCGTGCAGAAGTATTCTTCCAGGTCTTCGTGGCCCAGCGTCCAACGGCGAGGGGCGGAAGTCCAGGGCTTCGTCAGCACCTTGGGATCCTCGATGGTGACTTGATAGATGAGGTAATTCATGGAGGGGCGGCTGAGGCGCTCCACCACGTGTTCCTGATCGCTGTGAAACCAGGCATTGAGATCGTTCCAGGTGTTTTCATCCAGCGCGATGGTATCAATCACCAGCGTATCGCCGTCCCAGTGGGCGGTCTCATCGCCGTAGAACCCCGGTTCCGGGTCCTTGGCATGGGCGCGGCCGTCGGTGTGTATCACGCGAAAGTTGTTGTTCAACTCCATCAGCTGGACCATTAGTCCCGGCGTTTGCACCAACTGGATGGGATAGGGCGTGGCCATGAACATGCCCGGAACGCCGCGCGGCGCGCACTTCACCGAGGACTTCCCTAATTCACGCTCGGCCGGAGTCATGGCCTTGATTTTTGCGGCCGCCCACGGCTGAAAGGGCGGTTTTTCTTCAGGCGTTACTTTGGCATCGAACTGCCTGCGTGCGTCCGGGTCGGCCGTGGGAGCGCCCGGTATGGCGGTGTCGTTCGGCGCCACGGCCTCTAAATCCATTCCGGCGCCATTGGGAAACCAAACTCCGGAGAGATCCGGATGCCCATCCGCTGCCCGGGGCGGAGCTCCGCCGGGTGGCTCGGCGTGTATCCGTTGCGGGAGCTCTCGCTTTTCGTTCTGAGCAAAAGCGGACTGAGCGAAGACGGGCATCATAGCAATTCCCAAAATCACAAACAGGGTTCCTGCACTTCTAATACCGCTATAGCCGAGCACTCGATCCATAACCTAGTCTCCCTTGTGTGCCCAAATATACCAGAACTCGAAAAGTTGCAAGCGCTAGCTTTCTCAGGCCCGTAACACTCACTGTCCGCTGGCGGCTGGAATATTAAAACTATGGGCCATGCCGGGCAATGCCTGTAATCTATTTTCTCCAATTCTCAATCGTCGTATAATGCCGTGCACCTACAGCCGTCCGGAGGGATAGAGTTATGCGCAAATACGTTTACGGCGCGGGCCTCATTGTAACGCTGGCGATGCCGCTCTTGTTCGTGCATTTTGGGGCCTTCGGACAGGAGGCCAAACCCAGCGATCCCATTTTCGGAACCTGGGTGATGGACATGAGCAAGTCGTACAGTAAGCGCCTGGACGAAAAACCAACTTTCACAACGCAGCACATGCGGATTTTGGCGCCGGAAGGCGATGGATTCCGAAATACTCTCTATAACAGCCCCGACAAGCAGTCGTACTCTTACACCAGCAAATTCGATGGCCAGGCACACGCGGGACCGAACAAGCGGATGCTGACTCACTGGCACATGTCCCCGGATATGATCGTGCGCCTGGCGGCGACAGAGGATGGCAAACCCACGGAATGGGCGATCTATACCGTTTCATCCGACGGCAACGTTTTTACCTCTATCAGCTGGGTTCCCGATCATCCCGAACTGCAGGATTTCCAGGTATTCACGCGAAAAAAGTAAAGCGGCCGGACCTTTTGTTCTTGCCCAATGCCAATGCCCTTGCTCGGGATTTTACTCGTTTCGTAAAGATACTTGAGGTTTGCGCCGCGAAAGAAAACGCCAAGGAGACAACATGAAGTTGGGAATGGGCCCCACCCTCGCTCGGTTCATCGCAGCTGCAGCAATGTGCTTGTTCTGTGCCGTGCTGGCCAGCGGCCAAGCGGCGACTCAGGAAAAGCCGCTGATGTCGGACCAGGTATTCAAGAACGTGCAGGTGCTCAAAGGGATTCCGGTAGACGAATTCATGGGCACGATGGGATTCTTTGCCGCCGCACTGAGCTTGAACTGCACGGAGTGCCATACCGCCGACGCCATCGACGACTTGAGCCAGTATGCCACCGACACGCCGCTCAAACAGTCCGCGCGCAGAATGGTCCTCATGGTCAGGGCCATCAATCAGAACTATTTCGGCGCAAAGCCCGTGGTGACCTGCTATACCTGCCACCGCACTAGCTCCAAGCCCAAGAACATCGTGAGCCTGGTTGAGCAGTACAACACTCCGATCGACGATCCCAACGAGGTTGAACTCGAGACCAATCCCACCCCCGGGTTACCGACGCCGGATCAAATTTTCGACAAATACATCAGGGCGCTCGGTGGGGTGCAGAAATTAGCAACGATCACCAGCTATGCGGCGAAAGGGAGTTACGAGGGATTCGATACGAGCGATGAGAAGGTGCCGCTGGAAGTTTATGCCAAAGCTCCCAGCCAGAGCACGATCATCATTCATGCCAAACTCGGAGACGTGATCAAGACCTTCGACGGCCGCTCCGGATGGAACGCTCAGGTTCACGGCCTCTACCCGCTTTTGCCGCTGAGCGGAGGCGATTTGGACGGCGCAAAATTCGATGCCAGCCTCTTTTTTCCCGGGAGCATCAAGCAAGACCTTACTGACTGGCGGAGCGCCTTCCCAAGCACGGAGATCGACGATCGCCCGGTGCAAGTCGTTGAGGGAATGACGGCCAGCAAAACTCCCATAAAACTGTATTTCGATGCGCAATCCGGCTTGCTGGTGCGCGAGGTGCGCTACAGGCCTACAGCGGTCGGCTTCATACCCACGCAAGTCGATTACTCGGATTATCGAGACGTTTCCGGCGTAAAGGAGCCCTTCCACTGGGTGATGACCTGGACCGATGGAAAGTCGACCGCAGATCTGACCCAAGTGCAGTTGAATCTTCCTGCGGATGCATCGAAGTTCGACAAGCCCAAGGTAAATTAGATTTCGGCGGGAAGGGAACGCATCCGAACAACCGAACTACTTTGCTTAACAGCCCTGTCAGCGGAAGTTGTGTCGCGGATTGACCTTTAGCGGACTTCGTCGGCCACGCAGGGCGCCGGATCCCAGCCTTGGCCATCGGGAATCTTCTTGAAGTGAACGGTGTACGTATAGGGATCGGTCAGGTACTGCGGGTCGGTGACGATGGAGGTAACCACGAGCCAGGAGTTATTGTCGGGCTCGGTAAAGGTGTCGTAGTACTCGTCGACGGTGGCTTTTTCGCTGTAGGGCGCTCCGTTCTTCCGCAGGTACCCCGCTTTCAGCTGTGTGGTTACCACCCTGATATCGCCCTCGGGCCCCGGCACTTTTGCGGTGCGACTGATGGGAGTGCCCGCCCACGTGGCAACGGAATAACCCTGCCACGTTGGCTGCGAGTCCGTTGGCCGCGCCGAGGCTCCGAAATGAAACAGGCGCGTCTGTTTGCCCGCATCCGTATCCACTTCGAGAGTGTTGTCATCCGCCCAATGAATGTGCAGCCGTCCGGGCACGCGCATGATCACCGGGGCGCCATAGGCGCGGCACTCATTGCCGGCATCCTGCGCCGGGGTCCACATGTTCGCGGCGGCCCGCGCCTCGGCATTCAGCGGCAGCAGCGTGAATTCGCCCTTGGGCGGCATCAGCATTCGCAGATGCCACTGCTCGGTGACCACCGAGACCCAGTAGCCGGTGAAGTCTTTCTGCGCGGACGCGCGAGCCGTTTTTTGCGGCGTGGCCGCCTGCGCCGCTCCGCCTCCCTGAGCGTGCGCGTCAAGTGTTGTGATACTCAACAGCGTCGCGAAACCCACGAGCGTGGCGAAACCCACGAGGAGCGCGCGCCTCGGCATACGGATCCACAGCGTCTTTTTGTGCACGGCTCGAGCCTGGCTCTTCACATTGCCTCTGAGGTCCATAGAAACTTTTACTCGCCTACCTAGCCTGCCCGTGCCACTCCCATCCGTCGCTGGCCCGCTTCACGTCCGTAAGCAGCATTCGATGGGCGGAGGGATCGCGAGAAGCTCGGCCATTCACGACGACTTTGTCGCCGGGCTTGAGCGTGGTCCTGGTGATCTGCGAATTCGCCAACTGGGTCGCCGAGCCCCACTCCAGCGTCCAGCTCTCGGTCGTTCCGTCTTTGCCCACCACATCGATCTTCATGAAGGAGTGCGGATTCCGCCAGGCGAACTCCGTCACGCTGCCCTCGACCTGGACCTTCTGTGTACCGTCGTATTCCGCATTAAAAGAGTGGTGCGCCCAAGCCCGGCCGGCTCCAACCAGAAGAACGACGGCCGCGAGCATGAAGATCCTGCGTTTCATGAGATTCTCCTTTCGACCTATTTGCTGAGGCTGCGGTACGCTGCCTCTATAAACATATCCGTGGTCCACGAGCCGGTCTTTTTGCCATATCGCGCATCGTAATCGCGCGTCGGCTGCGCCGCCTTTACCTGCTCCAGCGTCATGCCCCGCTTGATCATGTCCTGGATGCGGTCGCGGATGATGGCCAGCATGTTGCGGTAGTACACCACGTCGCCGTGGTCCGAGATGCGCCCATGCGCCGGGATAACCAGGGTGCCGCCTTGCGCGTACGAGCTGGGCACGGTGACGTCGAGGAGTTTGTTCAGGCTCTCCACGATCGCTTGCAGACTTCCGCCGGCTTTCAAATCGATGATCGGATACTGGGTAAGGTCAAACAGATCCCCCGCGCTCACCACATCCGACTTGCGGAAAAAGACGATGCTATTGCCGTCCGTATTCGCCGGCAAGTGCATGATCATGACGGCTTCATCGTTGAAGTACAGTCTTTTTTGCGGCGAGGAATACGTGTCGTCTGGCCAGGCGCTCTCCGGCCGCGCCGGGAATTTACCGTCCTCCCCCGTCATCCTGTCAAATACGCTGAGATAGGAGATCACCGCAGCCTTGTGGGTGTTGAGGGTGTTCTGAATCTTGGCGGCATCTCCCTCGTCGTACGGAATGATTTCGCCGGTAGCCGCGATCTTTTCATTGCCGCCCGTATGATCTTCGGCCTCGGTGGTGTTGACGATATAGCGCAGCGTACGCTTGGATATGGTCGCGATGGCTGCCAGCACCTTGTCGCTCATGGCGGCCGTTCCCGTGTCCACCACCAGGATGCCCTCGTTGCCCGCCTGCACGGTGATGTTGGCGCCTGCCCCGATCAGCACCCACACATTGCCCTGCACCGGAAGAACCTGAATTTCCCCAGGCGCGGGAGCGCTAAATTTCGGCGGCCACGGTACGCGGTTCGGCTTCGTCTGCGCGCAAAGCCCGGCCGCTCCCAGCAAAACGATAGATGCCGCGGCGGCGACCAAGTTTGATCGGCTCATCGCTGCCCTTCGGGTGCCGGCGCTCCGACAAGCTTCGGAGGCCGGGGCATGGTTTTCATCTTCTTGATGTACTCGGGATACATCGTCTCCGCTCCGCCCAGCCTCGGCTGGTATGGCGTTCCGAACTTATCCGTCAGATCCTTGTTCAGCGCGGGCAAAGGACTCTTTCCCGGAAGGAAGTGCGGCACGACGCCCCGAGGGACGGCAGTATCGGTCGCCTCCTCGCACGGGTAGGGAGGCATCTGCATCGTGGGATCGAGGACCCACATCATGCTGCTTCGGATGTAGGGCTCTGTCATGTAAACGGGATCGTAAAGAATGACCGTTGCTTGCAGGTAATTGCCGATTCGACGCCAGCGGGTGCGTATCACCGACCGATCGCTGCGCATGAGTCCATCGCGGCGCTCGTATCCTTCTTTCAGGTGTGTGGTGGTCACCACGAGGACGTCGCCTTCCCACTCCCCGGTGGAAAATCCGCTCCAGGTGTGCAGGCTATTCTCTGGAGGATGCGGGCGGCCATCCATCCAGATGGTCACCTCCTGCTCTTCCATATTGATGTGGCCATGATAAGCGATGATCTTTTGCGTGTGTGGATCGGCATCGGCCCAGAACCTTATCGGAGACCGCTCGCCCTCGAGCGAATAGTCCCAGGGGTGGGGGCGGCAACTCCACTCGGTGATGTCGAAATCTTCCGGGGACCAGGTTTGCACTCTCAAGCGGTCGCCGTCATCGACGGGCACGCCAGCGATATCGCTGACCATCCCGCTGCCGTCCTGGTTGCGTGGAAGTGGACGCCACGAACCCGTGAGGTCGACTTGAGCCAGCGCCGGAAGCGTCCAGAGCATGGCCATCAATGCCACGGCTGACAGACAAGTTCGCTTCGATGGCCGGCCGATCCGCTGGGAGTTCATGGCGCACCCTATAAACCGGAATTTGCGACGTTGAACAGTTTCCTGAATCGAGAGCATAAGTCTATAGAGCTCTAGCGTCAACCCGAAACAGTTTGGCTGCGGTTGGTAACAAGCATAAACTCCGAGCCTTTAGGCCGAATTTAACCAAGACAGCCCTACTCGCGGCTAGCCCTCCGCGATCCATCTCGAGGAATCGGCACTCTGAACCGTGATGGTGGGGCCGCTGCGGTTTCTGAGCGACTTACGCCACGGCGCCAATAGATCCGTCTTATTTGGGCGCCGTTGCGTCTTTACCGTCTTTATCTTTGAAGCTGAAGCTTTCGAACTTGCTGAAATCCAGGTAGTCTCCCGAGCAAGAGATCTCCCCAAGTTCCCAGTCCGGCCGGTTCTGATAGTAGAACGTGGTGGTCCAGGGCTTCGCCAGCGCCTTGGGATCGGTCATGGTTATATCCAGCTCGAGGTGATCGCGATCGACCCGGCGGAATCGCTCGGTTACATGCAGTTGTTCGCTGTGAGCGTGCCCCAGCCGATCCAGCCAGGTTTTCTCGTTAAAACCCACGGTGTCCACGACAAACGTGGTATTTCCATCCCAATGGCCCACGGAGTAGCCCATCCAGCTGGGGTCCGGATCGTCGGGAAGCGACCGTCCGTCCGTGTAGATGCGCCGGATGGTATGGTCGTATTCGAATACCATGAGCATGAATTTCTTTGCCTGAACGAATTCAAACGGGTAGGGATGAAAGTAGACCCGCGGCGTGCCCGGCGGATAGCATCGGGTGAGGACCGGATCGTTGGTTTGATCCAGCGTGTAGGCGCCGCCATTGGAGTCTTTGGCTTCCTTGAATTTCTCCTCGCCCCAGGCAGTCATTGATGGCGGGCTCGTCTTGGGATCGGTGTAGGTAAAATTCGTGTACCCGCGATTGGATCCCGGCGGATTGCGCATCATCCACACGCCGCTCAAATCTTTCGCTGGCGCCGGGGCGGGCGCAGCATCGGACTTCGCGGCCGGCGCGTTATTCTTCTGCGGTGTAATGGCCTTGCCCGCGCCATACTGAGCGTGCAAGGCGCCTGGAATCGCCAGCAGCCCAGCCACAAGCAATATCGAATTCCAATAACTTCTTCTCATTTTCACTTCCTAAGGTGCCGCGATTAAGTTCGCCGTGCGAGAGACTAGTCTTCCGAGAGCGGCATGGCTTGGCCGTCTGGACCGATGAGTTTCCGGATCCAAATCGAATGGGCGGCATTTTTCCCGGCAAATCCGGTTACGGTGATCGGATCGCCTGGGTTCAGGCTGTGCTTGGTCCAACCCGCTCTGCCCAGTTTGTTGGGCGCGGTGAGTTCGCCCTGCCAGTGTTCCACTTCGCCCTTGTCATTCTTGGCATCGAAATAGATCTGGCAGTGAGGATTGATGAAACGGAAATCGGTGACCGTGCCCTTGACCGTAAGAGAAGTGCCGGTATCGTACGCGGCGTTGCCGTGATGAGCGAACGTCGAAACCGAGAAAACCAGAAGTATGGCAGCCAGCGTAACGAATATTCCTAATTTTGCGCGCACCGGATGTGCTCCTTGGGCGGCCTATTCTCCTATCCTTTGATTCTTTGCGTCAATTGTAAGTTTATGAATGCAGGTTTCGAGCCTAGGCCAACCTGATACCGCCTACGCGCTGGTTTGACGCTGCATAGCCATTTCGCTAAGATGAGTTCGCGGGGTGGAGCAGTCTGGTAGCTCGTCGGGCTCATAACCCGAAGGTCGCACGTTCAAATCGTGCCCCCGCAACCAATCGAAGTAACCACGGCCGGACGCCAGAGTCCGGCCTTTTTGTTTAGAGCAGCACTGAACTGCGGGGTCGCCGCGCCTTTCAACGATTGCCATTTTCTCCATTGATATTTATAGCGATTCATTTGCGGGCGCTTGAGTTGCTTCGAGATCGCTGGTTGGGCGCGGAACAATCTCGGGCTATGCTTGTGTGCGAGAACCTTGGGAGAACGATTCTTATGAACGCGACGAATGCTATCAACGCTACAGAGGCCATGAATGGCGCGGCCGCCAGCGCCGTCGAGGACACCGAACAGGTCCGCTGGGACCTCAGCATCCTCTATTCGGGCATCGACGATCCTCGGCTCGATTCCGACTTGAAAGCGCTCAAGGCCATGGCCACAGGCTTCGCCGGCAGCTACAAGGGCAAACTCGCGGAACGCCTCGCTGCGGCCATCGGCGACTACTCGGAAATCGAGATGTTGCAGGGCAAAATCGCATCGTATCTATCCCTGCGCGAGAGCACCGATCTGGCGAACGCGGCGATCAAAGCCAAACACGCCCAGGTTCAGCGGGAATTGAGCGCCGTGCTGGGCGAGCACCTCACCTTCTTCGAATTGGAACTTGTGCAGATAAGCGACGCCACACTCGCTGCCTGGTATGAACGAGATCCGATTGTTACCAGGCATCGTTCCTGGATCGAGCATGTACGGCTCTTCAAGCCTCATTTCCTCACCGAACCGGTGGAGTCCGCTCTGACCAAGCGCTCCCCGTTTGATTCCGGCTCCTGGAGTGAATTCTTCGACGAGTTGGAGGCGGACCTGGAGTTCAGCTTTCGCGGCGCCACGAAAAGTCTCACCGAACTGCTGCACACGCTTACAAAATCCAAAGATGCCCAGGAGCGGGCCGAAGTACTGAAAGCCGTCAACAATGGGTTGACCGGACCGTTTGCAAAATACTCCGCGCAAACGCTCTATATGGTCGCCGGCTCAAAAGCCGTGGAGGACAAGGAACGCGGCTACGCGCACCCCATGGACCGCCGCAACAAGGCCAACCGCATTCCCGACGCCGTGGTCGACGTCCTGCACAGCAGCGTCACCTCCCTGGGCGGACCGCTGGCGCGGCGTTATTACAAGCTCAAAGCGCGCCATCTGGGAGTTCCTGTGCTCCGCTGGAGCGATCGCGACGCCCCCATGCCCTTTGCCGATACCACCATCATTCCTTTCCGCGAAGCCGAGGAGATCGTCACCACTGCTTATCAAAGCTTCAGCCCCGCACTGGCAGAGATCGTGAAAAGTTTTTTTCGTGAGCGCCGCATCGACGCCCCGGTGGCCAAGGAAAAGCGGCAGGGCGCGTTCAACTCGTCGCAAGTTCTGCCCGGCGGAAAGCCTGTCTCCTACACGCTCCTGAACTATCTGGGAAGCAATACGGACGTGATGACGCTGGCGCACGAACTCGGCCACGGCGTCCACGGCATTCTCGCCGGCGAAGCGCAGGGGCCGCTGATGTTCCACGCGCCCATTGCCTACTGCGAGACGGCATCCGTATTCGGGGAAATGACCACCTTCACTTTTCTCCAGGACCTCCTCACTCGCGGCGGAGATAAGAAATCGCTGCTGGCGCTGATCATGGGCAAGATCGACAAGATGCTGAACACCATCGTCCGGCAGATCGGCTTTTCCAATTTCGAACGGCGGCTTCACGGCATGGATGAGTCCTACAAAACCTGGGGGCAGCCGGCTAAGCTGTCGGTCGAGGAGTTGAGCGCCATTTGGCTGCGCACGGCGCGGGAGCTCTACGGCCCGGAAGGCGAAATCTTCACCTACGAGAATAGCGATCGCCTGTGGGCTTACATTCCTCACTTCCACAGCCCGTTCTACGTATATGGATACGCCTTCGGCGAACTGCTCACGCAAAGCCTCTTCGCGCAGCGCCGCCGTTTGGGCCCTCGCTTCGAACCGCTTTACCTCGACCTTTTGCGCTCCGGCTCGACGAAAAATGTCGTGGAGCTCCTCGCGCCCTTCGATCTCGACGCCAGAAGCGAAGCTTTCTGGAGGGAGGGACTCACGGGCGGCTTAGGCTCGTTGATTGAGGAAGCCGAAGAGATGTCTCGCTCCTTGGGGTTGGTTTAACCTAAGGACGATAGGCATGCGGCGCTGCGGGGCCAATCGCATTGACCCAATTGCGTTGACCCCGGCCACGCACCTCAATACACTTACTCGCCAAGACTACCCAAGCAACGAACTGTCAATCCGCGCCGTCTACCGGATGAGGAGGTTGGAATGAGAATCAAACACGCCGCTTACTTCCTGCTCGTTCTCGCTGGCATTTCTCTCGTTCGTGCGCCTCTATTCGCCCAAGCGCCGCCGTCCTTTCCTCCCGACCAGCTCGATCAATTGGTGGCACGAGTCGCTCTCTATCCGGATCCGCTGTTGGCGCAGATTCTTACCGCCTCGACATATCCAGACCAGATACCCGACGCCGCTAAATGGGCCGATCAGCACCATTACCTCACCGGCCAAGCTCTGGCCGATGCGATTCAGGGCGACCAGGTTCCCTGGGATCCCAGCGTGCAGGCGCTCCTCCCATTTCCGTCTGTGCTGGAGATGATGGCTTCGGACATGAAGTGGACCACGGACCTGGGCAACGCCTTTCTTGCACAGCCGCAGGACGTGATGGACGCGACGCAGCGGGAACGTCGCAAGGCCAGGGATTTCGGTTATCTCCGGACCAACGGCCAGATCGTGGTCGGCGGAGGACCGTACATCACGATCATGCCGGCGAATCCCTCTTTTCTTGTTGTCCCCGCTTATGATCCGGGAATCGTCTTCTTTGCGCCACGGCCCGGTTTCGTCGTGGGCGGCGCCATCCGCTTCGGCTTTGGCGTGACGCTCGGCGGGTTCTTCCGGCCTTGGGGCTGGGCCCCTGGTTTCTATGGCCGCTTTGACTGGGGCGGGCACGCTTTATTTATCAATAACGCCCGCTGGGGACGGACATGGGTCAATCGCGGCGCATACGTTCATCCTTATCCTGGAGTGCGGCGATTTGCGCCCGGCGCGAGGCCCGCGGAACAGCATGCGCTGCATGAACGAAGCCCGCGAGAACGGCAAGATGCTCGCGAAGGACGCCGTGGACGAGAAGAGCACCGGCGCTAATCAGACGCCGGTGTGCTTCGGCGCTCGGAAGCATTCAAGACAGTTCGACGAGTAGATCGATTACATGGATAAATCGACGCTCCTATTATCGGCGATCGTGCTGGCGGTATTTGGAACGTCAGTCGCTGCCGGGCGCCCTTCCTGGGGCATATTCACCGGCCTCGCCATTATCCTCCTGGCCGCCGGATTGGCGGCCGGGGCGCTGCCCATGCGCTCCGACGATTACTTCGACGAGCGCGCCGGGGCGGGCCAGCGAATCTCCAAGAGCTTGGTCACGCTAAGCTCGACGGCGATCGTGGCCATCTATGCCGCCGGGTATTACCGCACCAGTGCCGCGGCGCATAAGTTCGATTCCCAGACGGTGGAGGGAAGAACCGTCGCCGACGCTGTGCCGGCGGCACCGCCCGCGCCGGAAAACCCGCCGGCGCCGGCGGTGCCGCTCGGCACCTCGTCTTCTACCCCTACGGTGAAGAAGAATGCCCGCAAGCCGGCTGCCGCGAATCGCAAGTCGGGCGCTGCCTCCACGGAGCCCGGCGAATCGCCGGCGTCAGCCTCCGGAACCGGCGCGAATGCGGCAGCCAAGGCAGCGGCGAGCGCGCAAATCCAATATAAGGACGGCGTATTTCTTGGCTGGGGCAGCTGCCGCCACGGCGATATCGAAGCTTCGGTTCAGATTCAGGACGGCAAGATTGTTACGGCGACGATTACCCAATGCTTGACGCGCTATTCCTGCAGTTGGATCTCTCCCCGAGTTCCCAGTCCCGTTCTGCCGGACTTGCCCCGAGAGGTCGTGGAAAGGCAGAGTGCCAAAGTCGACTACGTTTCCGGAGCCACCGAGAGCAGCTATGCATTCGCCGATGCGATTACTGCAGCCCTGTCCAAAGCGAGCGAGTGACGATATCGTTCGCACCGCCGCTCGCATGGGCACTTTTGTGACCATTCACGTGGTCGGCTCAAATGCCGCCCAAAAATCGGGAACAGAGTCGCCAATGCTTTGCGAAGAGGCCGTAGAGCGCGCATTCGCTTGGTTCGATCGCGTCGAGGAGTGCTGCACGCGATTTGACCCCGGCAGCGAAGTGATGCGGCTCGCCGCGCAGGTTGGCGTGCCGGTTCCCGTCAGCACACTTCTCTACGAGGCCGTGCAATTTGCGTTGGCCGTGGCCGAAGAGAGCGGCGGCGCCTTCGATCCCAGCGTCGGCTACGCCATGGAAACGCGCGGCTTCAACCGCGAGTATCGCAGCGGCCGGGAGATTCGCACCGTTCTGGACTGCGGCCGCGCTGCTCTTGACGGCGGCAGCCCGGGCAGCTATCGCGACGTTCGCCTCGGTCGCGAGCGCAAGACGATCACCTTGCTGCGGCCGCTCATCATCGATCTTGGCGCCGTGGCCAAAGGCTTGGCGGTCGATCTCGCCGCGCGCGAGCTTTTCGCCTGCGAGAATTTCGCCATCAATGCGGGCGGCGATCTTTACCTGGGCGGACGCAATCCGGAAAGCGAACCGTGGTCGATCGGAATCCGCCATCCTCGAAGCGATGCCGAGCTGGTCGAGGTGGTCCACGTATCGAACCGCGCCCTCTGCACTTCCGGCGATTACGAGAGGCGCGGTGCCGATGGCGGCCATCACATTCTCGACCCGCGCACCGGAGCCTCAGCCAATGGCGTGGCGAGCGTGACCGTGATCGCTCCCACCGCCATGTTGGCGGATGCCCTGGCGACGGCGGCTTTCGTTTTGGGCCCGGCGGAAGGGATCCGGCTCTTCGATCGGCTGGGCGTGAATGGCTTCATCTTTTCTGTTCCGGAGACTTCCGCCGATTACGTCGCGGGGGATTCGCCCGCGCTCACGCGATTTGCCACTCAGGGAATGCATGACTACCTCTAGTTCGGCGATGTGGCGATTTTTCCAAACTCCCAAAGGCCTGCTCATTATCGTGCTGGCGATTCTGGTTGCGGTCACCGCGCCGCACGAGGGAATCGGGCGAATCGCTCCCGGCGTGGCCGCGGCGGTAGTCGTCGCCGGAGTGATGGACCTGCTGATCCTGCGCAAGATGCACGGCGACTGGGAATTTCCCAGCGGCGCGGTGCTTACCGGCTTGATCGTGGCCATGATCTTGACGCCGCAGGAGCCTTGGTACGTGGGCGCCTGCACCTCGGCCATCGCCATCGGCAGCAAATACGTTGCGCGGACTCGCTCCGCCAACATCTTCAATCCGGCGGCGCTGGCGCTGGTGGCCACGTTCTACATTTTCAATACGGGGCAAAGCTGGTGGGGCGCTTTGCCGGAAATCACGCCCTGGGCTTTGCTGCTGCTGGCCGCCGCGGGCATCTTCATCACCGACCGCGTGAACAAATTCCCGCTGGCGCTGGTGTTCCTGGGCGTCTATTTCGGCCTGTTTACGCTCACCACCTACGTGAGCGAGCCGGGCAGAGTGGCCGAAGTGTTTCGGGCACCGGACCTTCATGCCACGCTCTTTTTCGCGTTCTTCATCCTTACAGACCCGCCCACTTCGCCCGTCCGGTATCCGGATCAAATCGTTTGCGCCGTGCTGGTGGCCCTGGTGAGTTTCGGCATCTTCCAGTGGGTCGGCGCGGCGTACTACCTGCTGGCCGGGGTGCTGGTCGGCAACATCTGGGAAGCCTGGCACCGCTGGTATCTGTTCTCCCGCCGGCGCGTCGCCCCCGAGCCTACTTAGCGTCCGAGTTTGGCGCCCAGGACCCCCTACCCCCCATTTTTTTCGCAAGGATGTGATTCCATGGGAGTTCCCTTCGCGTCGTATGCAAGGATGTGATTCCAAGCGAGTTAAGTGAGATGATGGCAAACGAGGGTACGAATACCGAATTGGAAAACCGGACGGGATTAGGCTAAATGAAGGCGCCAGAAATCGCTGCTCAGGGGGCCGAATAAGGTCGCTTCCTAATTCGCACATATGACTATTTGACCGCACGAGTAAAGTGCGATTCGGTTCTCGCCGTATGTGGCATTGGAGAGATCCTCCGCAGGGGCATCCGGAGCGCATAAGGCGCGTCTCGCAGAGACGTCCGGGACGCAGAAATCGCGCCTCGTTCGCGATGCTCGCTCGGGACGAGCATGCTGCACGGATGTTCGTTTTATCGCGCGAGTAAAGTGGCTCCTGTGGAAAACGAGAAGCCAAAGAGATTCTTCCGCAGAAGCATCCGGGACGCATAAGCCGCACCTCTCTCTCGATGCTTCACTGGATGGAAGCTCGTATGTGGGAGACAGTTGGCGATAATCCCGTTTCGCAAGACTTGGCTCAAATCTCGTACAATTCCTTGCCAATGGCCGACACATCCGTTCGGAAAGAACGCATTCCCAAACGACGCTGGGGCAGACTACTGTGGGTTGCGGCCACGAATCTAGCGATGATCGCTTTTTCAATCTACGTGCTAATCGGTGTCCATCGCGACGACGTTCGCATAAATAGGGGAAATCCTCCTCCTCCGTCTTTAGGGGACGTGCTCTACGATAATCCTACTTACGCGCTTGCATCTGTTATCGCTGGAGTCGGACTCCTGCTTGAAATAATGAGGCGGCGTGAAGCTGGTTTTCTCAATTGCGGCTTGTGGCTGGCGCTCTCCATTTACGCCATTGCCCAGGCTGTTGCTATCGTAATTTTTGTCGTCAGTTTCATTTGGTATTTGGCCCCCGCCACGGCCCGATTTATTCACAAGAGAAAACTTTGAAGAGGCAGATTGTCAGAATGTGGTACTAGTCCTCTATTTGACGAGAAACCCGTTTTTCAGGCCCTGGCCGGGTGCTTCTGCGGCGACTCCTCACTTGCCGCGACATTGAGGGGCTACCTTCTTCTTCCAGCCATTCTTGTAGAGAAGTTGGTCCGTGAAGTTATCCATGAATTCCTCGGCTGAACTCATATAAAGGCGTACTCCAACCCAATATTGCGTCTCTCCTGTTTGCGAATCTTTCACTTGCCAGACTGCGACGGAATATCTTGGGAACATAAGGCCCTTCGGCGGGCGTTGTTCCTTGAATGATGCAACCTTGTTCAGTTGCGCGGAAATCGATTCAGGCTGCGCGGTCTCATAAAAACCGGCCGCAGCAGGATTCCCCAACGTGCCTACTTGGGCCACGGTGCAAACAGTCTGCTCTAGGTCGTCACGATGTGTAATTCGGATTAAGGCGGGGAGCTGTGCGTCGGCTCGGATAGTTTCGAATAGCTTCCCCACTATGTCCTCTTTGCCTTTATCACGCTCACCTATCAAATGTGGCTTTTTTACTTCTTGGGCATGGGCGAATGAACACAGCGACAGAGTGCAAATGAGCAGCCAAAGCAGCCATCCGCGTTTAGCTCTGTTCGAGCGCGCCCATTTAGACCGATTGGACATTGACGAAACGCAAATGGTGTACTCCCGACGTAACTGCGTGACGTAGAGGCCATTCTCACAGCCTGTGAAGTCGGCTTTCCGGAAAATGAGTTTTGACCCGGCTCCCCAGTTAGCGGAAATCACGTTTACCAGGACTCTGCATCTCTCATTTCGAGTCCTGGCAACTAGACCGATAGGCGCGCTATAAATAATCGAAGTTTCCCGCAATCTGGGACTGTTGCGGGTAGCTTCGTTCCAATGCCGCTGGCAAACATCGACGCAGCAGACTTCATCTTCGGTCTTCTTTTTCCTCCCATTGAGACACTCGTTGTGTACGGAGGGGCTTACGCTGCGGCGAGAGCCGTCGCGGGTGGGCAGCCGCTGTCAAAAGTCACGAAGAAGGTCTTGAAATGGGGTGCTGTTTTCGTTCTGGTGTGGGCTACGACATGAGCCTCACAAAATTTCTTGAATGGTCTCCGCAGACCCTGTGGACCAGTTTGCCAGTATGGTCCTTTCTCTTTGTCAGTCTTGTTTACTGGCAGAACGGAAAGACAAGAGATGCTCCGGCCACTCGCTGGAGAAGTAGCATTCGGGTGTCGGCGTGGTCACGTGGCCAGCGGTCGCGCCCTGCGTGCGGCCACTCAGTGAGTGACGGGTAGCCCAACAACGATGAGAACCGCATATTCCTGCTTGCGGCAGCCGTTCACGGCGGGCATGGCCGCTGCTGGATTCACCGGAAAACCCTTGTTCTGAACGTTCGCGGGCGAGCACGAGTTGTTAGCCGTCGACGGCGTGTAGCGTGCGGAGCGGCATTCGAGATGGGTGACATCGTAAAGGGTCGCGCCGTCGGCGAGTTCCCACCGCTGATTGCCGTCCTTGTCCTTGGGCTGAATTGTCAGCACGGTCGTCACGTTGCGGTCGCCTGTGACGAGGTATTTCCCAGGGGGCAGCGGAAAGCTCGGCTTCTCCATGATAAAACCGTGTTCCTCTAGCCACCAGTCCGAAGGGTCGAATTTCCACTGTGCCGGCGCCACACCGCCGGCCGCCTTCAATTGATCGTAGTGGTCCAGCCTGCAAGCGCGCGGGCCCGGGTCCTGGTTCCAGAAGCCCCATGATTGCGCGCCGTTTCCGGAGGTGGCCTTGGGGTCTCCCAACGCCGCGATGAACTGCGGCTCGATGCGCTTGAACTTCGAGAGGTCTACGCCTGACCCGTGAACCGGCTGCTGCAGGCCGACCGCCAACATGAGGAATCCCGTGGAGAGGAGCCGGCGGCTCAGGGACGGCACGAACTGGCGCACATTCATGCGATTGCTCCGATTGGACAATCTCAAGACATCCTACACCCACGGTCGCCATATTGCTATTCCTGAGAAGTCCGTATTCCGCTTGATAAGTCACCTTCTCGGCAACTGGCCCAAGCAGAAAAGCCAGGTAGCGAGAAGGCCGTTTCTCAGGGTTGGCCTATTCCACGGATCGCGGGAAGTGGGTGGGCGAGACTACTCTAGTTCATCTACGGAGTTTATTTGGTGCACATCGAGAGGGTACGCAGGCGCGTGGCCCGCATCGCAGGTTGCGTCAGCGATTCCGGTCTTCAGCTTGCCGTTTATTTCTCCGATTTTCTTGCGTACGTCGGAGCCCAAATATACTTTTACGAGATGTTCGCAGTCTGGCTGGGCACAACGCAGTTCGGCTAGAAGCATCAGATCGTTGTCCGGAAGCCCCGTGTAATAGTACGTGCTGATCCATTCGACGTCTTTGGCATAGTAGCGATAGCCGCGACCACAGTATTTGCACACCAGTAAGGGACGCCAGTTTTCCGCGGGCCAGTTCGGTTGCGGTTCCGTGGTCTCCGGGAGGTCGGGATGAGGGAGATAGATTGGATTCCCGTCTACGCAGCCTGAAGTTTTGCAGCGAACTATGGGCTGCCAGTAGCCGTCCTGTGACATCAGGAAATTATACACTGCGGTTTGCGGAGCGAGAGTGTGCCTTCACGGCTTTCGGTGTCGCATGCTTCGCGGGTTTGTCCGACGCATGTTACCGTTGGCTGGAGCCTCCCGGGGCCAGTTGGCGAGAATCGCGTTCTCCAGGAGTTGAGAAAGACGGGTTCCAATGTTAGCCTCTCCCACGAGAGTAAACACCATGACGGACACGGGGAAAGTCATCCACAACAGTATTAAGGCCGAGCAAGCCCCGCCGGCAGCACCGGCGGACTAGGTCGTCTTCGAGATCGCGCTTTCGCTTTGCGGCGGAGGATGTGACGCGGAGTGGCTTCCTTTCCCGCCGGGGCCCTGTGGTAGTTTGTTATTTTGTCCGGCGCTTGCCGGAAGGAGTTGTGCGATGAGGGACAGCAAGAAGAGTGTGCTGGTGCTGGGCCTGGCGGTGGCAGCCTTGTGTGCTCCGGTCAGCGCCAGCTTCGCGCAAACAGCGAAGACTCCGATGAGCGGCAAGCCGCAACCGCCGAAAACCACGATGACGCCGACAGGAACGTGGCTGCCGAAAACGATTGCCTACATCAAGGCTTCCAATACCGGCAAGGACAATCAGTTTGGCTCCGCGATAGCGCTCAGCGCCGACGGCAATACGCTCGCGGTCGGCGCCGCTTTTGAGGACAGCGCGGCCAAGGGCGTCAACGGCGTTTCCAAGGAGCATGCGGTAAATTCGGGCGCGGTGTACGTCTATGCTCGAGACAACAAAGGCTGGAAGCAGCAGGCCTACCTTAAACCCTCGAACACGGAGGAAGGCGGTCAATTCGGGGGCTCCCTGAGCTTGAGCGCCGATGGCAGCCTGCTGGCCGTCGGCTCTCCCGGAGAAGCGAGTTCGGCCACCGGCGTTAATGGCAATCAGAGCGACAATTCGATGCCGGCTGCGGGGGCCGTCTATGTCTTCGCGCGCGCCGGGGCCGTCTGGTCGCAGCAGGCCTACCTGAAATCGTCAAACACCGGCTCGCCGGATGTAGGGTACCAGTTCGGCTACGCGGTCTCCCTCAGCAGCGACGGAAGCACGCTCGCCGCGAGCGAGACCAGCGATCCCAGCAATGCCACGGGCATCAACGGCGACCAAAAGAACACGGCTGCGCCGGATTCCGGCGCGGTGTTCGTCTTCAACCGCAGCGGCGACACCTGGTCGCAACAGGCTTACGTCAAGCCCTGGAACACGACCACGCCGGGTGTACTGTTCGGCTACTCGGTCGGCTTGAATGGCAACGGCGACACGCTCGGCGTGGGCTCGTACGGTGACGATGGCCGCAGGGGCGCCGTTTACGTCTTCACGCGCAACAACGGCACCTGGTCGCAGCAAATGCGCGTCACGGGCTCGAAGGGCGTGCCGGGCGATTACCTGGGATGCTCGCTGGCCATCAGCGACGACGGCAACACCATCATCTCCGGAACCGTGGATGATAAATACAACACGCCCGAGGCCGGCGATCCAGAAAAGGAGTCCATCGGCGGGATCTACGTTTTCGTGCGTGCGGCAGGCAAGTGGTCGGAACAGGCTTATCTGAGGGCGTTCAATCCGCGGTACTACGACCAATTCGGATTGGCTTTGGCCATAAGCCGCGACGGCAACACCATTGCCGGGGGCTCGCATCTCGAGGATAGCGGCGCCAAGGGCGTCAACGGGGATCAGTCTGACGCCTCCGGGGAAGATTCCGGCGCGGTCTACGTTTACACCCGCACCGGCACGACCTGGAATCCCACGGCCTACGTCAAGGCTTCCAATACCCAGCCCGCCGCGGAGTTCGGCGCCTCGGTGGCCCTGGATGGCGACGGCAAATTGCTCGCCGCCGGCGCGCCAAAGGAAAATAGCGGCGCCAAGGGCGTCAACGGCAAGCAGGACGATAAGTCGGCCGCCAACGCGGGCGCCGCCTACGTCTATTACTGAGGAGAAGGAGACAAATGGCATGCGCAAGATAGCTTCATTGGTCGCGGCGGCAGTCCTTCTCTCGATCGCCAGTGCGAATCTTTCGCTCGCACAGCAGGCCCCTCCGGCTGCTCCGGGTGCGGGTGGGCGTGGGGGCGCTCCGCCGCCGCCGTTCCGCATCATGAGTCCTGATATGGTCGACGGTTCGCTGCTCCCGCAGCAATTCAGTTGCGCCGCCGGTACGGAGGCGGTGTCGCCGCCCCTGCAATGGATGAACGCGCCGAGAGGCACGAGGAGCTTCGCTCTGATCGTCCACGACATGGAACCGCGCCCGCAAAAGAAACTCGACGACATTTTGCATTGGATGGTGTGGAACATCCCCGCGAATGCGACCAAGTTCCCGCAGGGTATTCCGTCCAATACCGCCGATCTTCCGGACGGTAGTCATCAGACCAACGGCAATCCGGGCCAGGGTGGCATCACCGGCTATCGGCCGCCGTGCCCGCCGCAGAACGTTCCCCTGCCGCACCACTACGTGTTCGATATATTCGCACTCGATACCAAAGTGGACTTGCCGGAAACGGCCACGCGCGCGGACCTTATGAAGGTTATGGACGGCCACATCCTCGGGCACGACTCCCTGGTCGTTCCTTTCAATCGCTAGACCGCAAGATGGTGGATGGAACGCCGCAACATGGTGGATGGAACGATGGATTCGTCGTCGTTCCGACGCACCATCAAAATTGACGGCTCAAATTTTTGGCATGCCGATGATTCCCCCCGGGCTGCCCTTCGCACCTAAAGGTGAACAAGTGCAGCCCGCACCCGCCGACGCGAGGAGGTAGGAATGAAAAAATACATCTGGGTTTCGGTGTTGGCATTGTTTCTCGCACCCGTGATGGGAGCCAAGCCTCCGCAAGAGAAGAAGGGGGTGGCGGAACCCCCACCCCCTTGGGCGTATGGCTTCTTGGCACCCGCCGGCGCGCCGGGAGCGACTCCGAACACGGCCGATGATCTTAAGCAGCTTGAACCGGACGACGGCACGCTCCGACATCTTCCCGGCAGCACTTTAGCTTTCACGCTCACCCAGGTCCGCGACCCCTTTGGACCGGCCGACTGGTATCCAGGTGATCACCCGCCCATGCCGGAGGTGGTGGCTCGCGGGCGGAAACCCGACGTGGGCGCCTGTGGCCGCTGCCACTACCCAAATGGCAAAGGCCGTTCGGAAAACGCGGGTCTCGCGGGTCTTCCCGTCGCCTATTTTGTGCAGACCATGAATGACTTCAAGAATGGCGCGCGAAAGAGCGCCGACTCACGGAAGGGCAATACGAATAACATGATCGATTACGCCAAGGCCATGACGGACGAGGAGATCAAGGCAGCCGCCGAATATTACGGCTCGATGAGATGGACGCCCTGGATCAGGGTGGTCGAGACGGACATGGTTCCTAAGACCCGCGTTGTGTTCGGCATGTTTCTCCTGCTGAAGGGAGACGAAAAGGAGCCGATCGGCCACCGCATCGTGGAGGCCACCGAGAATGCAGATGCGACCCTGCAGCTGCGTGATCCGCGGTCTGGATTCGTAGCCTATGTGCCCACGGGCAGCCTGAAGAAGGGTAAAGCGCTGGTAACTACTGGAGGCGAAGGCAAGACGACGGCGTGCGCCACTTGTCACGGCGCGGAACTGCTGGGACTCGGTCCCGTGCCAGGGATCGCCGGGCGCAGCGCCAGCTACATGGCACGTCAGCTTTACGACATGAAGGTGGGCGATCGCAACGGAGTTTGGACACAGCTCATGAAACCGGTGGTCGCCAAATTGGACAATGACGACATAGTAGCGATCACGGCCTATTTGGCTTCTCTTGACGTTGGCAGTAAGTCCACTGCGCTGCACGAGGCGAAGTAAGGCGATTCGGAGGATTTTGCCATCACGAAAACAGCAAGGTGGATTGCCATAAGGCCTGCCATCGCGAGGTCGCGAATGCTTCTAGCGGGACGGTTAGCGGAAAAATTCGATTTTGGCTTCGCGAAACCAGACGAAATTCATCGGCGCGACTGAAATCGGTCCGTTGACGCCGAAGACGGCGATCTGGAATTTGTCGCCCGGCTTGACCGCATCGGCCAGCACCACGCGATTGGGCATGTTGAAGCCGGAGATCGCTGCCGGGCTGGGGTAGCCGGAGCGGCGCGGTATCTGCCCATTGATCCAGACTTCCGCGTAGTCATCGACATATGCCGTCAAGACCACCGTGGCGCCCGCCGTGTCGAAGTCCCCGATTTTCGCCGGTATGGTCAGGTTCGCGCGGTACCAGATGAAAGACACTTTGCCGCCGCCACGCCGGTCGCCCAATCCCTTGGCGCCGATCACCGGCCACGACGAATCATCGAAGCCGGCCTCGCCGGCGTGAGGCTGAATGTCATACGAAGTCTTGTAGCCAGGCATGGCATTCGGGATCGCCGGACCTTCCACGATTTTCGCTTCCATACTCTTCCATTGCGCACCGAAGAGCGCTGATCCTTCTGCTGTCATCAGGTCGACCGATTTTGCGGGTACCAGGGACGGCGGCATTTGAGGCAGAGGCACCGCGGGCGCTGGGGCAGTAGGGGTGGCTGTTTGCGCCTGCGCGATATTCGCAAAAATCACGGGCAACGCGGCTAGGACGACATAAGCAATCAAGCGGATGGTATCTTGCCTTTGCATGTTCTCCCTCGAGTCCCGGTGCACTTCCGGGCCGACGGCAAGTATAGCCCTCAATTCCGACCATAGGGCTTTTCCGGGTTGAACATCCGGGACGAGGGAAGCGGCGCTTCGTTCGCGATGCTCGCTCGGGACGAGCATCCTGCTCGGATTCTCGTTTTATCGCGCGAGTAAAGTGGCTCCTGTGGAAAAGTGCTCTTTCGAGGAGTGGTTTCTCTGGTCTCCTCTCGAAGATCAAATGCGAGCAACAGGGCGATAACAGAGGAAACGATGGCAATCACGACAGACAGAGTCACGATGCGAGGATCAAAGCGGACTGCAGCAGCGAGACGCATTGCCGCCATGCCGATGTAGTGCATGCCTGCAATAGCCATTCCCATGATGCTGCCGCCCACCACGGCCTCGGCGAAGCTCATCTTCTCTTTACTAACTACATGCAGCGCGACGGCGGCGCCGAAAATAGCGGCTATCAGCGACAGTAGAACGGTAGGCAAGTGGTAGCTTATCGGGACCGGCAAGCTGAAGGCCA
>Ga0335085_10001178_pt1 | contig 59400 bp, 49 predicted proteins | sample Lox_Sample_45_FD_206712 | JGI IMG/M metagenome (GOLD analysis project Ga0335085, IMG submission 206712) | Soil microbial communities from Loxahatchee National Wildlife Refuge, Florida, United States - Lox_Sample_4.5 | ecosystem: Environmental > Terrestrial > Soil > Wetlands | place: USA...
CTGCGACGGCGCGCAAATAAATAACCGTGCCGCTTTTGGCGAGAATATCACGGTTTGTTTTGCTCAATACGATGCCGCCACCGGTAGCCAGCACTATATTATTGCGCTTTGCCAGCTCCCGTAAAATGGCTTGCTCGCGGGCGCGGAACCCCGCCTCACCCTCGATCTCGAAAATTAGCGGGATATTGACACCGGTGCGGCGCTCGATTTCGTGATCGGTGTCAAAGAAAGATTTGTTGAAGTGCTTGGCGAGCAGCTTTCCCACTGTAGTTTTCCCGGCGCCCATTAAGCCCACCAGGAATATGTTGCCGGAATTAGAGCTGGGTGCGCCGCCTTTGGGATGATCTGGGCCACCGCTTTCCATGAGCGGGAATTGTAACGGAATTCTGGCGCGCGACGAAGTGCCGGGTAAACGGAAGCTGCAGCACAGGGACCCGTCAGGGCTCGCGTGTCGGGTGGCCTAGCGTACTGTCAGGACATCCTTGAGGATTCGAGGCGTAATGAATATCAACAGTTCCGATCGGTTATCCTGAGTGCTGGTGTTTTTGAATAGCACGCCCAGGACGGGGATATCGCCTAAAAGGGGAACCTTATTTATCGTGGTTTGCAGGTTTTGAATGTAAATTCCACCGATCACGACGGTGCCGCCGTTTTCAACCAGCGCTTGCGTTTGAATGGCTTGAGTATTAATGGCTGGCCCGGCTGTCGTAGACTGCCCGACTGAGTCATTGTGGATATCAAGACCCATGATCACATTATCATCCGGTGTGATCTGCGGTTTGACTTTTAGACTGAGCGTGGCGTTCTGGAAGGCGACGCTGGTTGCGCCACTCGAGGTTGCCTGCTGGTAGGGGATTTGGGTTCCCTGCGAGATCGTAGCCTCCACCTGGTCCGCAGTTACCACTTTCGGGCTGGAAAGGATTTTCCCCTTTGCGTCAGCTTCAAGCGCGCTTATCTCAAGGTTGAGAAAGCGAGTAGCGGCGTTGTTAAAAAGAATCAGCGAAAGTGCGCCGGGTTGAGCGCCCGCTATGCCGGCTGCCGGCAGGTTAATATTTAGCGATTGCGGAATGGCTATGGCGGTTGAGTTGGGTTCCCCGATCCCTGCTGCATTCGTGCCTAAATCGCCGCCTGCTGAGGTTCGCGCATTGCCCGGAATGGCTAAACTTCCCGTGGTGCCGCCAAACTTGACTCCGAGATTCTTGCTAAAGTTATCCGTTGCGTTGACAATCCGTGCTTCAATCAGCACTTGTCGTACTGCCACGTCAATCTTTTTTATGAGCGCGCGCACTTCCTCGAGCTTGGCCGAAGTATCCTGCACAAAAAGCGTGTTGGTGCGGGCATCACCCACCACGCTTCCCCGCTTCGACAAGATTCTCTGTTGAGGATTAGTCAACAACTTTTCCATTGCATCGGTTTTTTGATAGTTCAGTTGAAAACTCTCGGTATGAAGCGGTTCAAGTTCGGAGATCTGCTGCCTAGATTCGAGCAAAAGTTTCTCCCGTGTCGCCAGTTCATCGCGCGGCGCTATCCATACCACGTTGCCCGTTTTGCGCATATCCAGCCCCTTGGCTTGCAAGATGATGTCCAATGCTTGGTCCCAAGGCACATCTTTCAGGCGCAACGTCAAGTTGCCGGTAACGGTATCGCTGGTAACGATGTTAAGGCCGGTGAAATCAGCGATGACTTGCAGCACTGCGCGTACTTCCACATTCTGAAAGTTCAGCGACAGCTTCTCGCCAGTGTAACCGGGTTGCACCAGCTCGTTCGGTTGTTCCACGACCGGCTTCAATTCCAAGGTAAATCGGTTATCCGTCTGGTATGCCGATTGTTGCCACAGCCCGCTCGGCTGCACCACCACGTGTACGTTATTGCCTTCGCCGTAAGCGTCTATCATCTGAACTGGGGTTGCAAAATCAACGACATCGAGACGCCGCTGCAAGTTACTAGGAAGCGAGGTCTGGATCAGGTCGATCACAATATTTTTCCCCTGGCGCCGCAAGTCAATTCCGGTAGAACTATCCGAGAGGTCGATTATTACGCGGCCCTCGCCATTGGGTCCCCGGCGGAAGTCGATATCAAGTACGCTGTGCTTGGTTGCGCTGGGTTTGGCTTCTGCAAAACGCGTCGTAACTGAAGTGGCACCCGCGCCGGCCTCCACCGGTTGGAGTGTAACAACCAGATCTTTTCCATCAATTTTCGTATCGTAACCAAAGGGTTGTGTCAAATTCATCACCAGCCGGGTGCGCCCGCCTGCCTGCACAACGTTGATGCTTCGCAAACCGGATTTTTCGAACTCCTGGGTACTTTTGCCAAGCGCGTTTGCGGTATTCGGAAAGTCAAAAGCGATTCTGGGCGGGTTATTAACGGTAAACCCGGCGGGAGGATTGGCGAGCGCCTGATCTAAGGTAATCCTGACTGATACTGCGCCACCTTGCAAGCCGGTAACATTTATTGCTTCGATGCTATTTTGCGCCGCGCTCTCGCCACCGCTTGCGGCAGGCGCAGGGTCAGCAGCATAGCTGGAACAATACAGCATGGCTCCTAATGCAAGGCAGGACCACCGGTTAAACAGAACCACTGATTTAATCATTTTTTGCCCCCTTGATCATCCAACAACTGCAAGCTGCTATCCCGTTCAGTCCAGTCGCCTGTGCTATCCTGGACCAGTTCCTTGAGTTTCAAGGATGATTCAGTTACCGCCGTGACAAGTCCAAAATTTTGACCCATGTAATTGCCGGTTGTGACGCGGAAGAGATTATTATCCGGAGACTTGATCAACGCATAGATGACCTTGCCTCGCTCCAGAGTTCCGACCATCCTCAGATTTTCGAGAGGATATGCTTCTAGCGCTTCCTTGCGCCGGTTCAAATCCGGCTGCAACTTGCTACCTCCTGCGCCTTTAATGGGCTCGATTTTTCGCGGCTTGAAAGGATCCGGCAGATCGAACGCGCTATAAATAAAAGGCTCGTACGGCTTGACTTCAGGCAACGGTTCGACCCTTGCCCTCGGTCCTTTTTCTGATTCCTTGACGAAGTCCTTGAGATCCTGGAATTGCTCGCTGCACGCCGTTAGCAGTAATCCCAGCAATAAAATAAAAACACCGCGCTTCATTTTTTCTTGCCTTTAGCTGCTCTTTTTTGCTCAGCCATCTCGTTTTCGTCGAGATAGCGATAGGTTTTAACAATTCCGTCCATTGATAATGCGCCGTCTTTAACCGGATTGATGTTGATATCACTCAACGTTACGATGCGTGGCATTCTTGCAATATCGCTTGCGAACGCCCCGAGCTCATGATAATTGCCGGTTATCCGTATATGAATCGGCAATTCGGCGTAAAACTCTTCAACTTTTTCGTGGGGGTCCGGCCTGAACAGTTCAAATTGCAGGCCGCGGCCAAGACCGGCTTGATTAATATCGGTTAGCAGCGCGTCCATTTCCGATTTATTGGGCAATTGCTTGAGCAAAGTTCCGAACGAGTCTTGAATTTCCGCGAGCTGCTTTTTATAAATTTCAAGATTAATTGCTTGCCTCTTTTTGTCGAGAAAAGTCTGACGCAGTTGCTCCTCCTTATTCTGGCTTTTTTCAAGATCAGCAAGCTGGCCTTGCCAGTCAAACCAGTAGCCTGCGAATACGATGCACAAGAGACCGACCAACAATAGCCCTAATCGCGGCGCGATCGGCCAGTTGCCTATGTTATTGGGGTCTAGGGATTTTAAGTCGTCTAAAGTCATCCTGGCTTAAGCTCCATGTTTGGGACCAGGTTTGAGCGAGGGTTTGGTCTCTTCTTTTGCGCGCGCGAGGATAAAGTTCAAATTAAATTCGCTCAGCCTGTTAGTACCTTGGATGACGGTTTTGATTTCCACAAGGTTCGGAGACTCGAACTGGGGCGTTGATTCAAGATTGCGCAACAAGGTGGAAACGCGAGCATTGGTCTGGGCGTAACCGGTGAGATCAACCTTGTTGCCGGTTTCCTTAACACTCTTTAAGTAAACACCCTCGGGAAGCTGCCGCACCAGCTGATCGAGCAAATGAACCGTTTCCGAGCGGTTAGTTTGCAGCGCTTCGACCACTCTTTTGCGTGCCAGCAGCACCTGGATTTGCTCTTTGAGCTTTTTAATTTCATTAATTTGTGTATCCAGAATAGCGATTTCCTTTTCCAGGAAGTGGTTGCGCTCCGCTTGGTAAGAGATTCGGGCGCTGATAATGCCGTGCACAAAAAAGACAATAAGCAGCCCCAAGCCAACAGTCATGCCAGCTTGAATGTAAAAGTGGCGTTGCCTGGCGCGCCGCTTAAGCTCACGGTGGGGCAGCAGGTTGATGCGGATCACTGATCGAACCTCCGCATGGCAAGCCCGCACGCGACCATTAACGCGGGCGCGTCGGTGCTCAACTGGCGCGGCCGTACCTTGCTGGAAAGCGCCATGTTTGCAAACGGATTGGCAACCATTGTGTTAACCTGCGTGCGGCTCGCCACCACGTCATCGAGACCCGGAATCATCGCGCAGCCACCGGCCAGGAGAATGTGGTGGGTTTGGCTGAATTGCGTGGACGTGAAAAAAAATTGCAAGGCGCGCGCAACTTCCAGTGCCAGCGTATCCATAAACGGTTGCAGCACATCGGTTTGATAATTATCGGGCAACGACCCATCTCGTTTTGCTTTTTCCGCTTCTTCCGAGGAGAGATTGAACCTGCGTTGGATTTCCTGTGTCAATTGATTGCCGCCGAACGGTTGTTCTCGGGTGTACACCGACTGGTTGTTATGCAGCACATTGATATTCATGATCGCAGTGCCGATATCGACAATTGCCACAACTTGATCCCGGCCGCCGTCCGGCAACTGCGGTTCTATCAACTCGAAAGCAGTTTCCGTGGCAAAGGAATCCACGTCCATGACTATAGCTTTGAGACCGGCCGCCTCGGCCGCCGCTACGCGGTCTTCAACCTTTTCCTTGCGCGATGCCGCAATAAGAACCTCGACTTCATCAGGATTGTTAGGCGCCTGCCCCAGCACCTGGAAGTCCAGATTGACTTCATCGATGGCAAAAGGGATGTACTGGTTGGCTTCGGCCGCAACTTGCTGTTCCAAGTCTTCCTCGCGTTGCCCGCCGGGAAGAACGATTTTCTTGGTAATCACCGCCGCTGCAGGCAATGCCATTGCAACGTTCTTTATGCGCGTGCCCATGCTTCTCCATCCACGCTTGATACCGTCGCTCACCGCTTCCAGATTGGAGATATTGCCATCTACTACCGAATCCTTAGGCAGCGGCTCGATCGTATAGCGCTCGACCCGGTACCCGCTTTTTCCTGCTTCGGAGATTTCGACCATCTTTACTGCGGACGAACTGACATCCACGCCGATCAAAGGCGGCGTGGGCATTTCAAAGAAATTGAATTTCCCTTTAGGCATATACCGGTTAGAGGCAATCTATATAATTTACATTAAATCCTAGCAACAAGCCCAAACCATGTAAAGTAAATTTTTGGCAAATTTCTTTTGGAGCTCAGTGCGCCTATAATCGCCCAAATTCATGAATCTTACCTTTAAGATGAAAACGTTATGATCGTTGCTCGTTGGTTGGGATTCCTGTTGCTTGCGATACTTGGAGCGGGCTTACTTGGGGCGCTACTCGCGGCCTTTGCCGCGATAATTGCGTACCCCAGCCTGCCGTCACTTGAAACCTTGACTGATTACCGACCCAAGATTCCGCTGCGGGTATATACCGCGGACGGTTATTTGATTGGCGAATTCGGAGAAGAACGGCGTAACGTGGTCAGAATCGAAACTGTGCCGAAACTGATGGTACAGGCGATCTTGGCTGCTGAGGACGAGCGCTTTTACCAACATGGTGGCGTGGATTACGTTGGGGTGCTGCGCGCGGCCTATTCCAATTTTTCTTCTGGGGCCGCCCGCCAGGGGGCTAGCACCATTACCATGCAAGTTGCCCGCAATTTTTTTCTAACCAAGGAAAAGACACTGGCACGCAAATTCAGCGAAGCGCTGCTAGCCTTGAAGATCGAACATATTTTGAGCAAAGACAAAATCCTCGAGCTGTACATTAACCAAATTTACCTGGGACAGCGCGCCTATGGCTTTGCAGCTGCCGCGCAGACCTATTTTGGCAAACCACTGGACCAACTGAACCTAGGCGAAATGGCGATGCTCGCCGGCCTGCCGAAAGCGCCTTCGCGCGATAACCCGATTGATAATCCAAAACGCGCCAAACAACGCCAGCAATATGTGCTGCGCCGTATGCTGGACCTTAAGTTGATCACTGACGAGCAATATCGAACCGCAGGCGCACAACCCATAGTGGTAAAGCAAGAACAGCAGGAATTCGCGGTGAAAGGCGACTACGTCGCGGAAATGGTGCGTCAGGCCATGTACGAGCAGTACCAAGACGAAGCCTATACTCGGGGCTTCAACGTATATACCACAGTGCTCAAATCGCATCAGGATGCTGCTTACGCCGCGTTGCGCGACGGGGTGATGGAATATGACCGGCGCCACGGCTATCGCGGGCCGGAAGGATATATCGAATTGCCGCGCGATCCGTCCCAGGCGGAAAATATTATCGACGACGCGCTTTCAGAGGTTAGTGAAAGCGGTGATCTTATTCCCGCCGTGGTGTTAGAGGCGAGTCCGAGATTGGTGAAGGCCTACGTCAAAGGCGGTGAAACAGTGGATATCAGTGGTGAAGGGCTTAAGTTTGTGAAGGAAAATATCGGGGAACGCGTCAAACTGCGGCAGCGTATCCGGAGGGGGTCGCTAATTCGGCTCCAGAAAGATGAACGTGATCAGTGGCAAATCACGCAACTACCGGCCGTTGAGGCCGCGCTCGTGTCATTGAATCCAAAAGACGGGGCCATACTCGCGCTGGTTGGGGGATTTGACTTCAATCACAATAAGTTTAACCACGTCACTCAGGCTTTTCGCCAGCCTGGCTCGAGTTTCAAGCCCTTTATTTATTCTGCGGCACTGGAGAAAGGATTTACGCCGGCGACAGTGATAAATGACGCCCCACTCGTGGTGGACCCTTCTCAAACCGGCGACGAGGACTGGGAACCCAGAAACTTCGAAGACCAATACTCCGGACCGATCCGGTTTCGCATTGCTTTAGCCAAATCCAAAAACCTGGTTTCAGTGCGCATATTGCAAGCCATTACCCCGCAGTACGCGCAGGATTACATCACCCGGTTCGGATTCGATCCATCGCGCCATCCGCCGTATCTGACGATGGCCCTGGGCGCGGGTACCGCTACCCCGTTGCAGATGGCGACTGGCTACGCAGTGTTCGCCAACGGTGGATACCGAATTACTCCCTATTTCATACAGCGCATTGAAGACGACCGCGGCAATGTGCTGGTGCAGGCCAAACCGGAACGCGCGGGAGACGGTGCACCGCGCGTTATTGATGCTAGAAATGCTTTTATAATGACCACGCTTATGCAGGATGTTATCGCCAAGGGGACCGGGGTGCGGGCGAGGGAGCTTAAGCGCACGGATTTGGCAGGCAAAACCGGTACTACTAATGAAAACGTGGACGCATGGTTTGCAGGCTATCAACCTAATATCGTCGCGGTGGCTTGGATTGGTTATGATCAGCCCAATACTCTCGGTGAGCATGAAACGGGTGCCGTTGCCGCGTTGCCGATGTGGATCGAATACATGGGCCAAGTGCTGAAAGGCATGCCGGAAGCAAGCTACTCGGCGCCTGAAGGTGTTGTTACCGCGAAGATAAACCCGGATACCGGTTTGCGGGACCCGGAAAACAAAAACGGCATTGTCGAATATTTTTATGCGGAGAATCTGCCCCCAGAACAGGAAAATGGTTTTGGCGGATCACCGGGAAATTCAGGCCGACCCGCTGAAGAAATTAAGAACCAGCTCTTTTAAGCGGCGGAAATCATGCCGAGAGTTCCTGGCCCAAAACGACAACAGCTGCGTGAACATATTGCCTACCAAGCGGCGCGTCTAATGGCTAAGGACGGCATCGCCGACTTTGCATTGGCAAAACGCAAAGCGGCGCGACAAGCCGGCGCTTCCAACCTGCGGGAGCTCCCCACCAATGAGGAAGTGGAACAGGCTTTGCGCGCCTATCAGGAACTCTATCAAGGCGAAGAACAACGGGCTGTACTCGTGCATCTAAGAAGGCAAGCCATTGCAGTAATGCAATTGCTTACCCGTTTTAATCCACACTTAACAGGATCGGTCCTCTCGGGCACCGCGGGCAGGCACTCCGAGGTCAGTTTGCAGCTGTTTGTGGACAACGTAAAGGATGTCGAACTATTTTTACTGAATAATCAAATACCTTATCGAAGAGCCGAAAAGCGCATGTATGTCGGCGAAGCATTGCGTGTGATTCCGGTGTTTGCTGTAGACGGCAAGGACGCGGTTGTGACAGTTGCGGTTTTTTTGACGGATGACCAGCGTCACGCGCTTAGGTCCTCAGTCGACGGGAAACCGATCGAGCGCGCCCGGACTGAGGTGGTGGAGACCCTACTGCAAAGGCTATGAGCCAAGTGTTTTAGAAGCCCTCTTCGGCAAGCCAAGACGCGGTATCCAGTGCAAAATAGGTTAGTATCCCGTCGGCGCCGGCGCGTTTGAAAGCGAGCAGCGCTTCCAGTACGCATTCCCTCTCATTCAGCCAACCTTTTTTTGCGGCGGCCTTAAGCATCGCGTATTCACCGCTCACCTGATAAACAAAAGTTGGCGCTTTGAACGTTTCTTTTATCCTGCGCAGCACATCGAGATACGGCATACCCGGCTTGACCATGACCATGTCCGCGCCTTCCTGCAGATCGAGAGCTACCTCCCGCAGCGCCTCATCGCTGTTAGCGGGATCCATTTGATACGTGTGCTTATTGCCGCTGCCAAGATTTCGCGCCGAACCTACTGCCTCGCGGAACGGGCTGTAAAAATTCGATGCGTATTTGGCCGAGTAAGCCAAGATGAGTGTATGAATAAAATTCTCTTCCTCGAGTGCCTTGCGGATTGCTCCTATGCGCCCGTCCATCATGTCCGAGGGGGCTAGGATATCCGCGCCGGCACGAGCCTGCACTAGCGCCTGCTTAGTGAGTGCCGCGACGGTTTCATCGTTCATCACATAGCCGGACGAGTCGATCAGCCCATCCTGGCCATGGCTGGTATAAGGGTCAAGCGCGACGTCGGTGATGATACCGAGTTCCGGCAAGCGTTCTTTCAAAGCCCGTACCACTCGTGGTATGAGGCCGCGAGGGTTGAATGCTTCCTTTGCATCCGGCGTCTTCCGTTTCTGCGCAATGACCGGGAACAGGGCGATTGCGGGGATGCCTAATTTCGTACATTTTTCGGCCTGGTACAGCAATCGGTCCAACGTTTGCCGCATGATTCCCGGCATGGAGGGTATTGGCTCGGATCGGTTATTTCCGTCAAGCACAAATACGGGATAGATCAGATCCTCGGCGCAAAGACGGTTCTCGCGAACCAACCGGCGCGAAAAATCATCGCGCCGCAACCGCCGCATTCTTACATTTGGAAATTTGCCCGGCTTCTGCATTATTGTGCCCGGATACTATAAATTTTTATATTGACACAATATTCTGATTAACGGAAAGGGCACAGGCTTGAATTAACTTGAGCGCGAACGCCTTTTTATGCTCAGGCGCAGTACGCTTTTTTGATTTTAGGCTATTGATAATAAAAACGATAATTTTTTCCGGGTGAACGGAACTTATACCATCCCCCGGAGAACTAATGTTGCAGACGGTTGTTTTCGTCTCCCGCTTCTCCTCCCTGAGCGGGTGCCTTAAATCTAATTAAGGCGTTTCGCCCCCGGTTTGTTCCCCTTTAACCGGGGGTTTTTTATTCTTGAGACCGACGCAAAATTGCGCCAAAGCGGCGGGGAGGGCGGCAACGGGTTCAGTAATCCCGGTTCTGGAAATGGCTGGCAACGAATTGCACCTACATCGGTACCCAAACCGGGCTAACGTTTCAGCAACATTGCGAAGCAGGTCTTTTACGCCTGTTTGTTCGACTCGGTGTCCAAGTTCAGCAGGGTATGAACGGTGTTCCGGATCGGCGGGGAAACCGAGCGGCAATTTTGTACCCGGTCCAATCAACTATTTTCTGGTTTGCAGCTACTCGCTTAACTGCAGTTCTCCACGCCGCAGAGCGGCAGGCGCCGTCACATAACCCAGTCGGTCGGATCCAAACGATAGCTCGCATCCCACTAGCTCAAAAAAATTGCCCAATGGCCGCGGTTGATCTGGAAATGCAAATAAGCCATTTGGCATTTGCAAGCGCACTTTTTTGCGCTCGATTTTGCGAGTTTGCAGCAATCTACAATAGTTATCTCTTTGCCAAATGACGCGTGCCGATCGGGCGGGTTCCGAATACAGGAAAGGATTTGGCGCGCTGAAACCGGGAAATGAATAGATTCGACGCACGTAGTTTAATAGCGCGATTGACAATGGCTGATATAAAATGAGCCGGTTATTGGAACGGGGATTTTTAGGGAACTGATCAGAGAATGAAACCTACTATGCTGTTGCTCGCTGCGGCCGGCATGCTGTGTCCGGCTATCGCCGCCAATCCGGCGCAGGGCGACGCAGCAAAAGTGCAGCAAATCGCGACTCAAGTATGCGCCGCATGCCATGGCGCGGACGGAAATAGCCTGCTCCCGGCGACTCCCAATCTTGCCGGGCAGTACCCTGAGTATCTTACCAGCCAGTTGCTGAGTTTTAAGACGGGCGCGCGCAAGAACGCGGTGATGTCCGGGATCGCTGCCACTCTGACTCCGGATGATATGAAAAATTTGGGGGCCTACTATGGTGAACAGCCCCCAAAGCTCGGCACTGCCACAAACCCCGAACTGGTTGCCCTCGGAGAAAAGATATATCGGGGCGGCGTTGCCGCGACCGCCGTTCCCGCGTGCGCTGCCTGCCATACTCCTGATGGCGCCGGTATTCCCCCGCTGTTTCCGCGTCTTGCTGGCCAGCACGCGGAGTATGTCCTCGCGCAATTAAAAGCGTTCAGCAGTGGCGAGCGTGCTGATGACAACAGCAAAATGATGCGTGCTATCGCGGTGAAACTTAGCGACAAGGAAATGCAGGCCGTGGGCCAGTACATTTCGGGTCTACATTAAAGCATATCTCCATCAATCAAAGTTTCTACCCGCATACCTTCCAGCCGCTTTAGCCTAATTCATTTTTTCGCGTTATCGCCCGTGCGAATTTCCTGGCGGATAGAAGCTGCGCTTTCATAGCAATATCCCATAGCGCAACCTTATCCTGTACCAACTCGTTCGCAACGTTCGCCGCATCGGGCGGCGGCAATTCCAGATGCGCGTCGGTCTCACCAGCGCCCGCGGCGACCACCCGCATTCCCGACTTGGCCGCAATGTGCACCATGGGCCGGTTCTCGCTGAGGCAGTGCATGAAAAGAATTTTGATATAGTGGTTACGCGCATGCGCCTCGGCGCGCTTAAATAGCGCCGTACCGATACCTTGGCGGCGATGTCCGGGCAAAATGCTTACGCCAAGCTCGGCGGCGTCGTGTTCAGGATCAAGTGCCAAGTGCGCGACTCCGGCAAGCTTCAGACTGTCATCGAATACGCCGAACACCGCGTCCTTTTCGAAGTTGATTTTGTCCACATAGGAATTCAGCGCTTCCTTGCTCAACGAGCTGCCAAAGCGCAATCGCAGGTCTTCGGGCGGAAGAGCGAGGAAGTGCTGGCGCAATGCCTCGTCGCTGAGTGCCGACAACTGTTTGATGAGCGCCGTCATAACTCGGCAAACACCTGCTCGGCCGCCGCGAGCGTTGCATCAATTTCCCTTTCGCCGTGCGCAGCAGATACAAAACCCGCTTCAAATGGCGACGGAGCGAAATAGAAGCCTTTTTGCAGCATGGCGTGGAAAAAACGCGTGAACCTGGATGTATCGCACTGTCTGACTTCGCTGTAATTTTGCGGCGGATTTTGCCGGAAATAAATGCCAAACATGCCTCCTACAGCTTGTGACGAAAATGCTGCTCGGCGTCTGCGGGCGGCCATGCTCAAGCCTTCGCACAGTTTTTGCGTAGCTGCGGAGAGCTTTTCGTAAAATCCGGGCGCTTGGACCAAGCGCAGCGTCGCCAAGCCCGCCGCCACTGCCACTGGATTGCCTGAGAGCGTGCCCGCCTGATATACCGGGCCGCACGGGGAAATGTCCTGCATGATATCGCGTCTGCCGCCGAACGCGCCAAGCGGCATGCCGCCTCCAATTATCTTGCCCAGGGTAGTGAGATCAGGAATGATTTTGTAGAGCCCCTGTGCACCCGTCAGCGCAACCCTAAATCCGGTCATCACCTCGTCGAAAATGAGCACCGCGCCATTTTTTGTACACAGACTTCTAAGCAGCTGCAAGAATTCCATTGTGGGTTTGACTAAGTTCATATTGCCGGCGACAGGTTCCACTATCACTGCAGCGATTTCCCCGCCCATGTTATTGAAAATTCGCTCCAAGGCTTCGCTGTCGTTAAATTCAAGCACCGTGGTCAGGGCAGCGATTTGCGTTGGAACGCCGGCAGAATCGGGCTGGGCCAAAGTGAGTGCGCCCGATCCCGCCTTCACCAGCAACGAGTCCGCGTGGCCATGATAACAACCGGCAAACTTGATGATGCGGTTTCTGCCAGTAAAGCCGCGCGCAAGGCGAACCGCGCTCATCGTGGCCTCGGTACCGGAGCTCACCAGGCGCACCTGTTGCAGTGACGGTAATAGCTGACACAGAAGCCGCGCCATTTCCAGTTCGGTTTCAGTTGGTGCGCCAAAGCTCAGGCCTTTAGCGGCCGTTCGGTCGACCGCGGCGACGACATCAGGATATGCGTGGCCAAGAATTAGCGGACCCCAGGAGCCGACGTAATCCACGTAGGCCTTGCCGTCCGCATCCCATACCGTTGCACCCTGACCCCGAGTCACAAAAAACGGAGTGCCACCGACGGATTTAAATGCTCGCACCGGCGAATTTACTCCGCCCGGAATGAATTGTTGCGATTGCTCGAATAGTTCCTGGTTACGCGACGCCATGACGTTGATGCGCAAACAAAGAAGCAAAAATTTTTGCCGTTTCCACGATGTCGGAGGCATTGAAAAGTGCGGAAATGACGCCAACCGCGTCCGCACCCGCTTCTATCAGCAACGCGGCGTTTTGCAGATTGATTCCTCCAATTGCCACGACGGGCACGTTCAGCCGCAATTTTGCGTTCCGCAACAATTTGAACGGCGCTCTGACTGCATCGGGTTTGACAGTGGAAGAAAAGAAACGTCCGAACGCTACATAATCTGCTCCCTCGGCCTCGCATTGGAGCGCGCGCTGCAAATCGTTGTAGCACGAAGCGCCAAGGAGCTTATGCTTGCCAAGCCTGATTCGCGCGTCCGCGATCGGACAGTCGCTCGATCCAAGATGTACACCGCCGGCGTTAATTTCAAGCGCCAGTTCCAGGTCGTCGTTAACGATCATTGGCACTGCGGCCTCGCGGCATACGCGCATAAGTGCGCTTGCCTGCTGCAGCTTAAGTGATTGATCGGCGCTCTTGTTACGGTATTGAAGGGCGCGCGCGCCGCCTTCAAGCGCCAGGCGCACTTGTTTAATTAATTTCTGGGTATCAGCCAGGTCGGGAGTTATTGCGTAAAGACCACTAATCCTGCCGTTCATCTTCTTCGCGCGCCCAGAACAGGCGATCGGGTATGTACTGTCCCATCCCGGGGCGAAATGCCAATTTGAGCGCATGCCAGGTGTATTCCTGCGCGTCTCTGACGGCTTCAGAAATAGTCAGGCCGTTGGCGATGGTTGCCGTTACGGCAGCGGCAAGCGTACAACCCGAGCCGTGGTAACTGCCCGGCAAGCGCTCCCAGGAATCATTTCGCAAGATGCCTTCTTGCGCGTACAAAGTATTAATAACCTGTGGCGTATTTTCGTGCGTGCCGGTAATCAGCACGTATTCACAGCCCATTCCGAGAAGCCGTTGTGCGCAATCGCTCAAAGCCGGTTCGTCGCCTTCGTTGGCATCGTCCAGCGCCAAACGTCTTGCTTCCACGCTGTTGGGCGTCATTAAAGTTGTTTGCGGAATTAAAAGCTCACGCATAGCTGCGATCATTTCATCGGTAACCAGTTCATCGCCGCGTCCAGACGCCAGCACCGGATCAAGTACCAAAGGAATGTCCGGGTAGTCCGACACGACTTCAGCGATGGCAGCGATGATTTCCACGCTGCCAAGCAGGCCGATTTTGAACGCGGACACCGCCATGTCTTCGAGGACACAACGCGCTTGGTCGGCGACCCAATCCGCATCCAGTGCAAGTAAATCTTCCACACCTGCGCTGTCCTGGATAGTGACAGCAGTTACCACTGAAAGCGGATGGCAGCCCATGCTCGAGAGCGTCATGATATCGGCTTGCAAACCCGCGCCGCCAGAAGGATCGGTGGCAGCGAAGCAAAGAACCATCGGAGGGGGCTGAGGCATGTGGAGTTTCGTTATAATAATGGCATTTTAGCTTAAACGTTGCGCCGCATGAAAACTTATATGTGCCTGATTTGCGGTTTTATCTATGACGAGGCCGCAGGTTTGCCAGAAGAGGGCATCGCCCCGGGCACGAAGTGGCAGGATCTGCCGCCTAACTGGTGCTGCCCCGAGTGCGGAGCGCGAAAAGAAGATTTTGAGATGATCGAGATATAGAAGTTCTTTAGGAGAGCACAATGCGGATTATGCATACCATGCTGCGCGTCGGCGATCTCGAACGCTCGATAGCGTTTTATACCCGGGTGTTGGGCATGCAGGTCTTGCGCAAGCAAGATTATCCCGAAGGCAAATTTACCCTGGCTTTTGTGGGTTACGGCGATGAAGCGTCGCAGGCCGTTCTTGAGCTTACGCATAACTGGGAAATTTCCTCCTACGACCTGGGCAACGGCTACGGCCATGTAGCCATCGAAGTACCGGATGCGTATGCGGCGTGCGCGCAGGTAAAACAGCGCGGCGGCAAAGTTACGCGTGAACCCGGCCCCATGAAGCACGGAACGACGGTGATCGCATTTGTCGAAGACCCGGACGGCTACAAAATCGAATTCATACAAGGGAAAGGCCGCGGATAGAGCACACGCTGCAGGTATTTGCTCAAGTCGCTTTCGAGGTTTCTTCTGCGATCATGAGGCGATTGCGACCCGCTTGCTTGGCACGATAAAGAGCGGCGTCCGCAGCCTGAATCAACTCTTCCGCAGTGGCCCCGTGCTGGGGGAATAGCGCCAGCCCCAGCGAAATGCTGACCGGGCCCAGCGTTTGTCCGTTTAACGTTACATGCATGCGCAGCGCGGCCTCGCGCAACAGTTCGCCGCGCTGGCGTGCAATACTTAAAGACGCTTCTGGCAAAACCAATATAAATTCCTCTCCACCGTAGCGGCAAGCAATATCGCTGCCGCGAATCTGACGCTCTATCAGGTGCGCCAGGCTTCGCAATACAGCGTCGCCAGCTTCGTGCCCGTAGGTGTCATTGAAGCGCTTGAAGTAATCTACATCGAGAACAATTACCGCCAGCATGGTTTTTTTGCGTTCAGTACGCGCCAGCTCGCGTTGCATGACTTCCTGCAGATAACGTCGGTTATGCAGGCCCGTCAATGGGTCGTGTATGGACTGCTGCCGTAACGTCTCGCGCAACCGCAAATTGGTAACCGCCAGCGCCACCTGGTCGGCAAACGTTGCTGCTAATTGCTGAAGCTTGTCTACGCGCTGCGCAGGTTCGCCGCGAACTGAATCCATGTCCAGTTGCAAATGCAGGAGGCCCACTGTTTCGGAATGCACCACCATCGGCACGCACATGTAAAACAATTGCGGAACACCGGCTGCTTTTACATGATCGCACTGCAGGCCGACGCGGGGATCGTCCACCAGGTGCAACCTTCCGCGGCGCAGTGCCCAGCATTCCTGTGGGGCGAACAGTGGTCCGCCGATTTCAGGTTCGCCCCAAGTGGCGCCAGCTTCCAAATATTCACGAGAATCGTGCATTACGAAGAACACACCGGCCTCGCCCGGGAACAAGCGCTTGCCGAACTGCGCAATGGCGTTATAAGCCTCCTTCACGTTCATACAGGATTGCAATACTCCGCTCATCTGACCCAATACTAGTTTTTCGTGCTCCTGTTGCTGGAGCAGGCGCGTGCCGTTTTCCAGTTTTTCGCCGAGATCCTTCAGCGCCCGCTGGTCCTGCGCGCGTTGGCTAAGATCGCGGTAGGCCGCGTAAAAGATCAACGTCAGCAGGAACAGATTAGTGAGCGCGCTGGCCGCAAACAGGATATAGGTATCGCGTGAACTCATGCGCGCGGCTAGACTGCTTTGGTTCAACAGGTCCTGTTCCTGCAGTTCGATCTCGCCGATCAGGTGGCGGATTACGTCCATGGGCGCCTTTGCTTTGCCGATTGCCATGGCTTTTGCGGCGGCTTCAAATCCGGATTTTTTACGCAGGATAATAGACTCGTTTAGTTCGCCAATTTTGGTGTTGACCAGCGCAATCAGCGAATTAAAATTTTGTGCGTCCACGGACGCACCGACCGACTTCAGCAGCTCGAGCCTGGCGCCTATGCTAGCAACAGCCGCGTGGTAAGGTTCCAGATAGCGTTCCTCTCCGGTAATGAGATAGCTGCGCTCGCCGACCTCGGCGTCAGCAAGCAGCTGCAGAATGCCAGCCACGGCTTTCAGCGCCTTATGCTGCGCGCTTGCTAGGTCGACGGAAGCGACCAGTTTGACGGTGTTCCGGTAGGCGACAACGGAAAGTGCAATGTTGACGGAGACAAGCAGGGTCGCTAAACCGAACGCGAGCAGGCTTGTCTTAGGAAGGTGCCACTTCATGCGTGCGTCAAAGCGCGCAACAGCAAGCCGGTTTTATGTTCCAACTGTTTTGCCAAGGTAGTTGGATATGCGCGCAAAATCGGCGCAAGTCAGATTCTGCGCGCGCCAGCCGGGATCAATTCCCAGCGCCGAAAAATCCTCACACGCAAGATAACGGCCCAAGGTATTACGCAAAGTTTTTCTGCGCTGTGAAAAAGCACTGCTCACAATCCGCCTGAAAAGATTTTCATTTTCCGCCTGTAATTCCCCCAAAGGGCGCGGAAGCATGCGTACGAACGCGGATTCGACGCGGGGTGCGGGCCGAAAGGCATGACTTGGTACGTCCAGCAGTTTTTCCATGTCACAGCGATATTGTAACATCACAGACAGCCTGCCATAGGCGGTGCTGGACGGCGCGGCCACCATGCGTTCGACCACTTCTTTTTGCAGCATAACATGCAGGTCGCGGATGCAATTTGCGAAGCGCATTAAATGAAACAGCAATGGCGAAGAAATATTGTAAGGCAGATTTCCAACGACTCGAAGGTTTTCGCCCAGCACCGAAAAATCGAAGCCGAGGGCGTCGGTAACGTGTACCGTGAGTCGAGGCGCGGCAAACTCGCCAACCAAGCGGGCAGCGATATCTCGATCGATTTCCACGACGTGCAGATGCTCAAGGTGTTCCAGCAATGGACGGGTCAGCGCTCCCCTGCCGGGCCCAATTTCCACCATGCGATCGGAGCCCTGAGGTGCAATTGCTGCAATGATCGCATCGGTAATTTCCGGATCAATCAGAAAATTCTGGCTAAACCGTTTTCGTGCCGCAGGTAGCATCGTTCAATGATCGGAATTCGGAGCAGGCGGCGCTTGATTATTCTATGCCGGCCGGCACAGCGTGAATTGCGCTTCGCGTTTCCCGGCGCCTGACATTATTTGAAAGCTGCCGGGCAAGCCTGATCGCCGACCACAGGCTGCCGCTGTCGATTTTGCCTGTTCCTGCCCGCTCGAGGGCTGTGCCGTGATCGACCGAGGTGCGGATGACCGGCAAACCCAGCGTAACATTGACCCCGGAACCAAAACTCGCGTATTTCACGACAGGAAGCCCCTGATCGTGGTACATGGTGAGAACGCAATCACAATTTCTGAGGTGTTCGCGAGTGAATAAAGTATCGGCCGGGAGCGGTCCTTGAACGTCGATACCATCGATTCGCAGCTTAGTTAACACGGGGATAATTACTCGTTGTTCTTCATCTCCCAGATAACCGTATTCGCCAGCATGAGGATTTAAGCCCGCAACCAATATGCGCGGAGCAGCAATTCCAAATCTCGAAGCCAAATCATGTTGCAGAATACGCAATTTGCACTCCAGATCGTTCCGGCTAAGAGCGGCCGGCACATTCTTCAAAGCGAGGTGGGTGGTCGCAAGCGCCACTCGTAAACCGCCCCCGACAAGCATCATGACAACGTGCTTGGTGGCGGTTTGTTGGGCCAGATATTCGGTATGTCCAGTAAATGGAATGCCGGCATCATTGATTACGCCTTTGTGAACAGGCCCGGTCACCATGGCATCGAATTGTTTCTCAAGGCAGCCCTGGAGCGCCCGTTGCAACGTGCGCAGCACGTAGCCGCTATTGGCCGAGTCCGGCTTCCCCGCAACCGCGGGCTTGGCAAGCGGTTGGTGAAGAATCAGGAGACTTCCCGAAGCCGGGGTTTTCATGCCCGCGGCAAAATCCACGAGATTGATTTTTTTCTTCAGCATCAGCGCCCGTTCGGCAAGCAGCGTTTTATCAGCGATCACCACCACCTGCGCCCGGAATTTGCGATGCGCCAATAAGACGCATAGATCCGGCCCGATGCCTGCGGGTTCACCGGCAGTCACGGCAAGGGTCGGAACCGAATTAGCGCGCGCCATGAGCATGCTTAAAGTGCATATAAATAAGCGCAGCGATCATTACCGATCCTCTCTACGCCACGATGAATTTACTTGTCGTTCAAGTGGTATTCCACGTAGGCGCTGTCGCGCAACTGCCGGAGCCATTCTTCGTAGGCTTCATCGGCCTTGCGTGCCCGTATGGCTTGGCGCGCGAGCAGCCGTTCGCGATCATGGGTAACATCCTGTTCGCGCCGTGCCAACACCTGAATGAGGTGCCAGCCGTATGGCGACCGCACCGGATCGCTGATTTGTCCGATCTTGAGCGCATTCATGGCGTGTTCGAAATCGGGCACGGTATCGCCCGGAGAAATCCAACCCAAATCGCCACCCTGCGCAGCGCTGCCGTCTTCGGAGTTAAGGCGCGCCAGTTCCGCGAAGTCAGCACCGTTCTCGAGCCTCTCCTTGAGGTTGAGCAGGCGCGCGCGCGCTTCGCTGTCCGATACCAGCTCGCTGGTTTTAACGAGAATATGTCGGACATGGGTCTGTTGCACCTCAATCGTAGCGTCCTTGCCACGCTCGTCCAGTAATTTGATGATATGAAAGCCGTTGGCACTACGCAATATGCCGCTTACGTCGCCCGGCTTCATCGAGCGCAAGGCATCAAGAAATAGTGTTGGTAGCCGGCCTGCTGGACGCCAGCCCAAAGCGCCACCTTGCAATGCGTCCGCCGCGTCAGAATAACTCACTGCGATCTGCGCAAAATCCGCCCCGTTTTTTATCTGCTCCAGGGCCTGCTCGGCGCGGGCGCGCTTGGCCTGGATCTGTTCCGGGCTTGCCTGCTCCGGCACCAACACCAGAATATGCGCCAGGTTATATTCATCCTCTTTGCCCAGAGCCGCTTGGGATTTCAGGTAATTCGCGATTTCGCTGTCGGTCACTACGATTTTATTGTCCACATCCCGTTCCTTGAGCCGTGTCATGATGATCTCGTTACGTATCTCCTCGCGGAAATGATTGAAATTCACGCCATCGCGCTCCAACGTGTCACGCATTTGCTGCAGACTCATTTTGTTGTTCTGGGCAATGCGCTCCATAGTCTTTTCCAATAGCGTATCATCCACGCGCACACCGGTTTCCTTAGCGTACTGTAGCTGTACGCGGTCGTTAATTAAGCGTTCCAGGAGCTGTTTTTCGAGTACGTTCCGGGGTGGCAGCGGAGTCCCTTGTTTTTTGAGTTGGTTGACCACCAGATTGATGTGATCGTCAAGCTCATACTGGGTAATCACATCGTCGTTGACGACGGCCACGATGCGATCGAGCGGAATGATCTTTGTGTTTGCGGCGTCGGTCTGGGCGGCACCGATAGGTGCAATAAAGTGCGCGTTTACCAGCACGATCCAGCACGCGCGTTGCAGATAAGTCTTGAGCACGCTCATTTGCACAGCACTTCGGGCATCGTTATAGAATTGCTACTGTTCGGTGCTGCCGAGCGGCTGATTGGTTTTGGTATAGCCCGGGATTTCACGTTTTAGAATCGAAAGTGGATTAGAGCCCAACTTGGTAAGTCCGTTCAACTCAAGCTGGAAAAACACACCGGTTGTCGCCTGCGATTGCGCGGTGGTCAGTCGGTGTGCAACAAAGCGAAACGTCCAGCAGCAGCTATTATATTCAACTCCGAGCAGTCCCTCCAAAGTCGTACTGTCGAAAAGCGAATAATTGAAGCGACCCACTCCATACCACCCGCCACCGAGGTGCCACTGCCCGCTGAGATCCGTCTGTTCAATCGAACCGCGGATATAACGGTAACCCAAATTGAGGACTTTTCCCGGTTCAGGCTGATAACGGAAGTTGATGTTGTATTTTTGGATGTCGCTGGAGGACGGCGTATACTCCACGCCGGATTCAGCGGACAACTTGGGGATCACCGTGGCGCTGAAGGCGGCAACGATATCCGAAGCTGTGTTGACGGTGGTAGTGGTGGTGCCGGGCCCCGTCAGTGAATCGGGCACGGTGCTGCTCAGAGTGACCCGCTGCTGACCGATGAGCAGGCGCTGCCCGATGTCAAAGCGCAGCCGCTCGTCTCCGTTGTTGGAAAGTAATCGCGAAGTGACCCCTAGCGTCATCTGATTGGCGTTATTGATGCGGTCTCCGCCGCTGAATACGTTTTCTGTGAATATGCGCGAATAATTGACGTCGGCTTGTGCGCTGTCAAAGACAGGAATCTGGCTCTGCTCGCGGAACGGGATATTGAGGTAGTAAACCTTGGGTTCGAGGGTCTGCGTTAAGTTTTGGCCGAAAATCGAAGCGGGGCGCTCAAAAATGAGCCCGGTCTCGATGCTGGAAATCGGCATTACACGGTTGGTGTCAGGTGGAGCAGTACCATTTTCGCTAAACGTATAGTGAGTAAAATTGACACCGATCTTAGGCGTAAAAAAGGCGTAGGAATTCTGCAGCGGATAGCTGATGCTCGGATACGCTATGAAGCGTTCGCCGTTGACGAGTGTAGCGTGGTAGAAATTGGTGTATTGGCTGGTCAGCGACAGATCAAATCCGCCGACATCCTGGCGCGCCGCGTTATAGTTAAACTGCGGCAGCGGTTCGTAAGGGGGAATTATTGGTGCCTGCGGTTGCTGTAGTGTTTGATAGCCTAACGCGGTCAATGTCGCATTCCAATATGGCTGGCTGTAGCTCAGGGTTCCTTGCTGCGGCAAAGTGACCTGCGATGTGAAAGCAATGTTGGTACTGAGGTCGCGGAAATAATTATCGTCGGAAACCCTTTGGTAATTCACAGATCCGGTAAAACCGCTCCCGAGGTCCTGCATGTGATTGAACAACAGCGCGTAGCGCGTTTTATCTTGGTCAACCTGATCGTCGGGAAGTAGATCCACGCGATCGATCCCGGAGTAGCTCGGCTGCAGATAACGGAATTCGGAATTAAACTGAGCCCCACGCTTTGACATCACCCGCGGAGCTAAAGTCGCGTCGTAATTCGGCGCGATGTTCCAGTAATAAGGTAGCGTAAACTCGAAACCGCTGTTGCTGCTATTGCCCACTGTAGGCGGCAGAAATCCAGATTTGCGCGCGCTGGTCACGGGAAAATCTATCCACGGCGTGTAAAGGATTGGAACCCCCTTGAACACGATGCTGGCGTCGCGCGCCACACCGATGTTATTGGCTTGGTCGATTTTCAGATCGCGCGCACGCAAATACCAGTCGTCGTTGCCAACGGGGCAGGTTGTGTAATTTGCCTGTTCCAAGTGGTATATCTCGGGACCTTCCAACAGCAAATTCCCCGCGCTTCCCCTGCTCTGGTTTTTCTGAAGACTGAATTCCGGGGATTCAAAATAGCCGATGTCGCGTTCGATGTTAAATTTTGCCTTCGGACCCTGTACCGAACTGCCTCGCTGCTCGAGGCGTACATGGCCTTCAGCCTCAATTTCGTCTTCGGAGATAAAATAGGTCAATCGATCCGCGAATACCGCTTCCCCGTCGCGGCGCAACACCGCTGACCCTTGCGCCGTTATTTTCTCTTGGCCCGTTCCCTCGATGCGGTCGGCTTCCACGAAAACCGGCAGCGCTTCTTGCAGTTTAGGTGACGGGTTTAGGCGCATATCCAATTTCAGTTTGAGCGCATCTTCATCCGCATTCGAAGTATGGGAAAAAAGACAAAGCAACAAAAAGGCAATAGAGGTAGGACGGAGTTTTTCCATCGCGCATTGAATGGCCGGAGGCAGTTTTGATTTTTAAGTGCTAAAATCGCACAAATTCAGCATTATGGCAATTAAGGTACGCTTTTGAAACGTTTTGTTTTGCTGAAGAACTGGGTCGGTTCGCAGTTTCCCGGAGCCTCATTTACGCTGGAATCGGCGTCAGAAGACGCCAGTTTTCGCCGTTACTTCCGTGCGACGTTTGAGGACCGTTCGTTGATGGTCATGGATGCGCCTCCGTCGCATGAAGATTGCGCGCCGTTCATAAAGGTGTCGGAATTGTTTTATGCCGCGGGTGCGCATGTACCGCGAGTACTTGCCAGCGATTTGAAGCATGGCTTCCTGCTGCTGGACGATCTCGGCACGATCACTTATTTACAGGCCCTGCAGGACGGAAATGCTAATCGCTTGTATCTGGACGCGATCGAGTCCTTGATCAAGATTCAACGGGCGAGCCGCGCGGGCGTGCTGCCGGCTTATGATGAAGCTCTTTTATTGAGGGAAATGCGTCTGTTCCCTGATTGGTATGTGGCCAAAAAACTGCGAATTGGATTAAATCCCGGGCAAGCAGATGTGCTGGACTCGATGTTCGAGCGAGTGTTGCAGAACAATATTGCGCAACCGCGGGTATATGTGCACCGCGACTACCATTCGCGCAACCTGATGGTGGGTGATCCCAATCCGGGTATTCTGGATTTTCAGGACGCAGTATACGGGCCGATTACCTACGATGTGGTTTCACTCTTCAAGGATGCTTATGTATGCTGGGACGAAGAGCGGATCCTGGACTGGGTGGTGCGCTACTGGGAGCGCGCCAGGAAGGCGGGACTCCCGGTAGCCGCCGACTTTGCGGAATTCTACCGCGATTTCGAATGGATGGGGATCCAAAGACACCTGAAGGTCCTGGGCATTTTCGCCCGCCTTTATTACCGCGACGGCAAAGAGGGGTACCTTAAGGATCTACCTCGGGTGATGCAGTACTTGCGCAAAGCCTGCGAACGCTATTCGGATTTCACGCCGCTGCTCAAGCTACTGGACGAGCTGGAAGGGCGGAGTGCGCGCGTCAGTTACAACCTTTGAGTTCGCCAAAGTGCGTGCCATGATCCTTGCTGCCGGCCGGGGCGAGCGCATGCGCCCGGTTAGCGATCTCCTGCCAAAAGCTTTGTTGCCCGCCGCGGGCAAGCCGCTCATAGTGTGGATTTTGGAAAACCTTGCGGCGGCGGGGTTCAAGGAAATCGTCATTAATCACGCGCATCTCGGAAACCTCATTGAAACTGCGCTGGGAGACGGCGCACGCTTCGGGGTACACATCACTTACTCTCCTGAAGCGCAAGCGCTGGAAACGGCGGGCGGGATCGCCAACGCGCTGCCATTGATCGGAAATCAGCCGTTTGTAGTGGTCAACGCGGATATTTTTTGCGAGTTTGATTTCAAGTTGCTGAAGTCGAAGGCAGGCAACTTCGTTGCAAGCGGATGTGTTGCCCACTTGGTGCTGGTGGATAATCCGGACCACCACCGCCAGGGCGACTTTGGCCTAGCCCGGGGCAAAGTGACTCTGCAAGGCCAGCCGCAACTTACTTACAGCGGTATCGGCCTATATCATCCCGCGGCATTCGCGGGTGTTGCGCCTGGCGCAAAAGCTAAACTCGCGCCGCTGTTGCGCGCCCAGATTGAAGCCGGAAAAGTCACTGGCGAACAGTTTCACGGACTGTGGATGGATATCGGCACTTCAGAACGTCTTCGTGCACTCGATACTCTGCTGCGTGCCAAACGTGCGGGCTGAGCAGGGTTTCGGATTATAATTTCTTGTGCATCAACTGTCGCCGATGAGCAATTACTCCATTTACGCGCAGCGCCGCGCCAAACTGTTAGATGAAATGCAAGCCGGAGTTGCAATTATACCGACTGCAGCCGAGCGCGTGCGCAACCGCGACGCGCACTATCCATATCGCTTCGACAGCTACTTTTATTACTTGAGCGGCTTTGCCGAGCCGGGAGCAGCGTTGGTGTTGATTGGCGGCAAGAAACCCAGATCCATTCTGTTTTGTCGCGACAAGGACCCCGAGCGTGAAGTGTGGGACGGCTACCGTTACGGCCCGGAGGGAGCGCGCGAGCACTTTGAATTTGACGAGGGCCATTCGCTTGCCGCGCTTGACGAAATTATGCCCAAGCTGCTGGCTGACCAGCCGGTTCTGTACTATGCAATGGGAACAGACGAACGGTGGGATGCGCGCATCGTCGGTTGGCTGAACAATGTGCGCAGCGAGTCGCGCAGTGGCGTCACCGCTCCCGGAGAAATTAAGGACGTGCGCCGAATTCTGGACGAAATGCGAATCATCAAAGACAGCCACGAACTTGTACTGATGCGCCAAGCCGCGGAAATTTCCACGAGTGCGCACCGTCGGGCAATGCGCGCGACCCGCCCCGGCAAGGGGGAATTCGAAATTGAAGCAGAGCTGATACACGAATTTCGCCGGCGCGGTGCGCAAGCTCCGGCTTATACGCCCATCGTTGCAGGCGGAGCCAATGCGTGCGTATTGCATTACGTGGAAAACAGCGCAAGGCTTAAGGACGGCGATTTATTGCTCATCGATGCCGGCTGCGAGCTCGACGGCTATGCTTCGGACATCACCCGCACTTTTCCGGTGAACGGCCGGTTCAAAGGCCCGCAGAAAGATGTCTACCAGTTGGTTCTCGAAGCGCAGACAGCGGCAATAGCTGCGGTAAAACCCGGCAACGGCTGGGACCGGCCGCACGGCGCGGCGCTCAAGGTGTTAGCGCAAGGCATGATCGATCTGGGTCTGTGCAAAGGCAGTCTGGACAAAGTGCTGGAGTCGGGCGACTACAAGCGGTTTTACATGCACCGCACCGGACACTGGCTGGGATTGGACGTGCACGATGCGGGTGATTACAAACGCGGCGGCAAATGGCGCGAGCTCAAGCCGGGAATGGTGTTGACCGTTGAACCGGGCTGTTACGTGCGTCCGGGAAAAGGTGTGCCGCAGAAATTATGGAATATCGGCGTGCGTATTGAAGACGATGTGCTGGTCACGTCAAAGGGCCGGGACGTGTTGACCGACGCCGCGCCTAAGAAAATCGAAGTTATCGAGAAGCTGATGCAAGACAATGCCGCCTGAGTCTGCAGATATCGTGATCGTCGGTGGCGGTCCTACCGGCGCCGCCTTGGCGCTCGCCTTGCGCAGCAGTGGCTTGAGCGTGGTGCTGCTTGAAGCAAAGGACTCCTTAGCCAGTGATTCCCGGCCGCTCGCGCTGTCCTACGGCAGCCGCTTAATACTCGAGCATTTGGGGGTCTGGAAGCGGGTGGCGGCCCCGACCCCGATACTGAACATCCACGTTTCTCAACGCGGTGGTTTCGGTCGCAGCGTGCTGAGTGCTGCGGAAGCCGGCGTTCCGGCCTTGGGCTACGTCGTTGCCTACAGCGAACTGCAGTCAGCTTTGCAGCATGACTTGAACGGCTGTTTAAGGGGCGCGACTGTTTTGCGCATTGAAGCCGGCGCAGAATCGGCAAAGGCGGAGTTCACCTACCTCGGCAATATGCGACAAGTCAGCTGCAAACTTCTGGTTGTGGCCGAGGGCGGACGCAATCTCGAGGGTGTCGAAGGGGTGACGCACAGGGAAAAGGATTATCATCAAAACGCCGTGGTAACACAGGTCAACACGCGCGCGCCGCATCGCAATGTCGCCTATGAGCGGTTTACGTCTCAAGGACCCATCGCGCTGCTGCCGTTCGGCGAAAAATTAGCGTTGGTCTGGACCACCAGTCCCCAAGTTGCCGAGAAGCTGTGCGGCCTGAACGACGCGTTGTTTTTGCAGCGCTTGCACCAACACTTTGGCGACCGGCTTGGCGGATTTACAGGGACCGGGAAGCGCGCCAGTTTTCCGCTAAAACTCAAGTATGCGATCAGTCCTACCCTGCAGCGGACGGTGATTTTAGGGAATGCCGCGCAAACCCTGCACCCCGTTGCAGGGCAGGGATTCAATTTGGGATTGCGCGACTCCTGGGAATTGAGCGAAATAATTCTGCGCAGTACGGTGCAACAACTTGGCGCATCGGAAATGCTGAGGTCTTATCGCGGGCGGCGGCGGCTTGACCGTTACGGAGGAATTTTCTTTACCGACACGCTGTTAAGGCTGTTTACCCGCGACAGCGCGCCTTTGTCCGCGGCGCGCGGTTTTGCGCTTGCCGCCCTAGATGCAATGCCGGCGGCAAAACGTTTCTTGATGAGACGTATGATTTTCGGTACGCGGGGTTGATTGCAGCATTTGTTTTGGCGCTTGCGTGCGCTAATACTCTTTAGCTTCTTGTACCTTGTAGTGAGTTCTGCAAGAAATTTCTAATCCACTTTTCTAACGCATAAAATTGCGATTACAATTACACCCCTGCCACGAAGTAAATATCATGCAAATTGGCGCTCATCAACTCAAGAACAATCTCATTGTCGCTCCAATGGCTGGCGTCACCGACCGTCCTTTCCGCCAGCTGTGCAAAAAAATGGGCGCGGGAATGGCGGTATCGGAGATGGTGTCGAGCAATTCCCTGCTTTGGGGTTCGCAAAAGACCTTGCGCCGGGCCGACCACCAAGGCGAGGTTGAGCCAATATCGGTGCAAATCGCTGGGGCAGATCCGCAAATGCTTTCGCAGGCTGCCAAATACAATGTGGACCAGGGGGCGCAAATTATTGACATTAACATGGGATGCCCGGCAAAAAAGGTCTGCAATGTTATGGCCGGGTCGGCCTTAATGCAGAATGAGCGGCTGGTCGGCGAGATCCTCGATGCGGTGGTGTCGGCGGTGCAAGTTCCAGTTACTTTGAAAATCCGTACCGGCTGGGATCGCCAGAACCGGAATGCCTTGAGCGTTGCCCGGATTGCTGAAAATGCCGGCATCCAGGCGCTGGCGGTTCACGGACGGACTCGCGCCTGCGGTTTTTCAGGCCATGCCGAATATGACACTATCGCTGAGGTGAAAACGCAAGCGAACATTCCGGTTATCGCCAACGGCGATATCACATCGCCGGAAAAGGTAAAACACGTTTTGGATTACACCAAAGCGGATGCTGTGATGATCGGCCGCGCAGCACAAGGCAGACCGTGGATCTTCCGGGAAATCAGCCATTATCTCGAGACCGGCGCACATTTGCCGGCGCCCGAAGTCGAGGAGATTCGCCGTGTTCTGAATGCGCATCTTAATGATCTCTACCAGTTTTATGGCGAATACTTAGGAGTGCGAATAGCGCGCAGGCATATTTCCTGGTACACAAAGGGATTGATCGGCTCTGGCGCGTTCCGCCACGCCATAAATCAACTGGAAAGCAGCCCTGAGCAGCTTGCTGCGGTAAACCGCTTCTTCGACCAATTGGCAGAGCGCGGGAAGCGCATTTTGTACCAAGAGCCAGTGGAACTCGCAGCGGCATGATTGACGAAAACGACATCGCCCGCTGCGTTCGAAAAGCCATTGACGGCTATTTCAAGGACTTGGACGGAGAAAAGCCTTGCGCTATATACGACATGGTAATTCGTTCCATAGAAAAACCACTTTTGGAATTGGTGCTGCATCGTGCCAAGGGCAATCAGACCCATGCCGCGCAAATGTTGGGGCTGAACCGGAATACTTTGCGCAAAAAGATGCACCACTACCGCATCAAGGGTTAAGGAACCTTTGATGACGCCTCGCGCGAGCGCAGCGTCCGGTAGCGCTTTGCGAGCCTTGAATTCTCATTCCTCGTTCCTGGAACCGCAAAATGGCCGTAGTTAAACGAGCCCTCATTAGTGTTTCCGATAAGACCGACGTCGTGGAATTTGCCAAGAGTTTGCGGCAGTTCGGCATCAGCATATTATCCACCGGCGGTACCGCGAAACTGCTTGCACAGGCAGGGGTTAACGTTACTGAAGTCGGGGATTTCACCGGATTTCCTGAAATGTTGGACGGGCGCGTAAAAACTCTGCACCCGAAGATCCATGCCGGCATTCTGGCACGGCGTGATCTATCGGAGCACATGCAGACCTTGAGCAAGGCAAAAATACCGACCATCGATATGGTGGTGGTAAACCTGTACCCATTTCGGGAGACTATTGCCAAGCCCGGCTGCACCCTGGATGAGGCGGTAGAAAACATAGATATCGGCGGACCAACTCTGGTGCGCGGCGCCGCCAAGAACTTTCGGCACGTCGCCGCGGTGACCGACCCAGGCGATTACCGCGAACTGATCGGCGAAATGCAATCGGCCAACGGCGGGATCGGCCTTGAAACCCGCTACCGTCTTGCGCAGAAAGCTTTCTCCCATACTGCAGCCTACGACGGGGCGATCAGCAATTACCTAACTGCGATCACGCTGGAAGGCGAGCGCGCCCCATTTCCACGCCGGCTAAACCTCAACTTCAGCAAGGTGCAGGATTTGCGCTACGGTGAAAACCCTCATCAGAACGCGGCACTGTACCGCGAACTTGGCGCGGTACCCGGGAGCTTAAGCAATTATGCGCAGCTGCAAGGCAAGGAGCTCTCTTATAACAATATCGCCGATTCGGATGCGGCATGGGAATGCGTAAAGACGTTCGAGCAGCCTGCGTGCGTTATCGTGAAGCACGCCAACCCCTGCGGAGTTGCTGTGGCCACGGACCCGCTGCGGGCGTATAAGCTGGCGTTCGCCACCGACCCCACTTCCGCATTCGGCGGTATCATCGCATTCAACCGTGAGCTGGATGCTCGAACTGCGGGCGCCGTGATCCAGCAATTTGTAGAAGTACTGCTCGCGCCGGCCGTCTTGCCCGATGCCCTGGAGATACTCTCGCAAAAAGCCAATATCCGCGTGCTCCAGATTGCGCTGGAAAAAGGCGCGAACGCGCACGACTACAAGCGCATAGGGGGCGGGCTGCTGGTCCAAACGCCCGACGATCTCAATGTCACAGCCTCGCAACTAAAGGTCGTTACAAAAAAACAGCCGACGCTCCAGCAAATAGACGATCTGCTGTTTGCCTGGCGCGTTGCTAAATTCGTCAAATCCAACGCCATCGTATTCGCCGGCGGCGGGCAAACGCTGGGCGTAGGCGCCGGGCAGATGAGTCGAGTGGACAGCGCGCGCATCGCTTCGATCAAAGCCGAGAACGCCGGCTTGAGCTTGCAGAATTCAGTAGTGGCCTCAGACGCGTTTTTTCCATTCCGGGATGGAGTGGACCTCGTGGTGCGGGCGGGCGCGCGGGCGGTTATTCAGCCCGGCGGCAGCATGCGTGATGACGAGGTGATTGCGGCAGCGCACGAGCACGGCATCGCTATGGTTTTTACCGGCGTGCGCCACTTCAGACACTAGCAACGAGTAAGGCGTAAGGAGTAAGGTGTATTAAACTATTTATGCAGGCACTCCTCACCCTTCACCGCTTACTCCTCACGTACTCATGAAGCTTCTCGTCATCGGTGGCGGCGGCCGGGAACATGCGCTTGCCTGGAAGCTCGCACAATCACCTCGCATCCAGAAAGTGTATGTTGCTCCCGGGAACGCCGGGACCGCACGCGAAAACGGGTTGGAAAACCTGCCAGTCACCAATATCCAGGAACTCGTGCTATTTGCTCAAAAAGAGTCGATTTATTTCACCACGGTCGGTCCTGAAGCGCCTCTCGCGGCGGGCATAGTGGACGAATTTCGCGCCCACAACCAAAAAATTTTCGGCCCCACGCAAAAAGCCGCACAGCTTGAAAGCTCCAAGAACTTCGCTAAGGCATTCATGCAGCGCCACGGCATCCCGACGCCCAAGTTTGCTGCTTTCAGCAATGCCCGCGAAGCGCATGCGCATATCGACAAACACGGTGCACCCATCGTGATCAAAGCCGACGGCCTGGCGGCCGGCAAAGGGGTGGTGGTGGCAATGGATACAGATGAAGCGCACCACGCGGCCGATATGCTGCTGGTATCGAGCAAAATGGGCAAGGCGGGCGCTAGCGTGGTCATCGAGGATTATCTGGAGGGCGAAGAGGTAAGCTTCATCGTGATGTGCGACGGAGAGCATATTTTGCCGCTTGCCACCAGCCAGGACCACAAGCGATTACTCGACGAAGATAAAGGCCCCAATACCGGCGGCATGGGCGCGTATTCGCCGGCTCCGGTGGTAACACCCGCACTGCATAATCGGGTAATGCGCGAAATCATACAGCCCGCAATAAAGGGCATGGCGAATGATGGCATTCCGTACTCCGGGTTCCTCTATGCCGGACTGATGATCGATGGCAAAGGCAATCCCAAAGTGCTGGAATTCAACTGCCGCACCGGCGACCCCGAAACTCAGCCAATTATCTTGCGCCTGAAAAGCGACCTGGTCACCATGGTGGAACACGCGCTAAATGGAACTCTGAATAAAGTGAAGACTGAATGGGATCGCAGGGTGGCACTGGGAGTGGTGCTTGCGGCCGCGAATTACCCAGACGAGCCGAAAACGGGCGACGTCATTACCGGTTTGCCCAAGACCGGAGACGACTTTAAAGTATTCCACGCCGCAACCCAGGTCAACGGCAAAAGCGTGGTCACCGGCGGCGGCAGGGTGCTATGCGTCACCGCATTGGGTGACAATGTCAGAATGGCCCAGCGTCGCGCTTACGAGATCGCACAAGGCATCCGCTTCGACGGCATGCAGATGCGACGCGATATCGGATATCGCGCTGTCAAATTCCAAAAACATTGATTCGCTATGTCGGCCGGGACTCCATGCCTCTCCTGCTCCGCGTTTTCAAGCGATCATTTTGAGCGGGGGATTGGCTATCCGCGCCGGAATGGTGCCAGACAAAAACCAATACTTGTTAAAAGAAACCGAAGCTTGATTCACTTTCCGCCGCTCCTCGACGTTGCCATGCTAAAACTCAATCCATGAATTCGGAACCCGTTAAGAATTACCTTCTGCAGTTGCAGTCGCGCACCGTGGATCATTTCGAAAAGATTGACGGCAGGCAGTTTCGCACAGCATTTTGGGACCGCCCCGCTGGCGGCGGCGGCATAAGTTGCGTGATTGAAGAAGGACAACTATTTGAGCGCGCGGGGGTGAATTTCTCGCATGTACATGGCGAAAGGCTGCCGCCATCAGCAACGGTCTCGCGCCCCGAGCTGGCCGGCCGTCCGTTTGACGCGATGGGCGCATCGGTTGTCGTGCACCCCCGCAATCCTTATATACCTACCGTACATTTAAACGTGAGATTCCTCTGCGCTTATTCACGTTCATCGGAAGTTGCTCCCGACGTATGGTGGTTCGGGGGCGGTATGGATTTGACGCCCTATTACGGTTTTGAGGAAGACTGCGTGCATTTTCACCAAACTTGCAAGAATGCGCTGGCACCGTTCGGCGCCGATTATTACCCGCGGTTCAAAAAATGGTGCGACGAATATTTTTTCATCAAACACAGGAACGAGCCGCGAGGAATAGGCGGGATATTTTTCGATGACTTCAACGAGCATGATTTTGAGAAGTGCTTTAAGCTCGTGCAAAGCGTTGGCGATCATTTTTTACCTGCTTACGTGCCGATCCTCGAGCGCCGCAAGGACACGGTTTACGGTGAACCCGAGCGTGAATTTCAGGCCCTTCGGCGCGGGCGCTACGTGGAATTCAACCTTGTTTACGACCGCGGCACGCTATTTGGCCTGCAGTCCGGCGGACGCGTGGAGTCCATACTCATATCCCTGCCGCCGCACGTGAAATGGCGCTATGATTGGAGGCCCAAGCCGAAAAGCATCGAAGAAAAGTTGTACAAGGAGTTTTTGATCGCACGGGACTGGGTGAGCTAAGCGATCTATTTCCGTTGGATTGACAATCATGAAATACAACACAGATCGTATCCAAAAAATTGGCGGCGTATTGGTGGACTTGTTTCATTACATTGCGCTGTTCGTTATCGGTGCCACAATTGTTTGGTCGGCGGTATATGAATATATCCGCATAATGCAAAGCGGACACGCGGCTCTGGAGAATATTTTGTTGCTTTTTATATACCTGGAGCTGGGAGCAATGGTGGGCATCTATTTCAAAACGCATCATCTGCCGGTCCAGTTCCTCATATACGTCGCGATAACCGCTCTTTCGCGACATTTGGTCGTTGATGTGCAGAAGGTATCAGATAGTTTTCACCTCTATCTGTTGCTGACCATAACTGGATCGATCGTAATACTTAGCTTTGCGCTTTTGATATTAGCCTATGCCTCCAGCAAATATGGCAGGCCCGAGGACGATAGTTGACGTATTTTAATGTCCTGCAAACTGGCACAGGGCCACCACGCTGTGGCCGAGCTTCTCTAAGCGCTTATGACCGCCCAAATCGGGTAAATCTATCACGAACGCGCAGCCTACAATCTGTGCGCCGGTTTTGTTGATCAGCTTGACAGCGGCCTCTGCGGTGCCGCCGGTGGCAATCAAGTCATCCACCACCAGAACATTTTCGTTCTGCGCAATAGCATCGCAGTGAATTTCCAGTCGGTCGGTTCCGTATTCCAGTTCGTAGTCGTGCCCGAAATTCTCCCCCGGAAGCTTCCCTTTCTTGCGGATCGGCACGAAGCCTGCTTTAAAGCGGTAGGCAAGCGCTGCTCCGATAATGAAACCGCGTGATTCGATTCCTGCAATTTTATCTATTTTTACGCCCCGGTATTTGTCGAAAAGTTGAACTATGGTGCTGCGAAATCCGTCTCGATTCTTGAGCAGCGTCGTAATATCGCGGAACATAACGCCGGGTTTGGGAAAATCAGGAACGGTGCGAATCAGCGATCTAATCTCCTTCATCTTATTCTCCCAAGTAAGCTTCGCGTACTCGCGGGTTGTTCAGCAAGTCCTGCGCAGGGCCGCTCAAGGTAATCAGCCCCCCGTCCATAACATAAGCCTTTTGGCTTGCTTCGAGCGCAAGCTTGGCGTTTTGCTCAACCAGCAGCAGCGTAACGCCTTGCTTGGCAACGCCCATAATCGTCTCGAAAATTTTACTCACCATAAGAGGTGCCAATCCCATGCTCGGTTCGTCGAGCAGCAGCAATTTCGGCCGGCTCATAAGTGCGCGACCTATAGCCAGCATCTGTTGTTCTCCGCCCGAGAGCGTGCCCGCGGTTTGACTGCGCCTTTCCTTGAGGCGCGGGAACATTTGGTAAACGTGTTCTAGTTCCTGCTTGTCGGAAACGCGGCAGTAAGCGCCCATTTCCAGGTTTTCTTCAACGGTAAGCCTACCAAAAATACCGCGCCCCTCCGGCACCAGCGCCACGCCGCGACGCACCAGCTGATAACTAGGCAGCCGCATGATCGAGTTGCCGCAGTAGCGCACTTCACCTGTAACGTGAAGCAGCAAGCCGCAGATTGCCTTCAAAGTTGTGGTTTTGCCCGCCCCATTTGAACCAATCAGCGCAACCATTTCACCTTCGCTAATGTCCAGATCTATGCCCTTTACCGCATTGATGCCGCCGTAGGATACTTTCAATCCGCGCACTTCGAGCAGGTTCACGCGAGCGCGCCGCCCAAGTATGCTTCGATCACAGCCGGATCATGTTGCACCTGCTGCGGGGTACCCTCGGCGATTTTTTTGCCGTAATCCAACACCGCTACGCGGTCGCACAATCCCATCACCAGCTTTACATCGTGCTCGATCAACAAGACGGTCACGCCGTCATGGCGGATAGTTTCGAGTAATTTTTGAAGTTCCGCGGTTTCGGTGGCGTTCATTCCAGCCGCGGGCTCGTCGAGCGCGAGCAATTTAGGTTCGGTGGAAAGCGCGCGGGAGATTTCCAGCCGGCGCTGATCGCCGTAACTCAGGTGACTCGCCAGACTATTTGCGTGCGCGGCAATGCCGACATACTGCAAAAGCTCCAGCGCGCGGGAACGGATAGATGCTTCTTCGGCGCGCGTGCGCGCGTTGCGCAGCACCGCTCCGATCACCCCGGCATGCGTTCGTAGGTGGCGCCCCACCATAACGTTTTCCAGCGCGCTCATGTTGCCAAACAAACGGATATTCTGGAACGTGCGCGCAATCCCGCGCTCGGCTACAACGTGCGGCTTAGTGGCTACCAGCTTTTCGCCGTCGAAGAAAAAGTCTCCGCTGTCGGGAGAATAAAGGCCTGTCAGCACATTGAATAGGGAAGTCTTGCCGGCACCATTGGGGCCGATGAGACCGTAAATTTCCCCGTTTTGCACTGATAGGCTAACTGCATCGAGCGCGAGCAGTCCGCCAAAATGTTTGCTGACGCCGCGTGCTTCAAGCAGGGTCATGTAGGGATCCCGTCTTGGGATTCGGCTTCGTCCTCGGCTGCGAATTCCCGCTTGCGGATTGTGGAAGGCAATAAGCCCGCGGGGCGAAACAGCATGACCAGAATCAGCGCGAGCCCGAAGATCAGCATTCGCAGATCATCCGGATCGACAAAAACACGGCCCAGTAGCGCCTGCTCGGCAGGTCCGATATAACGCAGTGCTTCAGGCAGCACCACGAGCAGCACCACGCCCAGGACCACGCCCGCTATATTGCCCATGCCACCCAGCACCACCATGCACAAAATCATGATCGATTCTATGAGAGTAAAGCTCTCTGGACTTATGAAGCCCTGAAATGCGGAAAACAGGCCGCCGCTCACGCCTCCGAAACTTGCGCCCATCGCAAATGCCAGCAGTTTGATATTGCGCGTGTTGATACCCATTGCCTTCGCCGCCACTTCGTCTTCGCGTACCGCGGCCCAGGCCCGGCCGATGCGCGAATCCTGCAGACGCATGGAAACGAAAATGACCAGAGTTGTCAGCGCAAGGAATAGATAATAATAGTTATATACCGAGGAAAAATTGACGTCGAAGAGCCGGTGAGTCTGGTAGAAGGAGAATCCGCCGATACTCACCGGGTCGATGTTATTTATGCCTTGCGGGCCATTGGTAATATTGACGGGTGCATCCAGGTTGTTCAGAAAAATGCGGATAATTTCGCCGAAGCCCAAGGTCACGATGGCGAGGTAGTCGCCGCGCAACCGAAGCGTAGGCGCACCGATGAGCACGCCGAAAATACAACTTACGCCAGCCCCGAGGGGCAGCAACGCCCAAAATGGCAAATGAATGCCGAACTGCGGCGAGGCGAGCAGTGCGTACATATAAGCGCCAACCGCAAAAAACGCGACATACCCCAAATCGAGCAAACCGGCAAAGCCAACCACAATGTTCAGACCTAACGCCAGCATAATGTACAGCAGTACAAAATCGAGGATGCGCACCCAGCTGCGGCCCAGTAGAGAACCGGCGAGGAACGGAAGCAAGGCAAGCAATATCGCAAGCAGGGCGAATGCGACCCAAGCGGCGCGTGGATTGCGTTTCAGTTTCCCCAGGCCGCTCATGTGCGTTCCGCAATTCTCTCGCCAAGCAAACCGGAAGGACGGAACACCAATACCAGAATCAGCACGAAGAAAGCGAACACGTCTTGGTAGTTACTGCCCAGATAGCCTCCGGTGAGTGGCCCTATGTAGCCGGCTCCGAGGCTTTCAATGATGCCCAGCAAAAGCCCGCCCAGCATCGCCCCGCCTAAATTTCCGATCCCTCCCAGTACCGCTGCCGTGAAGGCCTTAAGCCCGAGCAGAAAGCCCATGTAATAATGCGCGAGACCGTAATAGGCGCTCACCAGCACGCCGGCTAACGCGGCGAGCGCAGAACCGACAATAAAAGTAATTGAGATGATGGTGTTGACGTTGACACCCATCAGGCCCGCCACTTCGGCGCTCTGCGCAGTGGCGCGCATCGCCCTTCCCAGCCGGGTATGGTGGACCAGAATCAGCAGCGCCACCATGATTAGGGCGGCTAGCAGAACTATGAAAATCTGCAGGTCGGAAATGGCGGCGCCTGCGATGAAGTGGGGTTTGGAAGGCAGCAGCGGGGGAAAGGTAATGTACTCGCGCCCCCAAATGATCATCGCGCTGTTTTGCAACACGATGGAAACACCGATTGCGGTGATTAGCGGTGCAAGCCGCGGGGCGTGGCGTAGCGGCCGGTAAGCGACGCGCTCGATGCCATATCCCAGAGCCATACAGGCCGGCACGGCGACCAGCAGTCCCAGCAAAACGATCACCGGGCCGGGAAGAGCAGTGCCGCTCAAGGCGTTGATTACGGCGAGCGCGACCATAGCGCCGATCATCACCACTTCGCCATGGGCAAAGTTAATAAGTCCGAGGATGCCATACACCATGGTGTAGCCCAACGCCACCAGGGCGTAGACGCTGCCCAGCACGATTCCGTTAATTATCTGCTGGAGAAAAATATCCATAAATCGATTCTATACGGCAAAACGGCGAAGGGAACCTCTGATTTGGTCCTGTACGTGCGCGACGGTGCGTTTTTCGGTTCCCAAGCGCGAAGCGATGAACGGCAAAGCACAGGAAGCGGAAAAGCGCCCTGTACTCGGTCTCGCGCAGCGTGGTGCGGGAAGGAGCGCAAGTTGACGCAAGAAACACGGTAAAAATGGGGCGCTTATGCTGCCGCTCCCGCACCCCAAGCTTCGCTGACCCTGTCGCGGCAGCCGTCCCGCGGGGTTGCTGCGACTGGACGGTCATCTGCGGCGTCGCTTGAGCTCGCGTTACTAGGCTGTAGCGCGTTGCCCGGCGCGCGTTGCATCCGGTCATTCCTCGCCTGCAACCCACTACCTGGCGGATTAAATCAGAGGTTCCTAAGGCGCTGCGTGCAGGAAAGAACTTCGCTTAATAACGTTGGTTAAGCGAACCCAGGGGTTTAGTTTCCGCGGGAACAGTTGTCTGGGATGCTGCAACGCTTTGACCCAGCGTTTCCAGCGGCACCCAGCTTCCGTTTTCGACTCGATAGAGGGTCACTGCGCCACCTTGGACATCGCCATTCGAATCGAAAGCGATGGGCCCGGTCACTCCGTTGCGATGAATATGCGCGAGCACAGGCAAATACTTGGCGGGATCAACCGAATCCGCTTGTTTCATGGCTTCAACCAGTGTCATGGTTGCGTCGTAGGCGTAAGGCGCGTAGATCTGAATTTTGCCGTATTTTGACTCAAATTTTTTGAGAAATTCTTCGCCGCCGGGCATTTTTGCCAGGGGCAGCCCGGGCGAAGACGCTGTTACACCTTCAGCATCCGCTCCGGCAAGCTTTATAAATTCGAAGCTTTGCGTTCCATCGCCGCCGAGAAATTTGGCATTCAATCCCAGCGATTTCATCTGCTTTGCCATCGGACCTGCTTGCGCATCCATCCCACCGTAGAAAACGAGGTCCGGCTGCTTGCCTTTGATGGAAGTCAATATTGCCATGAAGTCGGTTGCTCTGTCGGTGGTGTATTCGCGTGCCACGATATCCCCGCCGTCGGCCTTTGCTTCCTTCTCGAACTGGTCCGCCAATCCTTGGCCGTACGCGGTGCGGTCGTCAATGATGGCGATTTTTTTTGCTGCCATATCTCTTACCGCGAAATCGCCAAGCACTTTGCCTTGCTGCGCATCATTGGTCATGACGCGGAAAGCGTTTTTGAAGCCCTGATGCGTATACGGTATTGCCGTCGCGGACGGGGAAATCTGCACGACACCTGCATCGTGATAAATCTTCGACGCGGGAATCGTAGCTCCGGAATTGAGATGCCCAATAACGGCGTTCACTTTTTCGTCGACCAGTTTTTGCGCAACGATAGTGGCTGTTTTTGGATCGGCCTGATCATCTTCGCTGATGAGCTCGAAATGGACTGGCTTGCCGCCGATTACCAGGTGCTCCGCGTTGACTTCGTCAATTGCCATACGCACCCCGTTATCGTTGTCTTTGCCCAGGTGCGCTTGCGGGCCCGTGAGCGGTGCAACCGAGCCGATTTTAACGACCAGTTCCGATGAGGGTGCCTGCTGCTTGCCGCAACCGTAGAGCGCCAGAACTGCCGCCAGAACGGCCAATGCAAGAGCTCGGCTTAATTTCATGTTTGCTTTGAATAGATACAATCTGCGAACGATTATCCGCAGTCAAGTATGCCTTGTCAATTTTGGAAAATAGATCTGAATAATCGCGATTGTTGTGGCAATTATAGTGTGGAATACATTCGGCAATGCCATCGTACTTGTGCGACGACGTAATATGTCACAAAGGTTATGGAACGAGGTCGCTTTTCGATAACTGCTTCAAACGCTGCAGATCGCTTATCGGCGCCAAACATCTATCGCCGACGCAGACCCAGGCGTGGACCGGTCCGGCCGCCTTGCGGTCAAGCATTTGGGGCAGCCCTTCAAGGTTATCCGGCAAAGCCAGAATCAAAGCGCGCGGAAGGTAGTCCTGCTGCAATTCACGCTGCCATTGATCCAGGGAATTTTTTTGTCCGCGCAAAATGATAACCTGCGGCGGCCTGAGAATTTCCTCCAAAGCCATAATCATGCTGGTGTAGCCGCCGGGCCTGCGACTCAATTCCGGATAGAAAAGTTTTAGTGTGTCCTCGGCGGCTTTTAAGTAGTCGCGGTTCCCCAGAATGTGACCCAGCCGCAACAAAGCGAAAGCGGCGACGCCGTTGCCCGAAGGTGTAGCGCCGTCGTAGCCGGATTTGGGACGGTGAATAAGTTTCTCATGATCATGACTGGTGAAGAAAAAACCTCCGAATTCCCGGTCCTGAAATTGCGCCAGCATGACTTGCGCCAGTTGTGTTGCGAATTCGAGGTCCCTGCCGCGGAATTCAGTCTGCAGCAGTTCGAGCAGCGCATCCAGCAGGAACGCGTAATCGTCAAGGTAGGCGTTTAAATGCGCTCTGCCAGTGCTCCGTGTTCCTTCACGCTCTGTGCGGCGCGAGTCCGAGGCGCTCTTACAGGTGGCAAACAAACGGCGGTTTCTCCATAAGGAACTCTGAATAAAATCGCTCGCGCGTTGTGCCGAGAGAAGCCAGTCCGGGTTGGCAAAAACTCGCGCCGCGTGCGCCATGCCTTTGATCATCAAGGCGTTCCAGCTTGTGAGAATTTTTTCGTCGCGTCCAGGATGCACGCGTTTTTCCCGCGCCGCAAAAAGCTTGCTGCGCGCCGAAGCCAGCCGTTGCTCGACTTCTTGTTGCGGTACGGAAAGCGCGTTTGCGACCTCGCTCGCGCTTTTCTTGACGTGCAAATGCCAAAGCTTGCCCTCAAAATTCGGCTCATCAGCTAATCCGTAATGCGCAGCGGCAACGGAATATTCTTCTGTGTTGAGCAGCGTCGCGACCTCGTCGCGCACCCAAGTGTAGAACTTGCCTTCTTCATGCTCGGAGTCCGCATCCAAGGTGGAGTAATAACCACCCTCCGCGGATTGCATTTCGCGCATCACCCAGGCTGCAGTTTCTTCTGTCACGTTCTTGAACAGCGGATTGTGCGTCACCTGCCAGGCGTCGGAATACAGCCGCAACAGCGGGCCGTTGTCGTACAGCATTTTTTCGAAATGCGGGATCATCCAGTTTTGATCCACGCTGTAACGACAAAATCCGCCGCCCAACTGGTCGTAAATGCCGCCCATGGCGATTTTCTCAAGTGTAAAGGTGGCCATGTGAAGTGCATTGTCGTCACGGCCTGCTGCGAAGCGCCGCAGGCAAAACTCGATTTCGGCGGTGTGCGGGAACTTGGGAGCATCGCCAAAGCCGCCGTGCAGCGGATCGAAACCGTTGTGCAATTGCTCCAGCAGCTGCTGCAAGGGTTCTGCGCTCACCACTTGCTGGGCTGTTTCAGGCAAAGTGCGCTGCAAGGCGGCAAGCAGAGATTGGCTCTGCATATCAATTTCGTCCCGGTGCTGGTGATAGAAGTCCGCAACACGCTTTAACAGGTCGCCAAATCCCGGAAGGTTATAGCGCGCTTCTTTGGGAAAATAAGTGCCGCCGAAAAACGGTTTCTGGTCGGGCGTGAGAAACATGGTAAGCGGCCAGCCGCCGGTGCGCTGCGTAAGCATGTACTGCGCGGTTTGGTAAATTTGGTCAAGGTCAGGTCGTTCCTCACGGTCCACCTTGATGTTGATAAAGTGCTCATTCATCAATTTGGCGACCTCGGAATCCTCGAAAGATTCGTGCGCCATTACGTGGCACCAATGACAGGCAGAATATCCGATTGAGAGCAGTATGGGCCTGTCCTGCTGGCGCGACAGCCGTAAAGCCTCATCTCCCCACGGATACCAATTCACGGGATTTTCCGCATGCTGAAGCAGATAAGGACTGGTCTCATTCGCAAGGTGATTGGACATAATTCAGGAGCAAAAATCGGCAATGTGCCGAGCCCGCTAGAGCGGTTCCAAACGGACTCGATCGCCGTCCTTGACCGTCCTGAGTTTATTCGCATTGCAGTCAATCTTGCCAAGAACATTGACGCGCGTCACTAACCGGCACTCATTACTTTCGGAAACGGGCGTCGGACCGAAAGGCAAAGCCAAGGAACGACCTTCGACCCAAAAACAAACCGTCCCGGGCTCGACAACCTGTGTTGCGTCTTTTTCCAACACAGATTCCACCGGGATTGAAAAATAAACCTCATCGCCCCAGGTTTGGGCGCGCGCCTCGCACGGAAGCGCCGCAAGCAGTTTTTTCACGGTCGGAGTGCTCCGCAGCGTCGCGGAGAGTTCATCTTGAGACCAGGAAATGCGGATGCGCGTATTCAATCGGTGACCGCGCCCAAGCTGGCTGAAGACACAAGTTTTGCGTACTTTGCCATGACCCCATGGGTATAGCGTGGCGCTGGCTGTTGCCAGCCGGCTTTGCGGCGCACAAGTTCCGCATCAGAAACATTAAGCTGCAGTATGCGCTTGATGGCATCGATAGTGATCGAATCGCCTTCCTGCACCAGTGCAATGGTGCCGCCGACAAAAGCTTCAGGCGCAACATGCCCGACGACCACGCCCCAGGTGCCGCCCGAAAAACGGCCGTCGGTAATCAGCCCGACCTTGTCACCCAGACCTTTGCCGATGATGGCCGAGGTCGGGGCAAGCATTTCGCGCATTCCCGGCCCTCCTTTGGGCCCTTCGTAGCGAATCACAATCACGTCGCCCGGCTTGATTTTGTCGCCGAGTATGGCTTTCAAACATGCTTCTTCCGATTCAAAGACGCGGGCCGGTCCGGTGATTACCGGATTTTTCAGGCCGGTAATTTTCGCAACGCAGCCGTCAGTGGCGAGGTTGCCCTTCAGAATCGCAAGATGGCCGTGCGGGTAAAGCGGGTTGTCCCATTGTCTGATGACATCTTGGTTTGTGGCCGGGTCATCAGGAACACTATTGAGATTTTCAGCTACCGTCTTGCCCGTGATGGTAAGGCAATCACCGTGGATCAGCCCATGGATCAAAAGCATCTTCATGATTTGGGGTACACCGCCCGCCTTGTGCAGATCGGTTGCAACATATTTGCCCGAGGGTTTCATGTCGCACAGCACCGGCACGCGGCTGCGTATGCGCTCGTAATCATCGAGCACCCACTGCACCTGTGCGGCGTGGGCAATGGCAAGCCAGTGCAAAACAGCATTGGTCGATCCGCCGGTCGCCATAACCACTGAAACAGCATTCTCGATGGATTTGCGAGTGATGATTTGCCTCGGAAGGATTTGTTTTTTAATCGCCTCGATCAGGGCGCGCGCCGATTGCGCCGCGCTCTCCGTTTTTTCCGCGTCTTCCGCGGCCATGGTTGAAGAATAAGGCAGGCTCATGCCAACCGCTTCGATGCTGGTGGACATGGTATTCGCGGTATACATGCCACCGCAAGAACCCGCGCCTGGACAGGAACGGCGTTCGATTTCCTTAAAATCGTCGCGGCTGAGACGGCCGGCGGTAAATTCGCCCACGGCTTCGAAGGCGGAAACGATGGTGAGGTCCTTGCCCTTGTAATGTCCGGGCTTGATGGTGCCCCCATAGACGAAAATCGACGGAATGTTCATGCGCGATATCGCCATCAACGCTCCGGGCATGTTTTTGTCGCAGCCACCGATTGCCAGCACTCCGTCCATCCATTCCGCCTGCACCGCGGTTTCAATCGAGTCGGCGATCACTTCGCGCGAAACCAGCGAATATTTCATGCCCTCGGTGCCCATGGAAATCCCGTCGGACACGGTAATGGTGCCAAACACCTGCGGATTGGCCCCGGCCGATTTGAGTTCCGCTTCGGCGCGCGTTGCCAGCTGGTTCAAGCCGGCGTTGCAGGGCGTAATGGTGCTGTAGGCGTTGGCTACGCCGACCATGGGTTTTCCGAAGTCGACGTCGTGATATCCCATCGCGTAGTACATGGAACGGTTAGGCGCGCGTTCGTCGCCCTCGGTAACGGCTCTGCTGCGCAGGTTCAAAGGCATGACAGTCCCTCGAAAAGCGGTCGGTAAGGAGGTGTATTTACGTATAATTGCAATTCTAACGGAAATACCGCGTACAACCTATTCCAAAACAATGCTCGTCCATCCGCAGATTGATCCGGTTGCAGTGCACATCGGGCCACTCGCAGTTCACTGGTACGGATTGATGTACCTTTTAGGATTTGCCCTGGGCATGTTATTAGGACGGTACCGCATAAAAACTCAACCCAATTCTGGATGGACCTATAACCAACTTGACGATGTGCTTTTCTACATCGTACTGGGAGTAATTCTCGGCGGCCGCCTGGGCTATGTGTTGTTCTACAAGTTTTCCGATTACCTGCACGAACCGATCAAAATATTCTACATCTGGGAAGGCGGCATGTCCTTTCACGGCGGATTACTCGGGGTTGTCCTCGCATTATGGCTGTTTTCCCGCAAATACCGGAAGCACTGGTTAGCTATAACCGATTTCATCGCACCGTTGGTACCACTAGGGTTGGGCGCAGGACGCATCGGCAATTTTATTAATGGCGAGTTATGGGGACGGCCCACCAACGTTCCGTGGGCCATGATTTTCCCGTCAGTGGATAATGTGCCGCGCCATCCTTCCGAACTGTACGAATTCGCTTTGGAAGGAGTCGTACTATTCATTATTTTGTGGCTGTATTCCGCAAAGCCTCGGCCGCTCGGTGCCGTGTCCGGGATGTTTCTGATCTTCTACGGGCTGTTCCGTTTTCTAGTGGAATTTACTCGCGCACCCGATTCGTTTCTCGGCCTGCTTGCGTTGGGTTTGAGCATGGGACAGTGGCTTTCTTTACCCATGATTTTCGCTGGTGTCGGGATGATCCTTTGGAGCTATCGCAAACACGCCTAACGTTGCGTGCGGTGATCTGAAAAAAACTGGAATTTTCCAAGCACGCCAAGACAGATATCGGTTTTTGTATTTTCGCGCTCGCGTTATTTTTCGGCGCCTGACTGCGCAATTTACGCGTATGTCAATTGAGTATAAGATAACAGCCCTCGGGGTCGTAGCTCAGCTGGGAGAGCGTCGCGTTCGCAATGCGAAGGTCGGGAGTTCGATCCTCCTCGACTCCACCATTTCTCCCGACAATTTACCTCGGCGCCTGTAGATCCAAAAATTGCCAGAAATGCGGTAAATCCGGTTCAAAAGTGTAATTTTTTGGATTCTCGTCGAGTACAATTCGCTCATTGCCGGCGAACCTCCGCGGCCATCGGGCGCAGAGTCTTAAGCGAGGACTCTAATCGAGCTTCGGTATGATTGTTCGGGGAATCCGCCGCCTCCCGTAAATACTATAATTGCTGGGCAAACAGTTGACGAGAAGGTGATCGCTATGCCGGAATTATGCCTTTCTGCATTCCACAGCTTATCAACGTGGCCACGCCCCGGACGGTGTCGTGCCCGTGCTCTGCTTCTAGTGATACTCATGCTGCCGGCTTGCGCCACTTACCAAGACCACCCGATCAAGCTCGATGACACGGGACGGGCATTTGAGTCGCGCTCGCTGGGGAACCCCGAGTTGCAGAAGTTCGTCGCCCAGAACCTGCATCACGACGTCCAACCCTGGCCGCCCCAGCAGTGGGATCTGTCAACATTGTCGCTAGCCGCTTATTACTACAGCCCCGAATTGGACGTTGCTCGGGCGAAATGGGGTGTCGCCGAGGCGGCGGTAAAAACCGCCGGACAACGGCCGAATCCCATACTTCAGTTGCCGTTCCAATACACCGTGGACGCCAAGAATGGGGACACGCCTTGGACATACGGCATCAATCTCGACATTCCCATTGAAACCGCGGGCAAGCGCGGTTACCGAATTGCCAAGGCTCGGCAGCTCTCCCTGTCGGCGCGTCTCGATATGGCAAATACGGCCTGGCAAGTGAGAAGCCGGCTGCGCAGTGAACTACTTAGCTTGTACGCGGAAACCCGAAAAGTTTCGTACCTGGAGCAGTTGATCCACGCGCAGGAGAATATTGCGAGCATGCTGGATAAGCGGTTTTCACAGGGCGCTGCTTCGGCAGCAGACGTCCACGCTGCGCGGATTGCTCTCGGCCAATATTGCCGCGATTTGTCTCTCGCGCAAACGCAGATGCGTGACGCTCAAGCCCGAGTCGCCGCAGCGATCGGGATCCCGGTAAGCGCGCTCCACGATATCAAGATATCGTTTGATGTATTTGATCAAATTCGTTTTGAAGTTCCCACCGATGAAGATCGCTATAGAACGCTACTTGTTCGGCCCGATTTGCTGAGTGCGCTGGCCAAGTATCAGGCAAGCCAGGCTGCCCTGCAGCTGGAAATCGCCAAGCAATATCCGGACATCCATCTCGGCCCCGGCTATCTCTACAACAGAGACGGGGATTCATTGGTATTGCCCATTTCCTTCGTTGCATTGCCGCTTTTCAATCGGAATGAAGGTCCCATTGCCGAAGCCGGGGCAAAGCGGGACGAAGCCGCGGCACAAGTTAAAGCTGTGCAGGCGCGCGCAATCAACGAGGCGGAACAGGCGGTCAGAAATTATTACGCGGCCGAAGACAACCTTACTTCTTACGATGCCTTGTTATCTGCCCAGCAGGTCCAGCTAACAGCGCTGCAAAGTGCCTTTGCTTTGGGTGAAGCCGATAGGCTGCAACTAACGCAGGCGCAGCGCGCATTTTACGCATATCGGCTAGCCGGGGAAGATCCGGTGATCAAGGTTCAACAATCAATCGGCCAGCTGGAAGATGCATTGCAGCGACCATTGTTGATTTCCGCCGACAAATGAAAGCCCGATTCGGAATTAGGCCGGTTATTGTTTTCGTTTCACTGATTGTCGCCGTTGCAATACTGGTCCTTGCGATGCTGCAGATTTGGCGCGGCAACGCGCTTAGCAAGGCCGTTGGGGACGGCAGCGTAAACTCTGATGTGCAACCTGGCGGTGCCGCGTCAAAAAACATATCGAGTGATAACCTCGCTCCCGGCGCATCAGCCGATAAGACTGCGGCGACAGGTGGTTTTGCATCGGTAAAGCTGAGCGCAGCAATGCAAGCCCAAAGCGGCATTAAGGCGGAACAGCTTGAAACAGCAAATTATCAGCCTGAAGCTGTGGCTTACGGCACCGTACTCGATTTGCAATCGCTAACCGGACTGCGTACCCGCTTCAACGCTGCCTTGGCCGAAGCCGAAATCGCGCGATCCGCGGTAAATGCATCGAAGCAGGAATATGAGCGTAGCAAGGCGCTTTACCAGGATAATCAAAATACATCCTTGAAAGCGCTGCAAATGGCAGAGCAGGCTTACTTAACCGATGAAGCCAGGCTGGCAGCAGCATCCTTGGCGGTTCAGGACATCAAAGGCTCTGCCCGCCAGCAATTCGGCGAACTGCTGGCGAGTTGGGCACTGGCACGACAATCGCCTGAATTTCAGAAATTTCTCGAGCGAGAGGAAGTCATCGTGCGAATCACGCTTCCGCCCGGTCTTAAAATTCCTGCACCGTCCAAGATCCGGCTTGTGGCAAATAATAATCCGCCCGTGATTGGGTACCTGGTTTCAGCGTCCCCGCAGAGCGATCCGGCAATACTCGGCACCGCATATTTCTATCGCACGGCGACGGTGCTTGCAGCGGGCACGCACGTGGCGGCGCATTTTGCGACATCACACCTGCTGCAGAAGGGGGTGTCTATTCCTGGCGCTGCCGTCGTCTGGTATGCCGGCCAGGCGTGGGCGTACGTGCAGCTGGATCAGGACCGCTTCGAGCGACGCCCAGTACCCGAGGACTATCTGCAAAATGGCGGATATTTTGTGACCCAGGGTTTTAAACCTGGGGATCGGGTAGTCGTAACGGGCACCCAGCTCGTGCTCTCCGAAGAACTCCGCTCGCAAATACAAACCGGTGAAAGCGAAGAGAACAATTAATCCCGCACAGCAATTCGGGTTCATTTTCAGTCAAGAATAACAGGAAGCAGCCATACTTTCCTCTATCGTCCGTTTTTCAGTTCGCTTTCGCGGCGTGGTCATTGCTTTGGCCTGCTTGATGCTCGGCTTCGGCATTTACACATTTTTCAAATCCAGACTGGACGTGTTTCCTGAATTCGCGCCCCCCTTGGTGGTTATACAGACCGAAGCACCGGGACTCTCCTCAGAACAAGTGGAAGTACTGGTAACCCAGCAGATCGAAAACGCGCTGCGCGGGACCATCGGCCTCGACACCATGCGTTCACAGTCGATTCAGGGGCTTTCTGTAATCAGCATGACGTTTAACAGCGGTACCAACATCTACCGCGCACGGCAGTTGGTCACAGAAAGGCTTAATGTGCTCGCAGGACAACTGCCCCGCGGGGTACAGTCACCCGCAATGACACCGCTTTCTTCTTCCGCCAACCAGTTGCTGGCAATCGGATTGACTTCCGATTCCCGTACTCCGATGGAACTTCGCACGATTGCTGATTGGACCGTAAAACCGGTGCTCCTGAGTGTGCCAGGTGTGGGCAGCGTTAGCGTATTCGGGGGAGAGGTAAAACAGCTTCAAGTGCAGATCGATCGGCGAAAACTCATGCTTTACAACCTGTCGATGCAGGATATTTTGACCACGGCGCGGCGCTCGACTGGAGTGCGCGGCGGGGGATTTCTTGAGAACGAAAACCAGCGCATCATCATCAACACGCAAAACGAGGACCTGACTCCCGCGCAATTGGCGCAGGTCGTCGTCCAGCAAAAAAACGGCGCCAGCATTCGGCTGGGCGATATCGGTGAAGTTGCTTACGGTGCGGCACCTGCCATCGGTGGCGCATTGGTCGAGGGACAGCCCGGCGTGATCATGATGATCAATAGCCAGTTTGGTGCTGACACGCTTACGGTATCGCAGGCCGTTGAAAAATCCCTGAAGAGCTTAAATCCGTTTTTTGCCGCCAACCGCGTGGTACTTCACCCCGACTTGTTCAGGCCTGCTAATTTTATTCTGGCGGCTATTAAAGGACTGAGCAGAGCTCTCTTGCTCGGCGCAACGCTGGTAGTGATTGTGCTGTTTTTATTCCTGTTCAATGTCCGCACCGCGTTCATTTCTGCAACGGCTATTCCGCTGTCGCTGCTTGGCGCCGTTATTGCTCTGCATTACCTGGATGTGAGCCTAAACACGATGACGCTCGGGGGCTTGGCGATTGCCCTTGGCGAAATCGTGGACGACGCCATTGTCGATGTGGAGAACATCTTCCGGCGGCTGCGGATAAACCGCACGCTGCCACATCCCCTGCCTGCTACTCAAGTCATCGTCAACGCTTCGGTTGAAGTGCGCAGCGCTGTGGTCTATGCCACCTTCATTGTGGCTCTCGTATTCACGCCGGTGCTGGCGCTTTCAGGGGTTGCCGGCAAGCTGTTCGCCCCGCTTGCGCTCGCTTATATCCTGGCGATTTTGACGTCGCTTGCTGTCGCATTGACGGTAACCCCGGCACTTGCTTACGCGATGCTGCAGCGCATGCGGTTTGCAACCGAGGACCCCTGGTTGATCCGCAAATTGAAAGCGGGATATGTAATCGCTATCAGTCAGGTTGAACGCCATACCAATGGCGTAATGGCGGGCGTTGCGTTGCTTTGCGTCGGCGCGCTGGCGGTGCTGCCGCTTTTCTCCGTACGGTTCCTGCCGGAGTTAAGGGAAGGGCATTACATCGTTCACATGACGGGGATACCGGGAACGTCTCTCGACGAGGCGCTGCGGCTGGGCGGAGAAGTCACTGCGGCGCTACAGAAACTTCCGGGCGTACGCTCGGTTTCGCAGCGCGCAGGCAGGGCTGAAAAATGGGTCGACACCACAGGAGTGCATGTCAGTGAATTTGACGTCGACCTCAAGCCGTCAAGCGGCGAGGAGCAAAGGCGATTGCTGAATCAGATACGGCAGACGCTCAGTCGAATCCCGGGAGTGGTTTTTACGGTACGGACATATCTCACCGAACGCATTGAAGAAACGATTTCCGGATACACGGCCCAGGTTATCGTGAATATTTTCGGCAATGATCTTGATGTGCTGGACCTGAAGGCCGCGCAAATCACAAAAATCCTGAGCAACATTCGCGGCGCCTCGGGCGTGCAAATGCAGTCCCCACAAGGCACTCCGCAGTTGGTGATACGCTTGCGGCCGGAACAGATGGCGCGCTGGGGCTTTACCCGCCTCGACGTGCTTGACTCCATCCAGGCCGCTTATGAAGGCGCAGTTGTTGGGGAAGTCTACGAGGGTAGCCGCATCGTCGATGTTTCCGTTTTATTGAACGCGGCATCGCGTCTTAATCCCACCGAGGTCGGTGCTCTGCCTCTGCGGACGCCTCAAGGCCTAATCATCCCACTGCATGAAGTCGCAGATATCTTCATGGCCTCGGGTCGCTATATTATTTTGCACAGCGGGGCCCAGCGGCTGCAGACGGTCACTGCCAACGTAATAGGCCGGGACGTACCGGGCTTTGTCGATGAAGCGCGCAAGCGCATAGATCGAGAAGTATCATTTCCCAGAAACTTTTACGCGGTTTTTACCGGTGAGGCGGAAGCGCAGACGCAATCGCAATGGGATCTGTTCGTCTACTCGATTATGGCGGGCGTGATCGTCATCGCCCTGCTTTTTTTGGCTTTGCGAAGCAGCAGGGCGCTGCTGCTGGTGATGGTCAATCTTCCTTTCGCCCTGGTCGGCGGTGTATTGATTGTTTGGGTCACTGGGGGGGAGCTCACCTTGGGCTCTCTGGTCGGTTTTGTCACCCTTTTCGGCATTACCCTGCGTAACTCCATCATGTTGATTTCCCATTACCAGCATTTGGTGAGCGCAGAAGAAATGACGTGGGGAATGGACGCCGCCATCCGCGGCGCGACCGAGCGCCTGGTGCCGATTTTTATGACCGCCCTGGTAACCGCGCTCGGGCTGCTGCCCCTTGCAATTCAGAGTGGAGAACCTGGAAACGAAATTGAGGGGCCCATGGCGACCGTCATCCTCGGCGGACTTATCACGTCCACGCTGTTAAACCTGTTTGTCTTGCCTGCTCTCGCATTGCGCTACGGCCGGTTCGCTCAGACCGGTTGACGCGCTTTAATCCCTGTTCGCACGGGATGTGGAAAGCCTTGGGTGAAGCAACGTTTTTCTTTTTATCGCCTCGCTGTTTAATCGAGATCGTTTTTCTTCTTAATGGACTCCAGCGAGTAGCGAATCCCGACAAATCCGGCAATCGGCGCGCCCGACCCCACAAATAGCTCCGGTCTTCCAAATGCGTTGTTGGGATCAAAGTTGTTCGGACCGGTGAAGAAATTGCTGCCGAGTATGCCCATATTGGCGTATTTCTTGTCGAACAAATTGTTAACGTTCGCGAAAAACTGCAATCGCGGCAAAATTTCATAGGTGGCATTCAAATTGACCACTGCGTAACCGCCAACCGTGCCTTGGGGATCGAGATTGTTCTCGTCGCCGCGGGCGATCTGGCTGCTGTACGCCTGCATGCTTGCACCGACGACGAATTTGTCGGTGAACGAATAGTCCACTCGCGCCTTGAAATTATGGCGGGGAATCCCGGGAATGCGATTGCCAGAGGTTACCAGAATCTGTCCATTGGCGTCTGCAGTGGTGTTATTGGGGCTGCTCTCGAGAAACGGGGTTTGGAAGGTAGCATTGATATAGCTGTAGTTGGCAGCAAAGGACAAACGACCCCGCTTAGTGCTAAATCCCATTTCAAGGCCTTGGCGCAGCGTGTCGCCGACATTTTGGAAGAATCCCGTGCTGATAGTGCTGCTGATAAACTCGATGTCATTCGAAAGTTTGGTGGAAAATAAACCCATTCTCCAGGCGGTATCCCCGCCAATTTGCCCGCGCGCGCCGACTTCCCAGGTTCTGGAAACGACCGCCTTGAGCGGCGGGTCGGATATAAAAGCGTTAGGCAGGCTGCACGGAGCGCTTGGGTTGGAACAGGTGAGTTCAACCGGTGTCGGCGCCCGCATTCCCTCGCTGTAGCTGGCGTAGGCGGTCAACGCTTTATTGGGGTTATAGTTCACGCCCGCCGCCGGGTTGAAGCGCGTATACGTGTTGTCGCCAGCCAGCGATGGGTTAAGCCCGGTCAAATCCCCGAGTTTGACCTTGGCGTAATTGTAGCGGCCTGAGGCGGTGAAATTGATTTGATTGGTCATCGAGAAGTTATTGTTAAAGTAAGCGCCGTAATAGTAGTTGTTGCCCTGGACATTGTTGATCAAGCTAAAAGGTGTCAGCAATATCGCGTTGGTGTTCCCATCAGGAGTAATGCCCGCCTCCTGCTCTGATTGCGTGAGAGTGGTGCTCCCCAGATCCATGCTGCCGCCCGCAGTGAATTGATTGTTATGATTGAAGAGATTTCCCAGATAGCTGTATTGCAACGTACCCCCGTACGAATTTGTATCGATGCTTGTCTGCTCATTCAATCCCGGGGCGTTGCCTGGCGCGACCGGAAGGGTGGGATCGAAATCGTCATTGGTATTGCTTTCGAAGTTGTTCTGGTCAAGCTGACGGTAATAGGCGTTGGCTGTTACTAAATTATTATCGGTGAAGAAATGACTGGCCTTGAGGTTAAAAAAGTTGAGCTTGTTCTTGGTGATGTCAGGAAAAGTGTAGACCGAATCCGAATTCACGTTATAGAAGGATGTGGGAATGGTTTGTGCCCCTTGCAGGTTGTTCGATGCGCCGGTGTAAATCAGATCGATGTCGGTGGTGCTGTCCTGGTAGCCAACTTTGCCGAACCACTGCTGCACCGTGCTTGAGCTCGCATCATGATCGTGAAAGCCATCCGAGCTGAAATAGTTGCCTGTCAAAAAGTAATCCATGCGCTCCCCGTGCCCGCCCGCTTGCACGTTAACGGTGTTGGTGCCGAAGGAACCGCCGTAGCTTTCGATCGAGTACCCCGGATATTCAAAACCGGATTTGGTCTGTATTGCCAGAGCGCCGCCGAGCGTGTTGAGGCCGAACAGCGGATTGGAACCAGGCAGGAGATTGATGCTGGAGATCGCCGATTGCGGAATCAAGTCCCAGTTCACTGTGTCACCGAACGACTCGTTGACCCGTACACCGTCCTGAAATACGGAAAGTCCCTGTGGCGTCCCGAGCAACGGCGAGGCGGTGAACCCACGGAAATCCACATCGGGCTGAAACGGATTGCCTTGCGACGCATTGATGTTGACGCTGGTGAGATTCTGCTCGAGGAATTGTGTCATGTCCTGCGTATGCTGTTGCTGCATTTGCGCGCCGGTGGCCGCCTGAACGTTGGACGGAACCTGGCTTATTGGCGTCCCGATGCTGGGTAAAGGCGTCGTTCCGATCACTTCGACCGACGGTGCTTCAAGTTCAGTGGCCGGGTTTTCCGGTTGTTCCGCCAGGGCAGGTGCCGCCAGGAAGCCGGCGATGACGAAGGCTTTCCTTACCAGTTGATTGGTTTGCATCCTTCCTCCCGATGTTACTCATTACGACGGGCACAACCGTCGTTTTTTTATGAACTGAGCCATTATCTGCCTCACCATTCGGGAATAATTCCTGATATTCAGGCGCAATGTTCTCAAATCAGGACTGCTTAGAGACTGGGGAGAGGACGTGGAGAAACGCTAGTTGACACCTGTTGGCTGGACAACAGCTATTAGAATTGGAATACTCGGCTACTTGAACGATTGGTACTGGGGTTTTAAACAAGAGAGCACGGTGAATTTCCCGCATCTATTGCGTTTCCTCTGGATACGGCCTGCGTGGTGGCGGGATTCACTCATCGTTGTCGTCCTTACCCTGGTAACCTATGGTATATCGATCAAATATGAATTAAGCGAGAAGCTGGTACCCCTTACTCGTTCCTTCGAAAAATACCAGCTCGATGAACTTCCCCTAGTGCTGATTGTAATGCTGTTGTCGATGGTATGGTTTTCATGGCGCAGGCGGAAAGAGGCGGGCATGGAGCTTTCCAGGAGAAGGGCGGTTGAAACCGAACTGGAGAAAAGCGAGCGCCAATACCGCCTGCTGTTCGTGGAGAATTTTTCAGGTAATCTCATGGCTTCGCCGGAGGGCATATTTCGGTTTTGCAATCCGGCTGTGGCACGAATTCTCGGTTTTGCCTCGCCCGAGCAGGCGGTGGGCAAATCGCTGGAGCAATTTTATGCCCAGCCCGGGCTATGGAAGACGCATTTGCGTTGGCTGCATGACGGGAAAAGGCTGGAACTGGACCAATTGCAACTGGTTAACGCGGTCGGCAATCCAATCACGGTGATGGCCAAGATGATGGCAAACTTCTCGACCGACACGGTGACTGAATTACATGTTTATTTAACTGACATTACCGAGCTTAAAATGATGGAACAGGATTTATCCGACACACTTGCACAGAACCGGCAGCTGTCTCATCAGCAAATCCTGTTGCAGGAAGAGGAGCGAAGGAACATGGCACGCGAGCTGCACGATGAACTCGGACAATACCTGAACGCCATCAAGCTCAATGCAGTGTTCATCCGCGACCGAACAAAAGATATGACCGCCGAGGTCCACTCAAGCGCAGAATCCATTGTGGAAATTTCAACGCGGGTTTATGACGTTGTGCGCAGCATGATGCGCAAGCTTCGCCCCGTGGCGCTTGACGAACTCGGCTTAAGCTCGGCATTGGAGCACATGGTTCAAAGTTGGCGCGAACGCTTGCCGGCGATCATCTTTACGCTGAAAATCGAAGCAAGCGTGGATGGCTTCAGCGAAGCGCTGAATATTGCGATATACCGCCTGGTACAGGAAGCTTTAACCAATGTTGCCAAACATGCTCTGGCCTCGAGTGTCAGTATCTTGCTTGACAAGCGTGAGCCCGATGGATTGCGTACGAGTTGGGTATATCTCTCCGTTAGCGATGACGGCATTGGCGTGAATCTGCGTGAACATAAACCGGGTTTGGGCATCGTAGGCATGCGCGAGCGGGTCGAGGCCTTGGGTGGTAGGTTTGAAATTGAAAGCGCGCCCGGGTGCGGACTCTGCCTACGCGCCTCAATCCCCATTACAATTGGTAACTGACTATTATGCTAACGTCAAATCAGATACGGGTGTTGCTTGTGGACGACCATTGCGTGGTCCGGGAAGGCTACAAGCGGTTGCTCGAGAGGGAAGCGTCGATAAGCGTTATCGGCGAAGCGGGCGGCGGCCCGGATGCGTACCGATTGTTTAATGAACATCGGCCCGATGTGGTTGTTATGGACATATCGCTCCCCGGAATGAGCGGAATTGAAGTCATGCGACGCATGCTGATGCGGGCGCCCGACGCGAAAGTGCTCATTTTCAGCATGCATGAAGATGCGGTGTTCGCGTCGCAGGCATTGCAGGCCGGCGCTCGCGGCTACATTACCAAGTCAAGCGCGCCGGAGATTCTCGTGAAAGCAGTACAAGCCGTGGCACTTGACCAGTTGTATGTAGATTCCGGTATCAGCCAAAAACTTGCCGCGCAGCGCCGTGGCTGTGAAAATGCGTTGAAGCTGCTTTCTGCGCGGGAGTTTGAGATATTCCGTCTGCTTGCTATTGGACAGACCATCGCGCAGATTTCGGAAACCCTGAACTTGAGCTGGAAAACAGTGGCCAACTACCAGTCTATTGTGAAGCAAAAACTCGGTGTGCAAAGCGCAGTACAATTGGCATGGCTGGCTATATCACAAGGGCTCATTGGAAATAGGAATTGAAGATGTTGTTTCGTTCAGCGGTCAAATGATTCAATCTTTGTCGGCAGAATAGCCAACAGGACACAATATGCCTTTTGCAATCCGCATTCATGAGACGGGCGGGCCCGAAAAAATGCGCTGGGAAGAAGTCCCGCTCGAAACACCGGGCCCAGGGCAAGTGCTGGTGCGCAACACCGCAATCGGGCTGAATTTTATCGATACTTACCACCGCAGCGGGATGTATCCGATAGCTCCGCCCGCCACGTTGGGCATGGAAGGGGCAGGAATCGTCGACAAGATTGGACCGAAAGTGAACGGATTGAAGACGGGAGATCGCGTTGCCTATGCGCAGCCAATCGGGGCGTATGCGGAATGGGTGCTGCGGCCCGCCGATCGGCTGGTTAAAATTCCGTCCGGTGTTGACGACAAAACGGCAGCAGCAATAATGCTCAAAGGCATGACAGCGCAATATTTGATCAGGCGCACCTACAAAGTGAAGGCGGGCGACGTGATATTGGTGCACGCCGCGGCAGGAGGGGTGGGCCAGATCCTTTGCCAATGGGCGAAGCACTTGGGTGCCACGGTGATCGGCACAGTCGGCACCGAGGAAAAAGCAAAGCTCGCGCACAAAGCCGGGTGCAAACACGTCATCGTTACCGTACGCGAAAAATTTCCAGAGCGAGTCAAGGAAATCACTAAAGGCGCCGGAGTGCCGGTGGTCTACGACGGCATCGGCAAAGACACGTTTATGGATTCGCTCGACTGCCTGGCGCCTCTGGGACTGATGGTGAGCTACGGCAGCGCTTCAGGCGCAGTAGCGCCGTTCAGCCTCGCCCTCCTCGCGCAGAAAGGTTCGCTGTTTCTCACGCGTCCGACCTTGATGACCTACACCGCAAAGCGCGAGGACCTGCTCAAGAGCGCCGCAGAACTTTTTACCGTGGTAAAAAACGGTGCTGTCCGGATCAACATCAATCAAACCTACCCGTTGCGGGAAGCAGCCCAGGCGCACCGCGACCTGGAGTCACGCAAAACCGTCGGCTCAACGTTGCTTTTACCCTAGGTTCCGCATCAAGATACTTTCATTGGCAGAATCACCATCTGCATTCCGCGCAAATGCAGGCGATTTTGCATGGTAAGCGCAGTCTGGTTGTGCAGCAGGCGCGTAAAGAAATTGTCGTGCTGGAAAATCAATTTGCTGGCGAAGAACACGCAATTTGGAAATTGCTGCGCCACTTTTTCGGTGAGGTGCGTGAGTTCGTCGACCGGGTCGCAGCCGAATACCTCGCAGGTGGTCGCCGCAAGTCCATGGCTGTGGCAGAAGCCGGTGTAATATTTGAGCGAGTTGCCGATTTTTTGTTGTAAATCATTCAGCGTCTCTTTCGCGTTATAGCTTTGCGCGTCTACTTCTCCCGCCGCAATGAACACGAAATTTTTGAAGTGATTGGGGAAGAGGCGTTGTACCCACAACAAGGTATGCATGCCGACGCCCAGATTTTTACCCACTAGAAACACAGCGGTGGGTTGCGTCGGGTCGATTTTAGGCGCGGGGGCTTGGTCATTCCAGGTGGGTGTAGACACAAACAGTTCGTCTATTTTGCGCAACTGATCGCGCACTTCGTCGTAGTGTTTTCTAATCAACAAGCAAATCCCTATCACTAGGCCGGTAATCAGCAATGTCACCCAGCCGCCTTCGCGGAATTTTTCGACAACGGTTACTACCAGAATGCCGCTGGTGACCAACAAACCGGAAATCGAAAGCACCAATCTGCGGCGCCAATGTTCCATTGATTGGCGGTTGCGAAACCAGTGCACGCACAATCCGAGGATCGACATCGAAAACGTAAGAAACACATTGATGCTGTACAAAACAACTAGAAGGTTGACGCTGCCATCGGTTCCAATAAGGATAGCCAGGGCCGCGAGGCCCATGAGGGAAATGCCGTTTTGCGTCACCAAGCGGCTCGAAAGCTGACGGAACTGGCGTGGCACCCAGGAATCGGCAGCCATATTGGCCATCACTGCAGGGCCACCGAGAAAACCAGTGTTTGCAGCAACGAACAGTAATCCCGCTTCAAGCGCCAGTACCGCCGCCAGCGCAACATGGTTCGCCAAGTCGCCGCCTGCGCCGAAGCTTAAGATGATCTCGTGGAAGACCACTGCATTCAGCGTTTGGCCTTCCACGGGTCTTACGTCCCACAACAGGTAAAGCAATATGATGCCCCCTGCGGTAAACGCCAGGGAAAATGCCATGTAAATCATCGTGAGCTTACCGGTACGCACTCGCGGTTCGGCCAGGCGGTTGATATTGTTGGATACCGCCTCGATTCCGGTATACGTGCCGCCGCCCAACGAATAGGCGCGCAGAAAAAGCGACGCGACGAACAGCCAGCCCGTTTCGTGAGCCAGACTTGTAGTTTCGTTCAGCGTATCGGGTATCAGACGCGGAAGATTTTCGGCATGAGCTTGAACGCCGTAGGCGATTAGCAGGACATGGGTGACGACAAAGCCCAGAAAAATCGGCAGCAAAACCTGGATCGATTCTTTCATGCCGCGCAAGTTAAGCCCCATCAGCAACAAAATCAGCACGATTTCGTTCACCAGCTTGAATGGCTGAACGCCGGCCGGGAGCAGGCTAAATAATGCGTCCACACCGCTTGCCACTGAAATGGCGATTGTCAGCACGTAGTCAACGATTAATGCGGAACCCGAGACCAGCCCGGCATGCGGTCCGAGCAGCCGGCTTGCGACCTTGTATCCTCCCCCGCCCGAAGGAAACAGTTCAATGACCTGGTTGTATGCTAGCGAAATGACAAAAACGGTAAGCGCCGTTGCCACCGCCATATACAGGCCAAGATGAGTGTGAACTCCAAGCGCAAGGAAAGCCTCTTCCGGTCCGTATGCCGATGAAGACAGACCATCGGCGCCAAGTCCCACCCATGCCAGAAACGCGATCAGTACAATATGCTTGCGGGTTTCCGGCTTAAGCGGATCCAGAGGCGCGCCGATTATAAGCTTGCGGAATTTTTCGACAACCGGCATGCGCTATTGTTGTTGCCCGGATTTGGAATTCTGGGCCAATTGTTTTTCAATCCGGCGCGCGAATACCTGCATTTCCCTCGCGGCCTGTTTGTCGCCTTTCGCTTCTGCGACCGTGATACCCTGTTGGAACGCAGTCAACGCTTGTTGCAGGCGGCCACACTCAGCAAGCGCATTTCCCAGCAACTTCCACGCAGCTGAATAAGTCGGATCATGACGCACCGCTTGCCTCAAGTGCGCGACCGCGGCAGTTGCCTGTTTGAGCTTGAGATATTCGGTACCAAGACTAAAACGTAATAGAGCGTCATCGCGGCCCGCCGCAAGCACTTGTTCCAGATTTGCAACAAGCGAGTTCGCCATTCCGCGTAAAATCCTAATTCCCAATTGCGGCTATGATAGCTCAATTCACGCAGCGCGTGACCATACGCTGCTGCGATATGCTTTGTTAATAACCCGCAAATCCTGATAACATCGGCCACACAAGGAAAATGCTCATGGTCAAAAAAATCATCCATAGCGATGCCGCGCCGAAGGCCATAGGTGTTTACTCGCAAGCCGTACGCGTAGGACAAACAGTTTATTTATCCGGTCAAATCGGGCTCGACCCGCAAAGCATGCAAATGGTGGACGGCATCGATGCCCAGATCGTGCGGGTATTGGAGAATCTCAAAGCGGTGGCGCAAGCCGCGGGGGGAGACCTGAACGAAATAGTCAAGCTCACTGTGTATCTCGTCGACCTCGCGCACTTTACCCGCGTCAACGAAATCATGGCCAAATATTTGCGCGAACCGTATCCGGCGCGGGCGGCTCTTGGCGTAGCTGCGCTGCCTCGCGGCGCGCTGGTGGAAATGGATGCTATCTTGTTCCTTGGGAAGTGAGCCTGTAATGGCGACCGGGATGCAATGTTTGTCTGCCGTTGAGATGTAACACATGCATTCGGCCGCAGATCAAAGTGCTAACAAAAAATCCAGCTCCAAAATAACCGATCGCACCGGGTTCGCAGACCTCAGTCAGCCTACTCTGGAAAAGCTCGCAAAACTCGGCATATCGCGCTGGCTCGACCTCGTGTTGCATTTGCCGGTCAGATACGAAGATGAAACGCGCATTTACCCCATCAAAGACGCGTTATCCGGCCAAATCGTGCAGGTCGAAGGAGTAATCGTTAACACCGAAATCCAGTATCGGCCGCGGCGCACGCTGGTGTGCCACATCGAAGATTCCGGCGGTACTCTTGTAATGCGATTGCTGAATTTTTACGGCAGCCAAGTTAAAGCGCTCTCACCGGGTACACGATTGCGGTTATTGGGCGAAATCCGCCAGGGATTTTTTGGAGCTGAGATGGTACATCCCAAATACCGCATCGTACGAGGCGAAACGCCGCTGCCGGATGCACTGACCCCGGTATATGCGACCACCGCCGGCTTATCGCAGGATTCGCTGCGCAAGCTTATTCAACGCAGCCTGGCCGAAAACGATCTCTCGGAAAGCCTGCCAAAACAGCTGATAAACGACCTCAAATTACCGGGTTTTAAGGAAAGCATTTTGTTTTTGCATCAACCGCCACCACGGGTTAAATTGCAGCAGCTTGCGCAGCGGAATCATCCCGCGTGGCGCAGGATCAAGTTCGACGAACTGCTGGCGCAGCAATTATCGATGCGCCTACATTACCGTGAGCGGCGCAGTCGCGTTGCCCCGGCAATGCCGAAGCGCGGTCTGATTACGCAAGCTCTGCGCGAGAGTTTGCCCTTTGTATTGACCGCCGCCCAATGCAGAGCCATTGAGGAAATCGCCGGCGACCTTGGCCAGCCTTATCCGATGCAGCGGCTGTTGCAGGGTGATGTCGGAAGTGGAAAAACCATCGTGGCAGCTTTTGCCGTGGCGCAGGCCATTGAGAGCGGGTGCCAGGCGGCGATTATGGCGCCTACCGAGATTCTTGCCGAACAGCATTTTCACAAGTTTTCGGGTTGGCTCCGGCCACTCGGTGTAAATGTGGCATGGCTTGCTGGTTCGTCAAGCAAGAAACAAAAGCAGACCGCGCTGAAGGACGTGTCGCAAGGCGACGCGACGCTTGTAATCGGCACACA
>Ga0335085_10001179_pt1 | contig 59370 bp, 61 predicted proteins | sample Lox_Sample_45_FD_206712 | JGI IMG/M metagenome (GOLD analysis project Ga0335085, IMG submission 206712) | Soil microbial communities from Loxahatchee National Wildlife Refuge, Florida, United States - Lox_Sample_4.5 | ecosystem: Environmental > Terrestrial > Soil > Wetlands | place: USA...
CCCCGCGACCTACACCGGCGCCTTCACGCCGATCCGAGACTGGTTCGCGGGCTTGCCGGAAGCGAAGGCGCGGGGCTATGCGCCCGGGCGCTTCTCCTTCAACGTCAAGGGCGGGCGCTGCGAGGCCTGCCAGGGCGACGGCGTAATCAAGATCGAGATGCACTTCCTGCCTGACGTCTACGTGCAATGCGATGTCTGCAAGGGCAAGCGCTACAACCGCGAGACGCTGGAAGTGCTCTTCAAGGAGAAGAGCATCGCTGATGTCCTCGACATGACCGTCGAGGAGGGCGCGGAATTCTTCCGCGCGGTGCCCGCGATCCGCGAGAAGCTCGTCACGCTCCAGCGCGTGGGCCTCGACTACATCCACATCGGCCAGCCCGCGACGACGCTTTCGGGCGGCGAGGCGCAGCGGGTGAAGCTCGCGAAGGAGCTCTCGCGCCGTGCCACCGGCCGCACGCTCTACATCCTCGACGAGCCCACCACCGGGCTCCATTTCGAGGACGTGAGGAAGCTCCTGGACGTGCTGCACGCGCTCGTCGAGCAGGGCAACACCGTGCTCGTGATCGAGCACAATCTCGAGGTCATCAAGACCGCGGACTGGATCCTCGACCTCGGCCCCGAGGGCGGCGCGGGCGGCGGACGCATCGTCGCCGCAGGGACGCCGGAGCAAGTCGCGGCGATCAAGGAGAGCTATACCGGACAGTATCTCCGAGGCTACCTTTCGCGCACTCTCGCCGCGCCCAAGCGGGCGCAGAAGCGCGCGTGAGGGGCGATCGCCGCGGCCCGCCTCAGTAGCGTCCGCGGAGCGCCGACCACGCCAATTCCAGATTGCGTCCGAGGCCCGGCGCATCAAGTCTCGGGTCGAACACGTCATGGCCCGCGCGAGCGAGCCGCCTCAACGCGCTCTCCGCGAGCCGCCCCGGAAGCAGCGCAGGAAGGGCGCGGCTCGGCACCTCGCGCGCGCGGCTTCGCGCGGCCGCGAGATGGCGAAGGGCCGCCGCGGCGAGCGCGCCGACCGCCCGCGCGAGCGCTGGCGTGGGCTCGAGCGCGAAGAGCGCCGCGGGATCGAGCCCGACCTCGGCGGCGAGATCCGAGGGGATGTATTGCCGCCGCGCGCGGGCATGAAAGGGAATGGCGCGGAGGAGGCCCGCGAGCGCATAGGCGACACCGACCTCGCGTGCGGCGGCGGTGGCGGCCTCGCTGTCCCGGACGTCCAATATCTCGAGGGCAAGCCGGAGGAGGCGCGATGAAGTCGCCTCGCAATAGGACTCGAGCTCCGTGAGCGTCGCGGGCGGCGCATCCGAGAGATCGAGCGCGCGCGCCTCGAGCAGACGCTCGAAATGCTCGCGGCTCAGGCCATGCGTGCGGATGGCCGAGGTCAGCGGCCCCACCACCTCGTGGCGGCGCACGAGGCCGCCGGAATAGGCGGTTTCCAGGCTCTCGCGCCACCATTGCAGGCGAATTTGCCCTAGCAGCGGCTCCGTCACGAGCTCGCGCGTGCGCGCGACCTCGTAGTTGAAGGCATAGAGCGCCATCAGCGCCTCGCGCCGGTCTCTGGGCGCGAAGAGCGCCGTCAGATAGCGGTCCCGGTCGTGCCGTCGCAGCAGCGATGCGACCGCTGATGGGGTCGTCATGGGAAGATCGCGACTCGCACGCTGGTCCAAGATTGCCTGAGCAAAGCGCTATGTTATTATGTGCGCTCCTGGCAGGTACACATAAACCCTAGAGGACCCAATGAAAAACCCGCTGGACTCGCTTGGAAAGACCGTCTTCCTCGGCTTCGTGCTGACCGCCGTCATCGCGGTCTTCATGCACGTCGTGAAGTGATCGGGGGAGAAGATCATGGAAATGTCCATTTGGTGGCCGTTCCTTTTCCGCTGGCTTCACATCATCAGCGGCGTGATGTGGATCGGGCTGCTCTGGTACTTCAATTTCGTGCAGACGCCGTCGATGCCGAAAATCCCCGACGAGCAGAAACCCGCGATCGGCAAGGTGATTGCGCCCACCGCGCTGTTCTGGTTCCGTTGGGGCGCGATGGCGACGATCGTCACGGGGATCATCCTCGCGGGGTTCCTGCACTACTTCCCTCAGGTGATCTGGCTCGATCTCGGTCCCGCGAACAATCACCAGTACATGCCGATCGGCTTCGGCATGTGGCTCGGCACCATCATGTGGTTCAACGTCTGGTTCATCATCTGGCCGAACCAGAAGAAGGCGCTGGGGATCGTCAACGCGACCGCCGACGAGAAGAAGCGTGCGGCGCGCATCGCGGGCCTCACCTCGCGCACCAACACGTTGTTGTCGATCCCGATGCTCTATTGCATGGCCGCTCAGAGCCACGGAGCGTTCTGAGCGCGTTCGCGGGTAAGACGGGAAGCCGAGGCCCCCGCCTCGGCTCCCGCGCCTTCGTGCCGCCGATCCTTGCAGAGTTTTAACTTGGAGCCGCGGCGGACCGTCATAGCTTTGTAAATCAATCGACGTACTACGAGCCACCGGCCGGAGATCGCCATGGACGATCTCGGCAGGGGCACGTTCGCGCTGCTTTCGCACCGAGAAGGAGGAGTATCCGTGGCTTTCGAACTACCGCCGCTTCCCTACGACAAGTCGTCGCTCGAGCCGCACATGTCCGCGCGCACGCTCGAGTTCCATCACGGCAAGCATCATCAGACTTACGTGACAACCCTGAACAATCTCGTGAAGGACACGCCGCTCGCGGCGCAGCCGCTCGAGGCGATCATCAAGGAGACCGCGGGCGATGCCGCGAAGGCGCCCATATTCAACAATGCGGCGCAGATCTGGAACCATACTTTTTTCTGGCAGTCGATGAAACCGAATGGCGGCGGCGCTCCCCTCGGCGCTCTCGCCGCGGCGATCGACCGCGACCTCGGCGGCCTGGAGAAGCTCAAGGAGACCTTCAAGCAGGCTGCGATCACTCAATTCGGCAGCGGCTGGGCTTGGCTCGTGGCCTCCAAGTCTCGGCTCAAGGTCGTCAAGACCTCGAACGCGATGTGCCCCATCGTCGACGGAGACGTCCCGCTCCTCACTTGCGACGTCTGGGAGCACGCCTATTACCTCGACTACCAGAATCGCCGGCCGGATTTCGTGCAGGCGTTCCTGGACAGGCTCGTGAATTGGGAATTCGCGGCGGCCAATCTCGAGCGCGCGAAATAGCGGCAGCCTGAGCGACCGCGGGCCCATGGCCCGCCTCGCCTAACCTCGCCCGAGCGAGAGCAGGGCCGCCGCGACGCGGCGATCCTCGGCCATCAGCACATTGTAGGTCCGGCAGGCGGCGCCTGTGTCCATGGCGTCGACGACGACGCCGGCAACGCGGAGCTCGCGCCGGAGCTGCGGCGGAACAGGCCGCATGCGCTCGCCGCAGCCCAGGAGCAGGATCTCGATGCCGCCCCGCGCCGCCACTGGGGCCAGCGTCTCCATCGTCACCTCCGCGAGATCGCGCACGGCCCAAGCGAGCGTCGCATCCGGAAACACGAGGATGGAGCCGCGATGGAGAACGCCGGTCACGCGAAAGCCGCCCGCGCCATAGCTCTCGATCACCTGGCGGCCGGCCGGGATGATCGGCGTGACGTCCATGGGCCTAGGGGCTCGACCCCTGCCGCGCCTCCGCCGCCAGCGCCTTCCCCTCCTCGTCCTCCTCGGCTCCCGTCTTTCTGCCGGGGCGGATGTAGTAGAGCAGCGGCGCCGCGATGAAGAGCGAGGAGTAGGTTCCGACCACGATGCCCCAGAGCATCGCGATGCTGAACCCCCGCAGCACCTCGCCGCCGAAGCCCAGGAGCGACAGCACCGCGAGCGCGGTCGTGCTTACGGTCAGGATTGTGCGCGAGAGCGTCTCGTTGAGGCTCAGGTTGATGAGGGTGCGGAAATCCATGCTCTTGTACTTCCGCATGGTCTCGCGCACGCGGTCGTAGATCACGACGGTGTCGTTGATCGAATAGCCCGCGATCGTCAGGATCGCCGCGAGCGTCGTCAGGTTGAACTCGATCTGCAGCAGCGCGAAGAGTCCGACGGTGGTGACGGAATCGTGGATCGTCGAGAGCATGGCGCCGACGCCGAATTGCCACTCGAAGCGGAACCAGACGTAGAGCGCGATCGCGATCAGCGCGAGCACGGTCGCCTTGACGCCGGCCGAGACGAGCTCGCTTCCGACCTTGGGCCCGACCATGGAGACGCCGCGGAACTCCACGTCGGAGCCGAGCGCCCTTTGCACGGCGTCGACGGCCTTCCCTTGCGCCTTGTCGTCGCCGGGCTGGCGCGGCAGGCGGACGAGCACGTCGTTCGGGGCCCCGTAGCCCTGGAGCGCCACTTTGCCGAGCTCGAGCTTGTTGAGAGTCTCGCGCATGGCCTCGAGATCGGCGGGGCCCTTGGTGCGCACCTCGATGTCGACGCCGCCGGCGAAGTCGATGCCGAAGTTGAGGCCGTTCATGAGGAAGAGGCCGATCGACCCAACGGTCAGCACCAGCGACAGCAGGAAGCCGAGCACGTGCAGCCGCATGAAATCGATGCGTGGCACTTTGCGGATGACGATCAGCGGTCGGAACATGGGAGCGCTCGCCTCAGATCGGGATCGCCTTGGGGCGGACGCGCCTGACCCAGGTCACGATCTGAAGCCGCGTCACCAGGATCGCGGAGAAGAGCGAGGTGGCGGTGCCGAGGCAGAGCGTAACTGCGAAGCCCTTTACCGGCCCCGAGCCCAGCCAGAACATCAGCATGCCCGCGACGAAAGTAGTGACGTGGCTGTCGAGGATGGTGCCGAAAGCGCGGGCGAAGCCCGCCTCCAGCGCCGAGAGCATTGTGCGCCCGCTGCGCACCTCCTCGCGGATGCGCTCGTAGATGAGGACGTTCGCGTCGACCGCCATACCCATGGTGAGCGCAATGCCGGCGATGCCCGGGAGCGTAAGAGTGGCGCTCAGCAGCGAGAGGGTCGCCATCATCATGCAGAGATTGAAGAAGAGCGCGACGTTCGCGAAGATCCCGAAGAGACCGTAGAAGATGATCATGAAGACCACGACGAGGCCCACGCCGACGAGGCTCGCGGTGGTGCCCGCGCGGATCGAATCGGCGCCGAGATCGGGGCCCACGGTGCGCTCCTCGAGGATCGTCAGCGGCGCCGGCAATGCGCCCGCCCGCAGCAGGAGGGCGAGGTCGCGTGTCGATTCCGTGGTGAAGCCCCCGCCCTCGATGATGCCCTGACCGCCGAGGATCGCGCTTTGGATCACGGGCGCGCTGATGACTTTGCCGTCGAGCACGATCGCAAAGCGCTTCCCGACATTCGACTTGGTCACGTCGCCGAATTTGCGCCCACCCGCGGCATCGAACTTGAAGCTGATGATGGGTCTGCCGTTGTTGTCGAAGGTCGGCTGCGCGTCCGTGAGATTGTCGCCCGCGACCATGACCCGCCGCTCCACGACGTAATACTGCGTCGGCGCATTGGGATTGCGGGGATCGGGCGCCGAGGGCAGAAGCTCGTCGCCGGGAGGCACGCGCATCCCCGGACGCACCTCGCCGGTCATCGCGTTCTCGTCCACGAGCTGGAACGTCATCTTCGCGAGCTTCAGCAGGATGTCCTTGATCGGCTTCGTGTCGCCGACGCCGGGGAATTGCAGCAGGATGCGGTCGCTGCCCTCGCGCTGGATCGTCGGCTCCTTGGTGCCGAGCTCGTCGACGCGGCGCCGGACGGTCTCGATCGATTGCTCCAGGATCTGGGACCGGCGCTTCTCCAGCTCGACGTCGCTGAAGAAGAGCGAGACCCGGCCATCGGGGTCGATCGTCGCCTGCAGGTCGGGATCGATCTTCTTCACGAGCGCGCGCACGTCGTCGAGGCGCGCGGGGTCCATCACCTTGAACTCGACCTGATTGTTCCGGACGGTGATGCCGCCGCTGTAATTGATCTTGGCGTTGCGGAGCTCGGTGCGGGCGGCGTCGACGGTTGCATTGAGGCGCTCGCGCAGGACCGCGTTCATGTCGACCTCGAGGAGGAGATGCGCGCCTCCCCTGAGGTCGAGCCCGAGATTGACCTGTTTGTGCGGGAGCCAGCCCGGCAAGCCCTCGAGCGTCGCCGGCGAGAACAGATTCGGCAGCGAATAGATGAGCCCCAGGAAGCATGTTCCGAGAATCAGCAGTAGCTTCCAAGGTTGGAAATAGAGCATAGCCTATGACCTCGCCCGCCCGCCGCTCACTTGCCCTTGGCGGTCTCGGCGGCCTTCTCGTCGGCGGGCTCGGCTTCCTTGCTCTTGGCAGCGGGCTCGGTCTTCGCGAGGACCTGCGTGATGGTGCTGCGCACCACACGGACACGAACGTTCTCCGCGATGTCCACGCTGATCTCGTTGTCGTTCACGACCTTGGCCACGGTCCCGATGATGCCGCCGGCCGTCACGATCCGGTCGCCCCGGCGCAGCGCGGCCAGCATGGCCTTGTGCTGCTTCGCCCGCTGCTGCTGCGGACGGATCATCATGAAATAAAGCACCGCGAACATCAGGGCGAACATGGGCAGCATGCCCATGAGGCCGCCTAAGTCACCGCCCGCCGCCTGCGCGTATGCCGGCGAAATCCACATCTGCCCTCCAGGGGTCACGAAAATTGGAGGCGCCCGCCCGGAGGCGGCACCCAAAGAGCGGCCATTGGTACGCGGTTTGACCGTAAAGAGCAATGCCCGCCGAGCCGCCTCGACAGGCCCGGCTTTGACCGGTACGGCGCATGTGATAGGGTCCGCCCCCTTCGCGAAAACCCGCTCCTTGCCCCGTCTCGATGACCGAAAAAGACAGCCTCGGGCCCGTGCTTCGCCGTATCGCCGACGCCCTCGACCGGCTTGCGCCGCCGCCCCGGCCGCCGCACGATTTCAATGCCGCCGACGCCTTCGTCTGGCACGCAGAGCGCGAGCGGCTGGAGCCCGTGCCTGCGGTCAACCGCGTCGAGATTTCGCTGCTCAAGGGCATCGATCGCGTCCGCGACATCCTCCTCGACAATACCGAGCGCTTCGCCAACGGGCTCCCCGCCAATAACGTGCTGCTCTGGGGCGCGCGCGGCATGGGCAAGAGCTCCCTCGTCAAGGCCATCCACGCCGCGATCAACGCCGAGCGTCCCCGCTCCCTGGTCCTGATCGAGATCCATCGCGAGGACATCCCGAGCCTGCCGCGGCTCCTCGCGCTCACGCGCAAGACCGAGAGGCGCTGCATCCTCTTCTGCGACGACCTCTCCTTCGATCAGCAGGACACGAGCTACAAGTCGCTGAAGGCCGTGCTCGAGGGCGGGATCGAGGGGCGGCCCGCCAACGTCGTGCTCTACGCGACGTCGAACCGTCGCCACCTGCTCTCGCGCGACATGATCGAGAACGAGCGCTCGACCGCGATCAACCCCGGCGAGGCCGTCGAGGAGAAGGTTTCGCTCTCCGACCGCTTCGGACTTTGGCTCGGCTTTCACGCCTGCGACAACGAGACCTATCACGCGATGGTCCGCGGCTATGCCGAGCGCTACGGGCTCGACGTGCCCCCCGAGCAGCTCAAGGCCGAGGCCAGCGAATGGTCGATCACCCGCGGCGCCCGCTCCGGCCGCGTCGCCTGGCAATACATCCAGGATCTGGCAGGCCGCCTCGGCAAGCTGATCGCCTGACCGCGGCTAGCCGCTCGTCGCTGTCGCCGGCAGATATTCGGCGGGATCGAGCGCCCGCGTCCCCTTGCGCACCTCGAAGTGAAGCTGCGGCTCGTTGACCGTGCCGGTGGCTCCTACCCGCGCGATCATCTGGCCCCGCCGCACCTTATCGCCGCGCTTCACCAGCAGCACCGCATTGTGGGCATAGGCCGTCATCCAGCCATTGGCGTGCTTGATCAGGATGAGGTTGCCGTAGCCGCGGAGCTCGTTTCCGGCATAGGCGACCGTGCCCGCATCGGCCGCGAGAACAGGCGTTCCCGTGGGTGCCGCGATGTTGATGCCGTCGTTGTGCGTGCCCGCGGCCGAGGGCCCGTAGCGTGCGATCACGCGCCCCTCGACCGGCCAGAGGAAGATCGCACTGCCCTTTCCGCCGCTGGGTGGCGGCAATGACGCCGATTGCTCCGGCGGCGGCGGCGCTGCGGCTGGAGCGGGAGGAGGCGCCGGGCTCGGTCGCGGCGGTCCGCCCGAGGAAGCCGGCGGCGGAAGCGGCGTGGGCGGCGCGATCGGCTGCACGGAGGGCGGCGACGGTGAAGGTGGCGGCGGCGAACGTGCGGGGGCGCCGACCGATGGAGATGGCGGCGGAAGCTCCGTGACTGCCACCTCCGCAGGTCTCCCGGGGACCGCGGGCGCCGGCGCGGATGCCGGTGTCGGCGACGCCGCCGCCGCCGGCGGCAGGACCAATGTGGTTCCCGTGCGGATAGTGAAGGGTGCCTCGAGGTGATTAGTTTCCGCGAGCGTCGCGACGTCGACGCCGTACTGACGGGAGATGCTGTAAAGCGTATCGCCGGTGCGCACGAGGTGCGTGCGCACTTGCGGCAGCGTCAAGGTCTGGCCGGCGCGGAGTCCATAAGGAGGCTCGAGCCGATTGGCGTCGATGATCGCGCGGATCGGGACGTCGTACCGGCGGGAGATCGCGTAGAGCGTCTCTCCGGGCAGCACGATGACGCTATCGGGGTGCCATCTCGCGCCGCCCTCGCGGGGCGCGGGAAGCTGGACCGAGGGCTGCGACGAACCGCCGCCGCCGCCCGGCTGACATGCCGCGGCGAAAGCCGCCAACGCCACAACAAGGAGCGCTCGGCACAGAAAGGAGCTCGACATGGCGCGACAGTCTATGTCACGCGCCGAGCGCTCACAATCGCGCCGGGCTCTCGCGCGGCAGGCCCGCGACCAGCGGCACGAAGCGGACAGCACCGAGGTCCTCGGTTGCGAGCTCCTCGCCTCTGCGCCGGATGCGCAGGAGCTTCTGGTCCCGCCGCTCCTCGCCCACGGGGATCACCATGACGCCGCCATCGGCGAGACTCCCGAGCAGCATCCTCGGCGCCTCGGCCGCGGCTGCCGTGACGATGATGCGATCGAAAGGCGCCTGCTCGGGCCAGCCCTTGGCGCCATCGCCCACGCGCGTCGTGACGTTGTGAATGCGGAGCGCCGCGAAGCGCTGCTCCGCGGCCTTGAGCAGGTCGCGATAGCGCTCGATGGTGAAGACGCGCCGGCAGAGCTTCGCGAGGATCGCGGCCTGATAGCCGGAGCCCGTGCCGACCTCCAGCACCTTGTGCCGCGCGCCTACCTCGAGCGCCTCCGTCATCTGCGCGACCACCAGTGGCTGGCTGATGGTCTGGCCGTGTCCGACCGGCAGCGCCACGTTGTCGTAGGCCCGGTCCTTGAAGGTGTCCGGCAGGAAAGCCTCGCGCGAGACGCGCTCGATCGCGCCCAAGACGCGCGCGTCCGTGATCCCCGCCGAGCGCAGCTCCATGATGAGGCGGACCTTCTTGGTCGCGAGCGCCGTGCTCACGGAAAGGCCTTGCGCAGCGGGGCCAACGCCTCGTCGTTGGTGAGGTCGAGCAGGATCGGCGTCAGCGCGATCTTCCCCTCCGTGATCGCCGCGAGATCGGTGCCCGGACGCCCGGGATCCTTCTCTCGCAGGGGCCCGATCCAGTAATAGGGCCGTCCCCGCGGGTCCGTGCGCTCCATGAGCTGGTCGCCGATCTTGTGACGGCCCTGGCGCGTGACGGCGATGCCGTCGACGCCATCGGGCGGCCGGTCCGGGAAATTGACGTTGATGAGCGTGTTCTTGTGCCAGGGCTGCGCGACGAGGCGGCGGATCACCTCCGGCGCGTGACGCTCGGCCGTCGGCCACTGGATGGCCTCGCGGTCGGAGAAGACCATGCTGAGGGCGATCGCGGGCACGTCGAGCAGCGTCGCCTCCATCGCCGCGGCGACGGTTCCGGAGTAGGTCACGTCGTCGCCGAGATTGGCGCCGGCGTTGATCCCCGAAAGCACGAGCGTCGGCCGCTTGTCCGCGAGGAGCCGGTTCACCGCCAGCAGTACGCAATCCGTGGGCGTCCCGTCGACGGCGAAGCGCTGCGGCCCCGCTTTGCGCACGCGGAGCGGCCGGTGCAGCGTCAGCGAGTGGCTGGCCCCGCTCTGCTCGAGCTCGGGCGCCACCACCCAGACGTCGGTCGAGAGCGTGCGCACGACCTTCTCGAGGAGCTTGAGCCCTTGAGCCTCGAGGCCGTCGTCGTTGGTGAGGAGGATCCGCGCCTGGCCCAGATCGATGGGGCGATCAAACATCGGGAGCGATCGCCTCGATGCCATCCATATAGGGGCGAAGCGCCTCGGGTATCGCGACCGAGTCGTCCGCTTTCTGATAGGTCTCGAGGAGCGCGATCAGCGTGCGGCCGATGGCGAGGCCGGAGCCGTTGAGGGTGTGGACGTGCCGGTTCCCCTTCCCTTCCTTCGGCCGGAAGCGCGCCTTCATGCGCCGCGCCTGGAACTCGCCGCAATTTGAGCAGCTCGAGATCTCCCGATAGGCGCCTTGGCCCGGGAGCCAGACCTCGATGTCGTAGGTCTTGCGCGAGGCGAAGCCCATGTCGCCGCCGCAGAGCAGCATCACGCGATAGGCGAGGCCGAGGCGCTTCAGAATTTCCTCGGCACAGGCGGTCATGCGCTCGTGCTCGTCGCTGGAGGCCTCGGGGTGGGCGATCGAGACCAGCTCCACCTTCGAGAACTGGTGCTGGCGAATCATGCCGCGGGTGTCCTTCCCGGCCGCTCCGGCCTCCGAGCGGAAGCAGGGCGTCCAGGCGGTGAAGCGCAGCGGCAGCCGCGCCTCCTCGAGGATCTCGTCCGCGACGAGATTCGTGAGCGAGACCTCCGCGGTCGGGATCAGCCACAGGCCCGTGGTGGTGCGGAAGAGATCCTCCGCGAATTTCGGGAGACTGCCGGTGCCGTAGACGGCATCGTCGCGCACGAGATAGGGCGGCGAGACCTCGGTGTAGCCGAACTCGCGCGTGTGGATGTCGATCATGAATTGCCCGAGCGCGCGCTCGAGCCGGGCGAGCGCGCCCTGCAGCACCACGAAACGGGCGCCCGAGAGCTTCCCCGCGCGCGCGAAATCCATGAGCCCCAGGCGCTCGCCGATCTCGAAATGCTCCTTGGGTTTGAAGCCGAGCTGCGGGGGAGTACCGTGCTTTCGCACCATCCGATTGGACTCGGCGTCGGCGCCTTCGGGCACGTCGTCCGCGGGAATGTTCGGAACGGTCGCAAGGAGCGCCTCGACCGCGCGCAGGCGCTCCGCCGCCTCCGCTTCCATCGCGGCCTGCCGCTCCTTGCTCGCGGCGACCTGCGCGACGATCTCGGCTGCGTCCTGGCCCTTGGCCTTCGCCGTGCCGATCTCCTTGGAAAGGCGGTTGCGTTCGGCCTGCAGCCGCTCGGCCTCGGTCTGAGCCTCGCGCCAGATCTTGTCGAGCGCGAGGATTCCCCCGGATTGCGCGGGCAAGCCGCGTTTTGCCAGGCCGGCGTCGAATGCCCCGGGATTTTCTCGAATCCACCTGAGATCGAACATGAAAGGCGCCCATCGTTTCCGGCGCGCCGGTTATAGAGGCTCGCGCGCGCGCCGTCCATCGCGCGGGGCTTACTCCGCCTCGGCGGCCTCCGCCTCGCGGGCCTCCCGCTGCTTCTCCACCAGCCGGCAACAGAGGATCGAGATCTCGTAGAGCGCCACCATGGGCAAGGCGAGCGAGGTCATGCTGAAGAGATCGGGCGGGGTCAGCACCGCCGCGAGAACGAAGTTCAAGACGATGGCGTAGCGGCGCTTCTCCTTGAGCTGCTGCGAGGTGATGAGCCCCACCCGCGCCAGCAGGGTCAGCAGGACCGGGAGCTGGAAGGCCACGCCGAAAGCGAAGATGAGGCGCATCACGAGCGTCACGTATTCGCTCACCTTCGGCAGGAGCTGCAGGGTCAGCGTCTGGTCCTGCCCCGTCTGCTGAAAGCTCGCGAAGAATTTCCAGGCGACCGGGAAGATCACGTAATAGGCGAGCGCGCCGCCGAGAATGAAGAGCAAGGGCGAGGCGACGAGGTACGGGAGGAACGCGCGGCGCTCGTTCCTGTAGAGGCCGGGCGCCACGAACATCCAGAGCTGCATCGCGATCACGGGAAAAGCGAGGCAGAAGGCCGTCCAAAGCGCGATCCGGAGGTCCGTGAAGAAGCCCTCGGTCAGATCCGTGAAGATCATGTGCCCGCCGGCATGCTCGCTCAGGATTTCCTGGAGCGGCCGCGCGAGGAAGTTGAGGATGTCGCCCGAGAAGTACCAGCCCGGGATGAGCATCCCCAGCAGCGCCAGGACCGAATAGACGATGCGCCGGCGCAGCTCGATCAAATGATCGAGCAGGGGCATCTTGCCTTCTTCAAGCTCGTCTTCGGCTTCGGCCATGGGTCAGACCGGCGTCGGCGTCTTCTCGGGCGGCGCGGCGGGAGCGGCCTCGGGCGCGGTCGCGACGGGCAAGGCCGCGGCAGCCTCTCCCTCGCTCGCGGCCTCCGTCGCCGGCGGCAGGTTGATCTCGGTGCTTGCCGCCGTTCCCGCGAGCGCCGCCGTCATCTCCCCCTTGGGATCGATGGTGTGCTCGATCTCCTTGGTGATATCGACCGAGGCCGCCTTCTCGATTTCCTTCCGGGCTTCCTCGAGCTCGCTCTCGCGGATCATCTGCTCGACGCTGGATTGGAACTCGCGCGCAACCACGCGCGCCTTGCTCGCCCATTTCCCGAGCGTCCGCAGCACGCGAGGGAGGTCCTTCGGCCCGATGACGACCAGCGCCACCAGTGCGATCACCATTATTTCGGACCACGCGAAATCGAACATCCCTGAGACCCGTCCTACCTAGACGGCGCGGATAATGGCAGATATCGGGTCCGGGCGGCAATCTCGCGGGCTTGGGCCTCAATGCTGGCCTTGGCAATCCCTGAGCACCGCCAGGACGACCTGTATCGCGACGACGATGAGTATTATTCGGAGGGAACCGCCGCCTTTCTTCGACCCCGACGATCCCGACCAGCTCGCCTTGGCCTTGAGATGCTGATCGCGGAGCAAGATCAGGTATTCGGCATGCTCCCGCGAGACGCGACCTAGCACCCAGGGTTGATGCCGCTCGTATTCCTCGAGCGCCCGCTGGATGCTGTCTCGGGCGATGAGGCGCATGCGCCAGCGCGACAACCGCCCCAGGAAGCCGCGCGCGATCTGGCGCTGCTGGCGCGCCTCGAAGTTGCCGCCGGCACCCGCCGCGATGGTCTTGAGCCCGTCATACCAGCGCTCGGCCGCGAGGCGCGCGAGCACGCGCTCGCGGAGTTCCTTCCACTCCTCCCCTTCCCACGCGAGCGGCCGGTCCCAATCCACGGCGCGCGCGACCTCGGCGAAGCGGGCGATCGGAAGGCTGGCGTCCTCCACCACGATCTTCATGAGCTCCGCGACGTTCTTCTGCTGCTCCGCGATCGACCACAGGCCCCGCGCGGCACTCCGGTTGAACTCCGCGAAGGCTGCCTCGGGGTCCTCCGCGGTCAATGCCGACCGGAAGCGCCGGCGCGAAGCGGCCGCCTCGAGATCGTCCTCGGGATCGAACTCCCGAGGCTCCTCGTAGGTCAGCGGCCTCGCAGGCGGAGGTTCTGGATCCTGCTCCCCGAACGTATCTTCGCCCTCCTCCGAGAGGACCTGCGAGGGCTCCGCTCCGCTCGAGCTGCGCTCGGCCCAGGCGATCGCGCGCTCGAAGGCCCCACGCAAGCGTTGAAACGCCTGGGGATCGCGATCGGGATGCGCCTCGCGCAGGCGCTGCGCATAGGCGCGGCGGATGGCGCGGGCATCCGAGGTCGGCGCGATGCCCAGTTCCTCCCACACGTCAGCAGCGCGGGCTCAGAGGAAGAATTCGTCGTCGACGCGGTCGAGCCGCTCCGCGAGCGCCGACCGCGCGCGATCGATCTCCAGGGGATCCTGGCCTTCGAGGCGCGCCAGAAACTCCGCGAGCCACTCCCCGATCGCCTGGCGCGTGTCGCCGAGCCGCTCCTCGTAGAGACGCTCCGCTCGCGCCACCACCGCGGCGTTCTCGGCCTGATCGCGGGGATGCACCTTCAGCTTCGCCAAGGCGGCCAAGCGCTCCTTGATCTCCGCGGGAGTGAGGACGCCGGGATTCCCCTCGATGACCAGTGTCTCCTTGCGTCCCGTGCTCAAGACCGTCGTCTCGACCTCCAGGAGGCCGTTGGTGTCGTAGGTGAAGCGGACCGCGACGGACTCCTTCCCTTCGGGACCCGGCGGAATTTTCAGTGTGAGCTTGCCGAGGTAGATGTTGTCCTTGATGAGGCGCGCCTCGCCTTGATAGACGGAGACGTTCATCCGAGCCTGGTTGTCCTCGATCGTCGTTATGTCCTTGGTGCGGCTCGCGGGGATCACCGTATTGCGCTCGATGATCGGGAGAAAGAGGCCGCTGACCCGGCGGCCGCGCGCATCCTTCTCCGAGGTTCCGATCCCCAGCGTGAAGGGCGCGACGTCCGTCAGCACCATCTCCTCGAGCGTCTCATCGCGCATGGCGAGACCCGCGCGCACCGCCGCACCCCGCGCCACCACCTCGTCCGGATTGATGTGCTGCACCGGAAGCCGCCGGAAGAGGCGCGCGATGAGCCGGCGGAACATCGGCATTCGCGCTGCGCCGCCCGCGAGCACGATCTGGGCGAGAGCGTCGGGCTTGACGCGGGCATCGCGGAGCGCGCGCTCGATCGGCGCCCTCACCCTCACCATCAGCGGCTCCGAGATCGCCTCGAACCGCTCCCGAGTGAGCGTCCATTGAATGGGCTTTCCCTCGTAGACGATCTCGAGGCTCGCGCTCTCGCCATCCGTGAGGCGGCGCTTCAGGAGCTCGGCTTGGCGGCGCAACGCGCCGTGAACGGCGGCGCCCGAGGCCGGCTGCGGGAGACCCGCCTCCCTGCCGGGACCCGCCATGAAGGCCGCAACGATCGCATCGACGAAATCCTCCCCGCCGAGCCAGCTATCGCCGGCGGTCGCGCGGACCTCCATCACGCCCTCGAAGCAATGCAGGATCGAGACGTCGAAGGTCCCGCCGCCGAGATCGACCACCATGAGCGTGGTCTCGTCGCCCTCGACGCCGAGACCGTAGGCAAGCGCCGCCGCCGTGGGCTCCGTGAGCAGCCGCTCCACACGGAGCCCCGCGAGCTCGCCCGCGGCTTTCGTGGCCTTGCGCTGGGCGTCGCTGAAATAGGCGGGGACGGTGATCACGGCCTCGCTCACGGGCTCCCGGAGGAACGCCTCGGCATCCGCCTTGAGCGAGCGCAGCACGAGCGCCGAGAGCTCCTCGGAGCGATAGCCGCGATCGCCGAGAAAATGCAGCCGGTCCGTGCCCATGTAGCGCTTGAAGGCGGCGGCGGTGCGCGCGGGATGGCTCGCGAGGCGCTCGCGCGCCGCGAGGCCCACCAGAATCTGCCCGTCGTCGGACACGCCGACGCAGGACGGCGTCAGCAGATGGCCGAGCGCGTTCGGGATGAGCGTCACCTCGCCTTCCCGCCAAATGCCCACGAGGCTGTTGGTGGTGCCGAGATCGATGCCGACGATCATGGGAATGTCGCTATCGCCACAAAGGGCTAGAAACCTAGCGTCTCAGCACCGCGGGGCGCAACGTGCTTTTCCCCGCGGGATGTGCAGAGGATGACCGCTTCAGCGCATCTCAGCGCTGCGGGCTCAGGGCCTCCTCCTGCAGCAACGGCTCGAGCTCGGGCGCAGGCGCCTCGTCGGCGTCCTGCTCATCCATCGCCTCGGCGGGCGTAAGCGCGCTCTCGCGTAGAGAGACCGCGGGGCGGCCGCCGATGAGGCCCGCGGCCTTCAGCTCATCCATGCCCGGGAGGTCGTTGATCTCGCCGAGGCCGAAGTGCCGAAGGAAGGCGTCCGTGGTGCCCCAGGTGACGGGACGGCCGACCGTCTCGCGCCGGCCTTTTGGCATGATCCAGCCGGCCTCGAGAAGCGTGTCGATCGTCCCCTTGGAGATCTGCACTCCGCGGATTTCCTCGATCTCCGCGCGCGTGACGGGCTGGTGATATGCCACGATCGCGAGCGTCTCGACCGCCGCCCGCGAGAGCCGCCGCTGCACGGTCATCTCCAGCCGGAGCCGCGGGCCGAGATCGGGCGCGGTGCGGAAGGTCCAGCCGCCGGCGATCCGCACGAGATTGACGCCGCGGCCGCCGTAGTGGCGCTCGAGCTCGTCCAGGAGCGCCGGCACGTCGGCGTCCTCGGGAAGCCGCTCGGCGATGCTCGCCTCCTCCACGGGAGCGGAGGAGGCGAAGAGCAGCGCCTCGATCAGGCGCAGCGCCTCGGCATGGGGATCGGACTCAGTTGCGCTCATGGAGAATGCCTCATGTCGCCGAAGGGAACGGCGGGCTACGGAGATAGATGGGTCCGAAACTCTTGTCCTGCCGCAACTGCGCCTTGCCCTCGCGCACGAGCTCGAGGCTCGCGGCGAATGTGGCGGCGATCGCGGAGCGGCTAACGAGGCCGAGTCGCAGGTTCGGCGGCAGGAAGCTCGCGAGCGTCCGCCATTCCGGCATGCGCCCCAAGAGCGGCGTCAGACGCTTCAGCGCATCGTCCATCGAGTAGAGCTCGGCCGGCGCGATGTGCAGCACCGCGGACTCCGCCCGCGCGCGTCCGTCTCCATAGGCCTTGAGCAGCTCGAAGAGCGTCGCGTCGTAGACGGAGTGGCGGATCACCGGAATGCCCTCGGGCGAGCCGCGCTGGAAGACGTCGCGGCCGAGCTGCGGCCGCGCCATGAGCCTCGCGCCCGCCTGCTGCATCGCCTCCAGGCGCTGTAGCTGATAGGTGAGCGCGGCCGCGAGCTCGGTGCCCGTGGGCTCGTCGTCCGGCTGCGGCTCCGGCAGCAGCAGGCGCGACTTGAGATAGGCGAGCCAAGCGGCCATCACGAGATAGTCGGCGGCGATCTCGAGCTTGAGCTGCCGCGCGGCAGCGATGAAGGCGAGGTACTGGTCCGCGAGCTGCAGGATCGAGATGCGCGTCAAGTCGACCTTCTGCTCGCGCGCGAGCGTGAGCAGCATGTCGATCGGCCCCTCATAGCCCTCGAGGTCTACGACGAGCTCGGCCCCCGGGAGCGCGACGCGCTCCGGCTGCTGCTCGAACGGCTCCTCGGTACCCGTCATCACCAGTGTCCGGTCAAGGCCAGGATTATCTGATAAAGCAATCGGACGGGCGGGCCAATGATGTCGCTGAGCGGATTGATTCTCAAGCCGGGAATGCTCGGCAGAACCAGGAGGAAGAAGATCAGAATCAGCATCCCGAAGGGTTCGAGTCGCGCCAATGCCATCGAAAGCGGCTGCGGCAGCAGTCCGACGGCGACGCGGCCGCCGTCCAGCGGGGGCAGCGGGATCATGTTGAAGACGGCGAGAATGATGTTCAGCTCGACGGCGTTGCGGAGGTTCTCGAACACCCACTCGCCGGAGGATTCCGGCAGCAGCGCAACGCCATGCACGAGAAGGGCCGCGGCGAAAGCCATGGCCAAATTCGTGAGCGGCCCTGCTGCCGCGACCCAGATCATGTCGCGCTTCGGGTTGCGCAGCCGCCAGAAGTTCACGGGAACCGGCTTTGCGTAGCCGAAGAGAAACCTCGATCCCGTCAGCAGGAGTAGGCCCGGCAGGAGGATTGTCCCGAAGGGATCGACGTGACGGAGCGGATTGAGGCTGAGGCGTCCAGCGCGCAGTGCCGTGTCGTCGCCGAAGCGGAGCGCGGCGTATCCGTGCGCCGCCTCGTGCAGCGTGATCGCCAGCAGGGCCGGAAGGAGCCAGACCGAGATTTGATAGATCAGCTCGTCGCCGCCGTGCATGCCGCCTCGTCTGAAATGAGCGCGCTGAACCGATGCTCGACTGCCGCCCGGTCCCATGATGCCGAAGCCCGCCGGAACGTCTCGGCCCGCGCGAGGCGCCGGCGAGCCTCCGGCGATATCGGCCCCGTGCCCTTCACCACCGCCTCCATCTCCCGCCGCTCGCCGTTGCAGTGGAGCGCGAGATCGCATCCCGCCGCAAGCGCATCGCGCGCGCGCGCTCCGATGGGACCGCCAAGCGCACGCATGGAGAGATCGTCCGAGATCAGCACGCCCTCGAAGCCGATGGTACCGCGGATCGTCTCTCGGATCACCCGCGGCGAGAGCGTCGCGGGAAAATCGGGGTCGAGGGCCTCGTAGAGCACATGCGCCGTCATCGCCCAGGGCATCGCCGCGAGCGCGCGGAAGGGGGCGAAGTCCGTCCGTTCCAGCGTCGCGCGGTCGGCGGCGACGCGCGGCAAGGCACGGTGGCTGTCGACGCCGGCACGGCCATGGCCGGGGATGTGCTTGATCACCGGCAGGATGCCGCCATCGAGCAGACCTTCGCAGGCCGCGCAGCCGAGGCGCGCGACTTCCTCCGGCGCGTCGCCATAGGCGCGGTCGCCGATGATGCCGTCGGCCCCGGGAACGGGCACGTCGAGCACAGGCGCGCAGTCGACGGATATGCCGAGGCGCGCGAGGTCGTCGGCGATCAGGCGCGCGCAGAGCCTCACCGCCTCTCGGGCACGCGCGCCGCCGAGCGCTGCGAGGCTTGCGGCAGCGGGATAGCGCTGCCAATGCGGCGGCTTGAGGCGCGCGACGCGGCCGCCCTCCTGGTCGATGAGCACCGGCGCGTCGGCGCGGCCGACGGCGTCGCGCAGCCCCGCGATCAAGGCGCGCACCTGCTCGGGCCTCTCGCAGTTCCGCTGGAACAGGATGAAGCCCAGGGGAGCGGCGTCCCGGAAAAATGCCCGCTCCCATTCCGTCAAGGTCGCGCCGGCGCAGCCGAGGACGACGGCGCGCGGCTCAGGGCTTGACAAGAATGCACCCGACGTTGCGGCTGCGCAGCGCGCCGCAGATGCGCTCGGCCTCGCTGCCGTCCGCGATGGGCCCGATTTGCACACGGAAGAAGACGCCGCGCTCGCCGAGATCGACGCGCTCGGCACGATAGGAGAGCGCTCCCAATATGTCCGCGTTCTGCCGGCGGATCCGCTCCCCCTCCTGCTTCGCTCCGTCCTCGGTCTTCACCGACGCCACCTGCAGGCGGAAGCCCTTGCCGTTGGCGGGGGCCGGCACGGGCGGCGGGACCACGGCGCTCTGCTGCTGCGGACTCGGCGCCGGCGCGGCGCGGGCGTCGCCGGGCGAGGCCGGCGCGGAAGGCGCAGCGCTCGCCGGCGGCGCTGACGCCGCTGGGGGTGCCGGCGACTGAGCCGGCGGTTGGACCGCGGAGGACTGAGGCTTGGGCGGAGCCGCCGGGGGCTCGGGCGCCGGGCGCGGCATCGGCGCCTCCGGCGGAGCGAGGACGTGCTCGGGCGCGCCGTCGCCCTTCTGGTTGAAGACGAGCCGGTCGCGGTTCGGGATCTCCATGCCGCCGGGATCGCCGGGCTTGACCTTGACGGGCTGATTGTCGGCCTGGATGAGAGGTGCATGCGCGCCCGGCTCCGGCGCGCGCTTGAGCTCGTAGGCGACCCAGATGGCGCCCGCGCAGAGCGCCATCACCGCGAGGGCGAGCGCGAGCGCGAGGCCGCGATGCCCCCGGCGCTTGATACGCCTGTACGGGACCCTGGAGCCCTGAGGCGCTCCGAGCGGCTCGAGATACGCCATCAGCGCATCTCCTCAACGGGCTCGACGCCGAACACTCTGAGACCGGAGGCGATCACGTGCTTGATTCCCTGCACCAGAGCGAGCCGTGCCAGCGAGAGCTCGCGCTCCTCCGCGATGAGGAAACGCAATCTCGCGTCGTCCTTGCCCTTATTCCATAGCATATGGAATTGCGCCGCGAGATCGTGAAGATAGAAGGCCACGCGATGCGGCTCGTGAGTCTCCGCCGCGCTTTCAACGAGTCGCGGCCAGCTCGCCAGGAGTTTGACGAGCATGAGCTCCTCCGCAACCGCCAGCCGATCGAGCCGCGATTCCGCGAGCGACTCGGTGCGGAGCTCTGCTTCCGAGAACTGTTCGCGCGCGAGGCGGAGCACCGAGGCCGCGCGCGCATGCGCGTATTGCACGTAGAAGACCGGGTTGTCCTTCGACTGCTCCATCACCTTCGCGAAGTCGAAATCGAGCGCCTGATCGTTGCGCCGCGTGAGCATGATGAAGCGGAAGACGTTCCTGCCGACCTCGTCTACGACCTCGCGGAGCGTGACGAAAGTGCCGGCGCGCTTCGACATGCGCACGGGCTGGCCGCCGTCGAAAAGATTGACGAGCTGGCAGAGCTTGACGTCGAGGCTGCCCTTGCCCCCCGTGAGCGCGGTCACCGCCGCCTGCATCCGCTTCACGTAGCCGCCGTGATCGGCGCCCCAGACGTCGATCATCTCGGAGAAGCCGCGGCGGAACTTGTCGAGGTGATAGGCGATGTCGGCAGCGAAATAGGTCCAGGAACCGTCGGATTTCTTGAGAGGACGGTCGACGTCGTCGCCGAACTGGCTCGAGCGGAAGAGCGTCTGCGGCCGCGGCTCCCAATCCTCGGGCAGCATCCCCTTGGGAGGCTCGAGCACGCCGGAATAGACGAGGCCCGCGGCCTCGAGCGTCGCAAGCGCCCGCTCGATCGCGCCCGCCTCGACCAGATCGCGCTCGGAGGAGAACACCGCGTGCCGGATGCCGATCGCCTCGAGGTCGGCGCGGATCAGCGCCATCATCGCGTCGATGGCGAAGCGGCGCACTGGCGCCAGCCACTTCGATTCCGGACAATCGAGCCACTTCCGGCCGTCGCGTGCCGCGAGTTGGGCGCCTGTCTCCTTCAAGTATTCGCCGGGATAGTAGCCGTCCGGGATCGCTCCGATGCTCTCGCCAAGCGCCTCGCGATAGCGCAGGTGCGTGGAGCGCGCGAGCACGTCGACCTGGGCGCCGGCATCGTTGATGTAATACTCGCGGCAGACGCTGAAGCCTGCCTTTTCCAGGAGTGCGGCCAGCGCATCGCCGAACACGGCGCCGCGCCCGTGACCAACATGGAGCGGCCCCGTCGGATTGGCGGAGACGTACTCGACGTTGACCGCGCGTCCCCCGCCTATCCTCGAATCTCCGTAGGCCGGTCCTGCGCGCAGCGCGTCCGCGAGACGCGCGTGCCAGAACCCGGCCGCCAGCCGCAGGTTGAGAAACCCGGGACCCGCGACCTCCGCGCCGACGATCTCCGGATGATTCTTGAGCCGCTCTGCCAGCATCGACGCGAGCTCGCGCGGATTCTTTCGCGCGGGCTTCGCGAGCACCATCGCGGCATTGGTGGAGACGTCGCCGTGCGCGGGATCGCGCGGCGGCTCGACGGCGATGCGCGCGAGATCGAGACCCGCCGGAAGCGATCCCGCCGCCGCGAGCGCGGTCACCTCGGCGGCTACCACCTCCCGGAAATGCGCGAAGAGGTTCATCATGGCGCGGCATAGCGGTCGAAGAGACGCGCGTGCTCGTCGAGAGCGAAGCGATCGGTCATGCCGGCAATGTAGTCCGCGACCACCCGCGCCGTCACCGCCGTTTCCGGGCCGTCCGTCTGCTGCCGCCATTCCGTGGGCAGGCATTGCGGCTCCCGATGCAGGAGCCCGAAGAGCTCGCCGACGATGCGCCGCGCCTTCGATGACATGCGGTTGACGCGATAATGCCGGTACATCCGCTCGAAGAGGAATTCCTTGAGCGCCTTGTCGTTCGCGCGCATTGCATCCGAGAAGGCTATGGTCGCGGCGTCGCGCTTGCGCACCTCATCCGCGCTCGCGATCCTTGCCTCCTTCACCCGGCGCCGGGTCTCCTCGATCAGATCGCCGGCCATGCGGTCGATGAGCCGGCGGATCGATTCGTGAATGAGCCGCGTTCCCTCGAGCTTGGGATAGCGCGCGCGCACCTCGCGGAAGACCGGTCCCACCAGCGGCACCGCGTCGAGGTCCGCGACGCTGAAGAGCTCGGCACGTAGCCCGTCGTCGATGTCATGATTGTTGTAGGCGATGTCGTCGGCGAGCGCCGCGACCTGCGCTTCCGCACTGGGCCAGGTGTCGAGCTCGAGGTCGTGGCGCTTGACGTAGGCCGCGATGGTTGGGGGCACTGCCTTGTCGCGCACGCCTCCGACGAGCGGCCCGTTGTGCTTCACCGTGCCTTCGAGCGCCTCCCAGGTGAGGTTGAGCCCGTCGAAATCGGCGTAGCGCCGCTCGAGCGAGGTCAGGAGACGCAAAGTCTGGTCGTTGTGCTCGAAGCCGCCATAGGGGCGCATCGCCTCGTCGAGCGCCTCCTCGCCGGCGTGGCCGAAAGGCGTGTGGCCGAGATCGTGCGCGAGGGCCACCGCCTCCGCGAGGTCCTCGTTGAGGCCGAGCGCGCGGCTCACGCTGCGGGCGATTTGCGCGACCTCGAGACTATGGGTGAGGCGCGTGCGATAGTGATCGCCCTCGTGATTGACGAAGACCTGCGTCTTGTATTCGAGGCGCCGGAAAGCGGTTGAATGCACGATGCGATCGCGGTCGCGCTGGAAAGGCGTGCGCGTGGGGCTTTCGGGCTCGGCATGAAGCCGGCCCCGGCTCGCCTCGGGACGCGAGGCGTAGGGCGCAATTGCGGCGGCCGCGGTCATGGGCCGGCAACCTACTCGCGCCCCCTGGGACTGGCAACGGGCACCGGTTTGACAAACGATCGGTAGCACCTACATTGAGGGAGTTCTGGACGAGGAGCCACATGCCCGAAGGCGGAACCAGCAGCGCGCGGCGCGTCAGCCTCACCCAGAGTGCGGCCAGGCGCATCGCCGAGCTCAAGGTGCAGGAGAACGTGCCTGACGCCGCGCTCCGGCTCGCGGTCTCCGGCGGCGGCTGCTCGGGGTTCCAGTATGGCTTCAGCTTCGATGACAGCCGCCAGGACGACGACCTCGTCTTCGAGCGCGACGGCGTCGCGCTGGTGATCGACGCGACCTCGCTCGAGCTCGTGGACGGCGCGGAGATCGACTTCGTCGAGGATCTCATGGGCGCGTCCTTCCAGGTCCGCAATCCCAACGCCAGCTCCTCCTGCGGCTGCGGCAAATCCTTCGCGATCGGCTGACGTCGGCCGCTCGCCCTGCGACCGCGCCCCATGAAGATCGCGACCTGGAACGTCAACTCGATCAAGGTCCGGTTGCCGAACCTCCTCGCTTGGCTCGAGCGCGAGCGGCCGGATGCGGTCTGTCTCCAGGAAATCAAATGCGTCACCGAGGATTTCCCGCTGCTCGAGCTGAGGGCCCTCGGGTATCACGCGGTCGCCGCGGGGCAGAAGACCTATAATGGCGTGGCATTGCTGACGCGCGAGGCGCCGCGGGACGTGCTGATCGGACTGCCCGGCGATCCCGCGGACATGCAAGCGCGCTACATCGAGGCGACGGTCGGCGACGTCCGTGTCGCCTCGATCTATCTCCCGAACGGCAATCCTGTCGACAGCGACAAATTCCCGTACAAGCTCGCGTGGATGAGACGGCTCGAAGCGCGGGCGCGCGAGCTGCTCGCTGCGGAAACGGCGGCCGTGCTCGCGGGCGACTACAACGTCGCTCCCACCGATGCCGACGTCTACGATCCCGAGGCCTGGCGCGAGGATGCGCTGTGCAGGCGAGAGTCGAGGGGGGCCTTCCGCAGCCTCGTCAATCTCGGCTTCACCGATGCCTACCGCGTCTTTCACGCGGAGCCGCATCGCTACACGTTCTGGGATTACCAGGCCGGGCGCTGGATGCGCGACGAGGGCCTGCGCATCGACCACCTGCTGCTGACGCCGCAGGCGGCAGACCGGCTCACCGCGTCCGACATCGACAAGAGCGAGCGCGGACGGGACAAGGCCTCGGATCACACGCCCGTCTGGTGCGAGATCGCTCCGGCCGCCAAGGCCTAGAACTTCAGGCCGTAATGGAGGCGGAAGTTGCCGATGGCCGAGCTGCGATCGAGCGGATCGGGCAAGGTCGCCCGATCGATGCTGAGCGAGAACGTGTTCTGGGGGTCGAGCCGGTAGCCGAGCTCGACGCCGCCATGCAGCAGAAGCGGCGCGCTCAAGGTCCTGGGCCCGCCGTCATCCATGCTGGGCGCATGCCGCGCAGCGACCGAGCCGCCGACCAGGAGCGAGCCATAAAGGCCGGTGGGCTCGCCGATATCGAAGCTGAAGCCGAGATAGGCGCGAGAGTCGGCGCCGCCATGCGCTTCCGGCGATATCTGCGGGAGACGCGGCGAGAACAGGAATGGCTGCCCCTCGCCGTCCGGCAGGGTCAGCGCCATCGAATAGCCCGGCGCATCCACCGCGACCCCATCGGCGTAGTGGTCGGGCAGTCCGAAGCGGCTCCCGAAATCGGGCAGGGGAACCGAGCCCCATACCAGCTTGAGGCCGCCGAAATAACCGGACGTGCTGCTCTCGGCTCGCGCTGCCGGCGCGAGCCCGAGCGATATTGCCGCCACAAGGGCCGCTGCAATCCATGTACGCCGGGCGCCGGTCACCGCCTGCTCCGTTTGATCCAATGCGCCATGTAGCGGTCCAAGAGCTCCAACGCCGTAGCCGCGAGTTCCGTGAACTTCGCGCCGACCTCGCCGCCCTCCCGCTCCGTCCATACCGCCTCAGCCACGAATGCGCAGCTCGTTCCAGTGTCCGGCATGTGCAAGCTACCCGCTACACCGTCACCCACGCCCAGACCGAGATCGCCCGCCTGAATCAAAAACCCGCCTAAGGACCAGTTGATACAGGGATAATCCCGGTCCGCGATGCGCGCAATCAACGGAGGTACCGGATACCGCCGATCCCGGCGAAATTCAAGCCGATCGAAGCCTGTGCGAGTGCGTTTGCGCGACATGTTGCAGAGAATCCCCAGCCCATCTTCCGCGCTCGTAATTAATAAATTCTTTTGCAACCGCCTGCGTCCAAGCGGAAATGAATGGGGCCGCAAAGCGCATCGGAGGTTTTTTGCTAGAGTCAAGGTATTTCAATATGTTACTGGATCATGCTGAGGTTTAATTAGAGGAAAACGGAGGATAGGGGTGAAGTTCCCCACGATAATCCTCGACCTTATACGAGCCCGGGTTGTCTCCGTGCGCAACGTAGGACGGACCTGCGGGGACCTTCCCCGCGCCGCCGGGAAGATCGAGCACATAGGTTGGCTGGCAAAGGCCGGAGACTCGGCCGCGCAATCGCCGGAGAAGGGCCTGGCCCTCCGCGAGGCCGACCCTGAATCCCGCAGTGCCTGGCGCGAGGTCGGGATGATGCAGGTAATAGGGCTTGATCCGCGCGGCCACCAAGCTACGGAAGAGGCACTCGAGGATCGCGGCATCGTCGTTGACACCCCGCAGCAGCACGGTTTGGCTGAGCAGGGGAATGCCCGCCTTGCTCAACCGGGCGCAGGCGGCGCGCATCTCCGTCGTGATCTCGCGGGGATGATTCACGTGGATGGCGACGTAGACCGCCTTCTCCGCGCGAAGCGCGGCCGCGAGCCGCGCATCGACGCGCGCGGGATCGACTACCGGCACGCGGGTGTGGAAGCGGAGGACCCCGAGATGCTCGATGGCATCGAGGGCGCGCACGAGCGCGGCGAGCCGGCGCGGCGACATCAGGAAGGGGTCGCCGCCGGTGACGATCGCCTCCCAGATCTCCGGGCGCGCCCGGATGTAATCGAGGGCCGCTTCAAGCTCGCGCGGCGTCAGTGCCTTTCCGCCGGGCCCCACCTGCTCGCGCCGGAAGCAGAAGCGGCAGTAGACAGGACAGGCGTGGTGCGGCTTCAGCAACACACGATCGGGATAACGGTGCACGATCCCCTTGAGCGGCGATAACCGCTCGTCGCCGATAGGGTCCGCTCGCTCCTCCGGCGCAACCGCGAGCTCGCGGGCATCGGGAATGAATTGCCGTGCAATCGGGTCCGCGGGATCGGAGGGGTCGATGAGGTCGGCCATCTCCGGCGTGAGCGCAACCGCATAGCGCGCGGCGACATGCTCGAGCGCAGGCACCCGCTCCGGCGGCATCAGGCCGCGGGCGGCAAGCTCGGAGACGCGACGGATCGGTCGTGCCCGGCTAGACATCCGCGTAGACGTGCGTCTCCGCCGAGGCGCCGGGGTGGGTGATCGCTCCCTTCTCGGCATCGCCGACCGTTTGCGCATAGCGCCAGAGCGCGCCCGATTGGAAGTCGTGCTTGCGTGGCTTCCAGGCCTTGCGGCGCGCGGCAAGCTCCTGCTCGGAGACCTCCGCGGCGAGGGTGCCGACCTCTGCGTCGATTGCGACGATGTCGCCGTCCTTCAGTAGACCGATCGGGCCGCCCACCGCCGCTTCGGGTCCCACATGGCCGATGCAGAAGCCGCGGGTCGCGCCGGAGAAGCGGCCGTCGGTGATGAGCGCGACCTTGTCGCCCATACCCTGACCGTAGATCGCCGCGGTCGTCGCGAGCATCTCGCGCATGCCGGGTCCGCCGCGCGGACCCTCGTAGCGGATCACCAGCACCTCGCCCTCCTTGTAGTTCCGCGCCTCGACCGCGGCGAAGGCGTCCTCCTCGCAGTCGAAGATGCGAACGGGACCGCGGAACTTCAGCACTTTCATCCCCGCGACCTTCACGATGGCGCCTTGCGGCGCCAGGTTGCCGCGCAGACCCACGACGCCGCCCGTCGGCGTGATCGGCGCCGAGGTCGGCCGCACCACGTCCTGGTTCTTGGGCACGACCACGTCGCGCAGGTTCTCAGCGACGGTCTTGCCGGTCGCCGTGAGGCAATCGCCGTGGAGGTAGCCGCCATCGAGCAGCGCCTTCATCAGGATCGGGACGCCGCCGACGTCGTAGAGGTCCTTGGCGAGATAGCGCCCGCCGGGCTTCAGATCCGCGATGTAGGGTGTGCGGCGGAAGATCTCGGCGACGGCGTGCAGGTCGAAGTCGATGCCGGCCTCGCTCGCCATCGCCGGGAGATGTAGCCCCCCATTGGTCGAGCCTCCGGAGGCCGCCACCACCATCGCCGCATTCTCGAAGGCCTTGCGCGTGCAGATGTCGCGGGGGCGAATGCCCTGCGCGAGCAGGTTCATCACCGCGGCACCCGACGCCTCGGCGAAGGCATCGCGGCTCTCATAGGGCGCGGGCGCGCCCGCCGAGCCCGGCAAGGCGAGGCCGATCGCCTCGGAGACGCAGGCCATGGTGTTGGCCGTGAACTGTCCGCCGCAGGAGCCCGCGGAAGGACATGCCACGCATTCAAGCTCGTGCAGGTCAGCGTCGCTCATCTTTCCGGCGCTGTGCGCGCCCACAGCCTCGAATACGTCCTGCACCGAGACGTCCTTGCCGCGGAAGCGCCCCGGCAGGATCGAACCGCCATACATGAAGACCGAGGGAATGTTGAGGCGTAGCATCGCCATCATCACGCCCGGCAGCGACTTGTCGCAGCCTGCGAGACCCACAAGCGCATCGTAGCAATGGCCGCGCACCGTGAGCTCGATCGAATCCGCGATCACCTCGCGCGAGACCAGCGAGGCCTTCATGCCCGCGTGGCCCATGGCCATGCCGTCGGTAACGGTGATGGTCGTGAATTCCCGAGGCGTCCCGCCCTTCGCCGCGACGCCCTTCTTCGCGACCTGCGCCTGGCGCGCGAGCGCGATGTTGCAGGGCGCGGCCTCGTTCCAGGTCGTGGCGATGCCGACGAGCGGCTGATGGATCTGCTGCTCCGTCAGCCCCATCGCGTAGAGATAGGAGCGATGCGGCGCCCGCTCCGGCCCCTCCGTCACATGACGGCTCGGCAGCTTGCTCTTGTCGAACAGCATGGGTTTGACGTCGTCGGGCATCTTTGCCTCCCGGTGAGTGCGCGAGTTGGGCGCACCATACAGAGGCCGGAGCTAACTTGCCTAGACTCCGGTGGCTGCGATCCGATGCTCCCGAGCGATCGAGCGGGGAATCGGGTTAGCCGGGGTCGGTTGGGCAAACCAGAATGGTTCCGTTCAGCCTGACCTGATACACCGTGCCGTGCTCGTCCTCGGCATACGCGTAGCGCGGCATCCGAACCCAGCCCACGTAACAAAAGTTGGGATCTCCGCTCATGTCGGCCCGTGCCGAACCCGAACTAAGAGCCGACAGCACTCCTGCCATGGCGATCATCAAAAACCGGTTTTGGATTTTCACTTACGCCTCCCTGAGACTGCGCCATATTTTGGATTATATAACTCTAACGTATTATATCCGAAAATACCGCCGTATTCGCGCGCAATCGCTCGTGCGTAGGGGACAGGCGCGTCACGACACCGTGTGCAACAGGTTTGCTGGAAGCTTTTGCTGCCGATCGCATCTTAGTTGGAAGGCGAGATGGGAGGCCGCGTGCTTCTGCGGCCTCCCATCGTCGATTTCTGGATCCACGTCATCCCAATCATCGAGCTAGAGCGGACGAAGCTCCGATTGGCCCGAGCTCCTGCTCACCCGCAACCAGCGATGCCAACGTTACTAACCCGACGCCAAGTCATATGGTTACAGGAACGAGTAACGATCACGGTACTCGGCCATCACGATTCGCAGACCCAATCACCCGTATCAACCCAAATGTAGAAACTTGCCCCAGAGCGGGTAAAGGCGCGCTCGAGTACGTACCCTGTGCGAACCCAACGCCATCCCGCATAACAGAAATTTGGATCGCCTGATGCATCCGCACGCGCGTCGCGCGGAGCCGAAATGACGAGCCCAAGGGCCACCGCCAACAATGCCAAAGCCGTCGTAATGTTCTTCATCGTCCTCTCCTTTATGACCTTGAGGCCCGTCATCTCTGTCATCTCTCGACGTTGCCGGGCCATCGGGTCGGGCCCATTGCCCCGCACCTAGCAACCAATTAGCCTGCAATTGACCCTTTAGTATGGTATACCGACTGAAGGTCGCTTGTCGAGCCGGACGCACACCAACAAAACGGAGCGCGCAGTCAGCCACTGGACAGGTTGGGGCGGCCTGTGCCTCACTCCGGCGCCCTACCGATAGACCCCGCCGGAGCCCCCCTTGCCACTTATCACCTTCGAGCGCGCCTGGCGGCAGTACCGCCGGGCCGAGGGCCGGCTGCCGCCCAAGCCGCCACGAGTGGCGCCGCAACGTGTGGGCGGCGTCTTCGACATACTGGACCGCTTCGACCTTGTGATTCTCGATGCCTGGGGCGTGCTCAATCTCGGGGAGACGCCGATCGCGCCGGCGCGAACGGTCGTGCGCAAATTGCGCGGACAGGGCGTGCCTCTGACGGTGCTCAGCAACGACGCCAGCGGAGACAAGGCGCAGGCCGTCGCTGCGCATCGCCAGCGCGGCTACGATTTCCGCGCGGAGGAGATCGTCGCGGGCCTCGATTTGCTGCCGCAGACCCTCGCCCGCCTTGCGCTCCCCGAGCCGCTCGGCCTCGTCGCAGACGCGCCCGCGCCGATGCCGCAGCTCACGCGTGGAATGGTCCCGCTCGGGGACGACGCGGCCGCCTATGACGAATCATCCGGCATCGCGTTCCTCTCGAGCGCCGCCTGGACCGAAATGCGACAGCAGTACCTCGAGACGAGTCTTCGCCGCCGTGCGCGTCCTTTGATCGTCTGCAACCCCGACATCGCCTCGCCCGAGGGCGACATGCTCAACGCCGAGCCTGGCTATTACGCTCATCGCATCGCCGACGAGACGGCGGTGGTGCCGATCCTCTGCGGCAAGCCCGAGCGGGCGATCTACGAGCGGGCGCTTGCGCGCTTCCCGACGCTGCGGCCGGAGCGCGTGCTCTGCGTCGGCGACACACTCCACACGGACATACTGGGCGCGCGCGCAGCGGGCTGCCGCGCCATGCTGGTAGAGGACGGGTTCTGCGCCGGCCGCGATGCGCTGGCGCTCGCGGCCGACTGCGGCATCTGGCCCGATTTCATCGCGCCGGGGATTTGATCCCCGAGGGCGTCATCACGCGTGCACGATGATCCCGGAGATCACCACGACGAACAGGAAGATCACGACGATCGCGCCGATGAGGATCGCCGTAAAAGGAGTGCGCTTGTCTCCGGCTACGCCGAGCATCGGCGTGGCGCCGGTGTAGATCAGATAGATGTCGTAGAGAGCGAAGATGAGTCCGAGCAGGGCAATTCGGGGAATGATGCCGAAAACGCCGCCGAGCCAGCCCGGTACCTGCGCATAGACCGCGAGCTTCAGCGCCGCGCCGATGTCGTCGCGCCCGCCGAAATTCGGCGCGATCTTGCTCGCGACGATCCCGATCGCGACGGTCGAGACCGCCGCCAGGACAAAGCCGATGATCGCGAGCTCTAGGCCGCCGAGCGGCGCACCCAGGAGCGCGTAGCCGAGGAACGTCGCGACTGCGCCGATCCCCATGAGAGGAAAGGCGAAGGTCGTCATGAGCAGAACCGCATTGTTCGGCTCTCCCGCAATGACCTGCCATTCGCTTGCGGGCGAGACGAGAATGTTCTGGATGCGCTGAAAGATGTTCATGACTCCCCCGGATTGAATGTCTCAGTCTAGCCGCAATCCCCGGAGGCGCCAACGCATCGTGAGCCCGCTCTCGCGATCACGCGAGCCGCGCGAGCGCGGCCTTGACGCGCGCGAGCGCCGCCTGCGCCTCGGCCCGACGCTCGCGCTGCTCCTCGATCACCTCGGGTTTCGCCTTGGCGATGAACTGCGCATTGCCGAGCTTGCGCTCGATCCTCTCGAGCTCGGCTGCGATGTCCTCGGCCTCCTTCTCGAGCCGCGCGCGCTCCCTGTCGAAGTCGACGGTGCCCGCGAGGTCGAGGAACAGGGTCGCGCCGTCGACGACGACCTGCACCGCCCGGCCCGCACCCGCCTCTGCCGCGGGCTCGATCGTCTTGAGTCGCGCGAGCCGCCGGATCGCCTCGCCGTGGGCGCTGAGACGCCCCTGCACTTCCGCGCCCTCGATGCGCACGGTCGCCGCGAGCTCCGCCGCCGCGGGCACGTTGAGCTCCGCGCGTGCCGTGCGGATCGCGGAGATGAGGCTCACGACCCAATCGAGCTCGCCCATCGCGGCGGCATCGCGCGGAAGCGCTGCGCAGTCGGGCCAAGGCGCCGAGATCAGCATCCCGCCCTTGCCGGCGGAGAGATGCTCCCAGACCGCCTCGGTCAGGAACGGCATGATCGGATGCAGGAGATGCACGAGCTGCGCCAGCACCCAGGCGGCCGCCGCCCGCATCTCGGCCTTCGCGGCCTCGTCCTCCCCGGCGAAGACGGGCTTGCTGAACTCAAGATACCAGTCGCAGAAGGTGCCCCAGGTGAACTGGTAGAGCGCGCCGGCGGCCTCGTTGAACTTGTATTCCTCGATCGCGCGTCCGACCGCCGCCGCGGTCCCGGCCAAGGCGCCGACGATCCAGCGGTTGAGCCTGAGGCGGCAGGCGCCGGGATCGAAGCCGGGCACCAGCGCGCAGCGGTTCATCTCCGCGAAGCGGGCCGCGTTCCAGAGCTTGGTCGCGAAGTTGCGATAGCCCTCGACCCGCGATTGTGCGAGCTTGATGTCGCGGCCCTGCGCGGCGAGGGCCGCGAGCGTGAAGCGGAGAGCGTCGCAGCCGTAGCGCTCGATGAGGTCGAGGGGATCGATGATGTTGCCCTTCGACTTCGACATCTTCTGCCCGCGCTCGTCGCGCACGAGCGCGTGGATGTAGACGGTTCGAAACGGCACCTCGCCCATGAAGCGGTGACCCATCATCATCATCCGCGCGACCCAGAAGAAGATGATGTCGAAGCCCGTGACCAGCACGTCCGTGGGATAGTAGCGCTTGAGCTCCCTCGTCGGCTCCGGCCAGCCCAAGGTCGAGAAGGGCCAGAGAGCGGACGAGAACCAGGTGTCGAGCACGTCGGGATCGCGGCTGAGCTCGACCGGCTTCCCATAATGCGCCTGCGCCGCCTCCGCCGCCTCCGCCTCGCTCTCCTCCACGAAGATCTTGCTGTCGGGCCCGTACCACGCCGGAATCTGATGCCCCCACCAGAGCTGGCGCGAGATGTTCCAGGGCTGGATGTTGCGCATCCACTCGAAGAAGGTGTTCTCCCAGCTCTTCGGCACGAAGACCGTGCGGCCGGTCTCGACGGCCGCGATCGGCTCCTGCGCGAGCGTCTTTGCGTCGCAGTACCATTGATCCGAGAGCCAGGGCTCGATCACCGCGCCGGAGCGGTCGCCGTGCGGGACCATCAGAGTGTGCGCCTCCACCTTCTCGACGAGGCCCAGCGCCTCCATGTCCGCGACGATGCGCTTGCGCGCGACGAAGCGATCGAGGCCGCGATAGGGCTCGGGTGCGGCGTCGTTGAGCGCAGCGTCGCGGTCGAATATGTTGACGAGCTCGAGCTTGTGCCGCCGCCCGACCTGGAAATCGTTGAAGTCGTGGCCCGGGGTGATCTTGACGGCGCCGCTCCCCGCCTCGGGATCTGCGTACTCGTCGGCGACGATGGGAATGCGGCGGCCCACCAGCGGCAGGATCGCGTGCTTCCCCACGAGACCGCGATAGCGCGCGTCGTCGGGATGGACGGCGACGCCGGTGTCGCCGAGCATGGTCTCCGGCCGCGTCGTCGCGACCACCACGAATTGGCCCTCGGCGCCCTCGATCGGATATTTGAAGTACCAGAGCTGGCCCTTCGTCTCGTGGCTCTCGACCTCGAGGTCGGAGATCGCGGTGTGGAGCTTCGGGTCCCAATTGACGAGGCGCTTGTCGCGGTAGATGAGCCCGTCCTTGTAAAGGCGAACGAACACCTTGCGGACCGCGGCCGAGAGGCCCTCGTCCATGGTGAAGCGCTCGCGGCGCCAATCGGGCGAGGCCCCGAGGGCACGCAGCTGGCGCGTGATCGTGCCGCCGGACTCCGCCTTCCAGGCCCAGACCTGCTCTACGAACTTCTCGCGCCCCAGGCTCCGACGCGTGATCTGCCGCTCCTCGAGCTGGCGCTCCACGACCATCTGCGTCGCGATCCCCGCGTGATCGGTGCCGGGCTGCCAGAGCGCATCGCGGCCGCGCATGCGGTGATAGCGGATCAGGATGTCCTGCAGCGTGAAGGTGAGCGCATGCCCCATGTGCAAGCTGCCCGTCACGTTGGGTGGCGGCATCATGATCGTGTAGGGTCGCGCCGGCGAATCCGGATGGCACTCGAAGGCGCCCGAGGCTTCCCAGGCGCGATAGAACCGCGCCTGCGTCTCCGAGGGGTTAAAGGTCTTGTCCAGCATGGCCGATGGCTCTCGGTCGCTCGAAGGTGGGGCGCTATGTGCGGCTGAAGGCTAGCGCGCCGGCATCGCTGCCGCGGCAGGCCGAAGGACGCGGCCGCTTGGGGTCAGCGTCCGCGCGAGGCTCGTACGAGGCGCTCGACTTCTTCCTGAACGATGCGCTCGACGATGTGGGGCAGGTTCGAATCGAGCCACTCCTTGAGGAGCGGAAGCAGCATCTCCCGCACCATGCCCTCGATGGTCCGTTGTCCTTCGCCCACGGGAATGTCGCTCATGCGCTGCTCGCTTCGTTCGCCAATTTGTTTGAGCTGGGAAAGCGCCGCCAGCGAGGCTGCGGCCGCCGCGCTCGACACGAGACCCTCCGACGTCGTCGCCGCCGGCTCCGAATGCATTGGGGTCTCCATCTGCGGCGCCGGCTCCGGTGTTGCGGCAACGGCGGGTTTCGGGACGCGCTCCTCCTCGACCACCTCGGTGAGCTCGAGTATCTCCTCGGGTTTCGGCGCGCCGACCGGCGGTGGCGGCTCCTTCGCGGGAGCGGGTGCCGGCTGCTCCCCGTCTTCGGCAATGATTCGACGGATGGAGGCAAGAATCTCCTCCATCGACGGCTCGTGCTGGCCTTTTTGGTCCGACATGACGACCGGAAGTGGCGTTTACCAACGCTACAGACTAGGCGAAATGCAGCCAAAACGCTAGCGGCGCTACGTCTCGGTCCGAGATTGCTTCTGCTCCTTTGGGCCGAAGCCGATCCACTTTGTGCGCACTTTCTTGTAGTGCTCCTCGGGATCGTAGAGCTTCACAGGGAGCTTCAAATCGGCCGCCGTCAGGCGACCGACCTGCAGCGCGAGGTCGAACTCCGCAAGCGCGAGATCGTGCTGCGCCACGGCGAGATTGGCCCGGTCGGACGGTTGCCGTCGCCGACGATGCTGACCTGCGGGCGGGGCAGACTGCGTGGCGCCTTCACGTTGTCCTCGCCGGCGCGCATGTTGAAATCCGCGAAGTGGACGTTGGGATTGCTCGTGGAGGCAGGACTCACCGCCTCCGCCAGCGTGGCCGGCAAAGCCGGTTGCTCTCGGGGCGCCCCGAGCTTGTCCGGTAAGACCCAGCATCGCTCCATGCGCCAACAGGGCGGAGCGACTCCGAAGTGCTGCGCACCCAAAAGTCCTTCAGTGACGGACGCTAGAAGATGAAGCTCGGCTCGGGTACGAAGCTCGGCAGCATCGGCGTCGCCGCGTCGAACATGGCCCGGCGCGAGAGCTCATGACCGATGCGCGTCATCTTCGTCGCTTGTCCTACCCCCGCCCCCGATTTCACCACCGCGGCGATCCGGCCGCCCTCCCCCAGCTGATCCTGTATTGCGCGCGGCACCGCCGCAATGGCGCCGCCGAAAATGATCGCGTGATAAGGCGCGCCGCCGGGATGGCCGCGCTCGAGGGGGCCCTCGATCACGCTGACGTTGCGGCAGCCGAGCTCGCCGAGCAACGACCGCGCCGTCTTTGCAAGCCCGGGATCGCTCTCGAGCGCCACGACGGAGCTTGCGACCCGCGCCAGGATCGCCGCGCCGTAGCCGGTATCGGCGCCGACCAGCATGACCCGATCCGCTGCTCCAGCCTCGGCCAGCAGAGCGAGCCGCGCCAGCACCAGCGGCTCGAGCAGATAGCGCCCGCCGCCGAGGGGAATGTCGTCGTCGACATAGGCGGCGCCGCGGAGCGATTCCGGCACGAAGCGCTCGCGGGGCACCGAGAGGAAAGCATCCAGCAGCGCGGGGTCCGTCACCTCGTTGGTGCGGAGCTGGCCTTCGACCATGTTGAGTCGCGCGGCACCGTAATCGATCATGTCGCTTCGCGCTCGCGGTGGAAAACGGGAACGGGCCGTTTTATATCGCCCGTCCCCGCCGAACTCAATCCCGCCCTCGGAGAAGCCCGGCTCCTTTCTTGACCCACCCAGGGCGGGACGGCATATAGGACCGCCTCGATCCCGGCCGGATGGCAGAGTGGCTATGCAGGGGACTGCAAATCCCCGTACAGCGGTTCGATTCCGCTTCCGGCCTCCACTCGAATTCGTGCGTCGGGATAGTGGCGCCCAGGGGAGCCCTCTGTTATAAGGCCGCTCCCATCGCCCCATGACCGAAGAGCCATGGGAGCCGGGATTACCGGCCGCGCGAGGCGGCGGCCTCCGATCCCCGGTAGCTCAGTGGTAGAGCAAGCGGCTGTTAACCGCTGGGTCGCTGGTTCGAATCCGGCCCGGGGAGCCAGTCTTGGAGAAGGGGCCGGGCGCGCGTCGCCTGGCCCCTTTTTCTCGGGGATCGGCGTGCGTTCGCCGGGCCGAATGCTAAAGCGCTTGGTGGCTGAGCCAGGATTCGAGCATCAGCACGGTCCAGAGGGGATAAGTCCAGTTGCGGCGGCCGGAGACGTGCTCCTGCCAGCGGCGGCGAACGAGCGCGGCGTTGTAGATTTCGCCGTGCCGCCCTATCAGGTCCTCGGCCCATGGGCGCAAGTCCTCGCGCAGCCAGTCGGCCAGAGGCGGCTCGAAGCCCTGCTTGGGCCGTTCGATCAAGGCCGGCGGAACGTGCAGGGCGAGAACCTTGCGCAAGAGCGCTTTGCCCTTCCCTTCCACCGTGAGGGAATCCGGCAGGCTCCATATGAACTGAGCCAACTCGTGATCGAGCAGAGGGGCGCGGACTTCGAGCCCCCAGGCCATGCTGGCGCGGTCGACCTTCGCGAGCAAATCCGCGGGTAGATAGGTGAGAATGTCGCGCAGCATGAAACGGCGCGCGGGCGAGAGGCTGGCGCTCGGCTCGGGGACGAGCCGATCCCATTCCGTATCGACGCCTTCGACCCCGACCGTCAGCCCTTCATCGGCGCGCCAGCGCGACATGCCGTCGCGATAGAGCGCCTCGATGTCGGGCGCGCCAAGCTCCGCCAGCGCCTTGCGCAGGCGCCACAGCGGGCGGCTCTCCTGTCCTCGAAGCGCCGTCAATAAGTGGGCGAAGCGCCGGCGCAGGATCCCGGGATAACCCTGCAGGGACGCCCAGCGCCCGGGGATGCGGCGATAGCGCGAATATCCACCGAACATCTCGTCGCCGCCGTCGCCCGACAAGGCGACGGTGACGTGCTCGCGCGTTTCACGGCAGAGAAGCACGGTCGGGATCTGGGAGGGATCGGCGAAGGGCTCGTCGTAGATCCGCCCCAAATCCGGAACCAGCGACTTGAGGTCGGCCTCGCTCAGCGTGAAAGTCGTGTGATCGCTTCCGAGGTGCCTCGCGATTGCCTCGGCATGCGGCGCTTCGTCGAAGCGGGTCCCGGGGAAGCCGACCGTGTAGGTTTTCACGGGACGGTTGCCGGAGGCCATCATCGCCGCCACGACCGTCGAGGAATCGATGCCGCCCGATAGGAAGGCGCCGAGCGGCACGTCGGAGATCATGCGCGCCGCGGTGACGGCGCGAATTCGCCGATCGAGCTCCTGTGCCGCATCCTCGGCGCTGCCCTCGAAGGAATTGGCGCGGCATGCCGTCAATGCCGACACCGTATCCCAATAGGGCCAAATCTTCGGCTCACCCGCCGGTTTCAGGCACAGGATGTGCCCCGGCGGCAGCTTCCACAGACCTTCGTGGATGGTCAGCGGATCCGCGATGAATCCGTGGCGCAGGAACTCGTTTACGGCTTGCGTGCTCAGCCGGCCGTCGTGAAAAGGACGCGCTCGCAGAGCCTTCAGCTCGGAGCCGAAGACGAAGTGGCCGCCCTGCCTTCCATAATAGAGGGGCTTCTCCCCGAAGCGGTCGCGGACGAGCCAGAGGCACCGCTCCTCGCGATCCCAGACGGCGATGCCGAACATGCCGCTGAGCGCTTCGACCGTTCGCGCAACGCCCCATTTGGAAATGAACGCAAGGATGACCTCGCTGTCGGAATGCCCCCGCCATTGCGAGTGGCCCCAGGTCTCGGCCTTCCCGCGCAGCTCCCGAAAATTATAGATCTCGCCGTTGTAGACCATGACGTAGCGGCCGCAGGCCGACATCATGGGCTGATGCCCGTGCTCCGACAGATCGATGATCGAAAGGCGGCGGAAGCCGAGGGCTATGCCGGCATCGTCGTCGAGCCATTCGCCCTGATCGTCCGGACCGCGGTGGGCCATGGCGTCGCGCATCGCGAGGACGATGTCCCGCGCTCGGTCTTTGCCGGGCCACGCATCCGGCGGAGCAAGAAAGCCTGTGATTCCACACATCGACGCTATCCGATGCGCGAGCGGGCAATCCCGCGTCGCAACGCTCCCGGCTTCCAGCTCTCCGGCCGCTCGACCCTACCATCCTCCGTGTATACGGCCAGGGTCTCGCGCATCGCCGCCGAGGGATCCGCGGGAATGCGGAGTTTGCTCGCGAGGTAGCGCCAGAGAACGCGCCACCACAGCTCGCCTCCGGTGCCGAACAGCCTCGCGTAATTGTAGGCGCGGGAGATCGCGCGCCTGTAAGTCTGGGCGACGAGGGGGCGCGGCAAGTCCGGGTTCTCGTCCAAGAGGGCGATCAGCGCGAGCGCGGCCTCGTAGCGGCTGCGGCGCTGCTGGCCCGACAATCGTCCCGGCGCCGACCTCGGAATGCGCGCCACAGGCCCCGGCAGATGGACGCCGTCGGCCGCGGCGAAGAGGCGCAGGAACAGCATCTGGTCCGGAGACACGAGCTCCTCATTGCAGCCGCCCGCTCTCGTGTAGAGCGTCTTCGATATGAGGATCGAGCTCGAATTGGCAGGGCAGTTGCGGATGAATCGGCTCAGGCCCTCCTCACGCGACAGGCGCTCGGGGCCTCCCCAGGAAGGCTCCGATTGCGGAAAGGGCTCCTCGAGGTCGTATTGCCCGAGATCGCCGTAGGCGAATTCGACGCCTTCCTTCCTCATCGCTTCCCTGAGCCTCACGGTCGAGGCGCTCGTCACGAGATCGTCCCCGTCGACGAGGCGGATCAAGGACGCGCGCGCCGCGGCCACGCCCGTATTCGTCGCGCCTGAAGCGCCCGCATTCTCCTGCTCGATCAGGCGCAGCGGACCGGGCAGCCGGATTGCCAGGCTCCGCAGGATCGGAACGGAGTCATCCGTTGAGCCATCGTCGACGAAAACGTACTCGCGCGAGAAATCTCCCGCTTCCTGGGCGAATGCCTCGACCAGCAACGGAACGAAGGCCGCCTTGTTGCGTTGCGTGACGACGTAGCTGACCTCGGGAACGGCAGGGGCATTGCCAATCGGCATGGTAATTTCCGAAAATCGTCTACGATCGCCGAAAAGAAGTTGATCGAATTTTCTCGATCACGATGCCCGCCTCCACTTCCGTCTTGGCCGAGGATTCATCGCCGCGCGAGCGCGAGCCAGCCCCGTGCGTGTCGGTGCGGAGCCCGAAGCGCTCCGCGGACGCCCGCTCACCGCCACCGCGAGAGGAGCCGCTTCACGCGCGCCGAGAGCCCATGTCTCGCGCGCTCGCGGCGGACGACCGCCTCGCTCTCGACCCAGTTGAGCTGTACCACGCGCCGCGGGCCGCTCGTGGGAAGGTGTCCGTGCCAGGAGTTGTCGGTGACACGGAAAACGAGGAGCGTTCCCGCCTGCGGCGGAACCTCCGCAGCGACCGCATCGAGGTCGGTCGGCGAGCGCAATAGGCGTAAGCGCCCCTCGGCCGGCTCCCAGGCGTCGTTCATGTAGACGAGCACCGTGACGAGCTTGCTGCGGCTGTCGTTGTGGATGCGGCCGTCGCGCAGGCGCGCCTCGCCGCGCACGGTAACCATGGTCGGACGCCCCGAGAGATCGATCGCGAATTTCCGCTCGATCGCGTGACGGAAGTCCGGGCCCTGGAGCTCGTCGAGGAAGGCGCGGAAGGTAGACCCTATGCGCAACTCCTCGACGGGAAAGCTGCCGGGACCCGCAACCGCAGGATAATTCGCCGCAATCGCCGCGCGCGCGGCCGGCGGCACGAAGCCCGGCACGATCAGATAGGGGAAAGGATCGTCGCTGCGCACGGCAGCGGCGAGCGCGTCCAGGTCGAGAAAGCGCGGCTTCGCCCTATCTTCCGTCTCGGCCGCAAGCGCCATAGAGAACCTCTTGGGTCGTCCCGGGGACCATGCCATAGAAGCCCGCAGGGCGGAACGGGCGCGCCGCGCCGATTGCCGCAGGGGCCGGTCGCACCCACAAAAATAGAGACTTTTTCCTATGCTTAACGCTTTCTTCATGATTATTAATGGATTATTGACCGCGGGCGGGACCGGGGATTTGCGGCCTCGCGTCGCCGCCGAAAGCGTCAGCGGAACACTCAATCTTATGAAACCCAGTACCCTCATCGCATCGGTTGCATTGCTGCTTCAGCTTAGCGGCTGCGCCTGGCTGCTGCCGGAGAAGGCTCCGCCGGCGAAGGTCGAGGCCGAGCCGCAGCCGAGCCAGGAGCTGCAGCCCCCGCCCCCGGCCCCGCCGCGCAAGCCTCCGGTGCCGACGGTGGCACTTGCCCCGCCCAACCCGATGCCTGAGGTCACGACGGAGCCGGAGCCGCTGCCGCGCGTTGCAAATCCCGAGGGGCTGATCGGCCTCGACCAGCCTCAGATCGAGTCGCTTCTCGGGGCGCCGGAGCGGCGCGCCGAGGCGGCCCCCGCGCGGATATGGCACTATGACGGTCGCAACTGCGTGCTGGAGATATACTTCTATCTGGACCTGAAGAGCCAGGTGATGCGTGCGCTGCATTACGAGGTGAAGAGCAATGAACCCTCCGAGCCAACCCGAGAGCGCTGTTTCTCCGATCTCATCGCCCGGCACGAAGCCGGCATCAGCCCGGCAAGCGCGAATCCTCCTCGTTGACGACGACGACGAGTTCCGCGAGAGCCTGAGCCTCAACCTGATCGACGAGGGCTTCTCGGTCACGACCTTCGCGGGCGCGCCCCCTGCGCTCGATTTCCTCGGCTCGGGCGAAGGGATCGACGTGATCCTGCTGGACTGGCGCATGCCCGGGATGAACGGGCTCGAGATGCTGCGCGAGCTGCGTCAGCGCGGGACCATGACGCCCGTGATCTTCCTGACCGCGCTCAGCGACGACATCTACGAGGAAGCCGCGCTCGCAGGCGGCGCCGTCGACTTCATCGACAAGTCGCGCCGGCTCTCCATCCTGGTGAAGCGCATCGAGCTCATCGCGGAGGGCCAGCGCCCCGCCCCCGACGCCGCGCAGCAGCAGCCCGCGCAAGTGCGCCTCGGCGGGCTCGAGCTGCGCTTCGACATCAATCGCGCCTTCTGGAACGGGCAGGCGGTCGACCTCACGCTCACGGAATTCCGGATGGTCTCGCAACTGGCGCTGAAGCCCGGCGAGGATCTCTCCTACCGCGAGCTCTACGATCTCGTCCACGGCAAGGACTTCCTGGCCGGCAGCGGGACCGAGGGCTACCGCGCGAACGTCCGAACTTTCATCAAGCGCATCCGCAAGAAGTTCCGCGATGTCGATACCGATTTTGACCAGATCCACAACTACGCCGGCTTCGGCTATCGCTGGACCGTCGCCTGAGAGCGCGGTCGACGACGGCAGCGGCTTGCGGCGCTGGCGATTTCACCGCTCGCTCGCGGCGAAGGCCGTGCTTTTGGTCGCGATCTTCCTCACAGTGCCGCTCATCGTCTACGACCAGTTCCGCAAGGCGGACCGCGCGACAGCCAACCTTCTGCTGCAGAGCGTGCGCGAGCAGGGCCGCGTCATGGCGCAGGCGCTGCAGCCGATGGTCGCGGGCACCGACAAGCCCTCGATTCCCGATCTCGGCCGCGAGCTCGAGCGCTTCGCGAGCGACACCACGCGGGTCAAGGTGATCTATCAGCCGACAGGCAAGACCGAGTTCTATTACGTCGCCTCCTGGCCCGCGGTCTCCGCGGCCCAGCTCGACAACGAGCGCAGCGAGCTCGCGCAGCAGGGAGTCCTCGACCGTCTCTCCGCCACCTGCGTGGGCGAGCTCGCGGATGCCCGCCGGTACAGCACGCCCGGCGCGGAGGACGAGGTCGTGACGTCCGTGACACCCATCAAAGTCGCCTCCGGCTGCTGGGCCGTCGTCACCTCCTTCTCCGCCGCCAGCGTCCCGGGCTCGCATCTGGGCCGGCCCTATTGGACGACGCCGGAGGTGCGGATCGCCGCCATCATCTACATCGTCATGGTCGTGATCACCCTCAGCACCTTCTGGGGCGTCCGGCGCGGGCTCCGCCGCTTCGCCGAGCGCGCCCGCGCGATCCGCGAGCGCGCGCAGGACGTCTCCTTCGCGGAGGAGAACGACGTGCCCGAGCTCGCGGCGGTCGCCGCGGAGTTCGACGGCATGGTCGCAGCGCTCGATGCGTCCGCGCGCGACATCAGGCGCACGGCCGAGGACAACGCCCACGCCTTCAAGACGCCGATCGCGGTGATCCGCCAGTCTCTGGAGCCGCTGAGCCGCGCGATCCCCGCGGAGAATCCGCGCGGGCAGCGCGCGCTCGGCTTGATCGAGAACTCGCTGGACCGGCTCGATGCCCTCGTCTCCTCGGCGCGCCGCCTGGACGAGGCCGCGGCCGATCTCATCAACATGCCGCGCACGCCGGTCCAGCTCTCGATGCTGCTGCACCGGCTTCTGCACGCGCATGCCGACGCCATTGCCGAGCGCCAGCTCTCCCTCGACGGCCATATCCCCTCCGGCGTCGTCATCTACGCGAACGAGGACATGATAGAGACCGTCCTCGAGAACGTCCTCGACAACGCGCTTTCCTTCGCGCCGCGCGGCGGCAGCATCGAGGTCCGTCTCGACCGCAAGAGCGACCGCGTCGCAGAGTTTACCGTCGCCGACAGTGGGCCTGGCGTTCCCGTCGAGAATCTCCATCGGATCTTCGAGCGCTACTTCTCGCACCGGCACGACACCGGCGGCCATGGCTCGCATTTCGGCATCGGGCTCTGGATCGCGCGGCGCAACGTCGAGGCGCTCGGCGGCACGATCCGCGCGGAGAACCGCGAGCCGCACGGGCTTCGCGTCCGGATCACGCTGCCGATGGCGCGGCCCTCGCGCAGCCTGGGGGAATGACACAACTTTGACCCGCGCGCAGGTTTTCACGGTCCGGTAGTTTGCTCGCGCGTCCGCAGCATCCGCGGCTACGGAACGCAAAACAACCCCTGTGCTCGCGGCGCTTGCCCGGCGTCGCAGCATTTCCTTCCTTCGGTGCGGCCGTCCAATCGGCCGCATCTTTTTTTTGCTTAATCGAAAGTTACGAGCGCCGCGGCTGCCGCGCGGTCGTACCCCTCGCTCGCGCGCAGGAGCTGCGCCGTGTAGGGATGCTGCGTCCGGCGCGCGCGGAGCGTCGCCACGTCGAGCTCCTCGACGAAGCGGCCGGCGTTCATGACGGCGACGCGGGAGCAGAGATGCGCGACCACCGCGAGATTGTGGCTCACGAGCACGTAGGTGAGCATCCGCTCGCGACGCAGGCGCTGCAGCAGGTTCAGGATCTCCGCCTGCACCGAGACGTCGAGGGCGGAGCTGGGCTCGTCGAGGAGCAGTATGCCGGGCTCCAGGACGAGCGCCCGCGCAATCGCCACCCTCTGCCGCTGTCCCCCCGAAAGCTGATGCGGATAGCGGAAGCGGTGCTCGGGTCCGAGCCCGACCTCCCGGAGCGCGCGGAGGATGCGCGGCTCACGGTCCCCGATCCCGTGGATGCGCAGCGGCTCCGCCAAGGCGCGATCGACGGTGTGGCGCGGGTGCAGCGAGGCATAGGGGTCCTGGAACACCATCTGGAGATGGCGGTGGAAGGCGCGCGTGCGGTGCTGGGTTTGCCCCTCGCCGCCGATCGCCATCCGGCCGGACCAGTGCCGGTTGAGGCCCGACAGCGCCCGCAGCACCGTCGATTTGCCGGAGCCGGACTCTCCGACGATGCCGAAGGCCTCGCCCTTGGCGACATCGAAAGAGACGGCGTCGACGGCGCGGGTCTCGCCGAATTCGACGGTGAGCCGGTCGACCTCGATCATGGCGTGGCAAGCCAGGCGGGATCGCGCTGCAGCGTCGCGAGGTCGCCCTCTCCGCCTTCGAGCCTCGGCAGGCAGGCGAGCAAGCCCCGCGTATAGGGGTGCCGCGCCTCGCCGAGGCGGCGCGCGTCCACGGTCTCGACCACGCGGCCCCCGTACATCACGAGCACGCGGTCGCAAAAGGACGCCACGAGCGTGAGGTCGTGGCTGATGAAGATGAGGCCCATGCCGCGCTCGCTCACGAGATCGTCGAGGATCGCCAGCACCTGCATCTGCACGGTCACGTCGAGCGCCGAGGTCGGCTCGTCCGCGATGAGGAGATCGGGATCGGGCGCCAGCATCATCGCGATCATCGCGCGCTGGCCCATTCCCCCGGAGACCTCGTGGGGATAAAGCCCGTAGACGCGATGGGGGTCGCGGATGCGCACGGCCTCGAGCATCGCGAGCGCCTTGTCGCGGGCCTCCGCGGCGCTCGCGCGCTTGTGCGCGAGATAGGCCTCGGCGATCTGGTGGCCCACGGTCATCACGGGATTGAGCGAGAATTTCGGGTCCTGCATCACCATCGCCAGGCGGCGGCCCCTGAGCTCGCGCATCGTCGCGGGAGCGGCGCCGAGGAGATCGACGCCGTCGAAGACGAGGCGCGAGGCCGAGAGTATCGCTCCCGGCGGCAGCAGGCGCAGGATCGAGCGGCCCGTGAGCGATTTCCCCGAGCCGCTCTCGCCGACGATGCCGAGCTTCTCGCGGCCCATCGCGAAACCGACGCCCCGCACTGCCTCGCTGATGCCGCGCGCCGAGCGGAACGAGACGCGGAGATCCGCGATGTCGAGCAGAGGCCCGGTCATCGCTGCTTCGGATCGAGGACGTCGCGGAGCCCGTCGCCGAGCAGGTTGAAGCCGAGGCTCACGAGGCAGATGGCGAGACCCGGGAAGGCGGCCACCCACCACTGGTCCAGGATGAACTTGCGGCCCGCGGAGATCATGGCGCCCCATTCCGGCGAGGGCGGCTGCGCGCCGAGGCCCAGGAAGCCCAGCCCCGCCGCCGTCAGGATGATGCCGGCCATGTCGAGCGTCACCCGCACGATCACGGAGGAGAGGCAGAGCGGCATCACGTGCAGCAGCACGATCCGCCCGGGGCTCGCACCGAGGAGGCGCGCCGCGCTGATGAAGTCGCTGTCGCGCAGCACGATCGTCTCCGCGCGCGCGATCCTCGCATAGGGCGGCCAGGCCGTGAGCGAGATCGCGATGACCGCGTTCTCGATCCCCGGTCCGAGCGCCGCGACGAAGGCGAGCGCGAGGATGAGCCGCGGGAAAGCCAGGAACACGTCCGTGACGCGCATCAGCACGGCGTCCGCCATGCCCCCGAGGTAGCCCGCGACGCAACCCACGAAGAGGCCGATCGGCGCCACGATCACCACCACCAGCGAGACGATCCCGAGCGTGATGCGGGCGCCGTAGAGGATGCGGGTGTAGATGTCGCGGCCGAGCTCGTCGGTGCCGAACCAGAAGGCCGCGCTCGGCGGCTTGAGACGCCGGGTAAGATCCTGCGCGACCGGATTGTCATGCGCGAGGAGCGGCGCCGCCGCCGCGACCGCCAGCAGCGCGAGGACGAGGACGAGGCCCGCGAGGGCGAGCGGATTTCTGAGAAATATCCGGGCCGTCGCATAGGCGCGGACGAAGCGCGCATGGAGCCGCGAGCTCGGCGCCTCCGCCGTGAGCCAGGCGCGCCATTCCCGGGGTGCAGTGGCGTCGCTCACCGTGCCCTCGGATCGAACACGCGGTAAAGGAGATCGGAGAAGAGATTGAGTCCGACGAAGACGGCGCCGACGACGATGGTCCCGCCCAAGACCGCGTTCATATCGACGCTCAGGAGCGAATTCGTGATGTATTGACCGATGCCGGGCCAGGCGAAGACCGTCTCGGTCAGGACCGATCCCTCCAGCAGATTGGCATAGGAGAGCGCCACCACCGTGATGAGCGGCACCATGACGTTGCCGAGGGCGTGGCGCCAGATCACCCGCCCCTCGCTCAGCCCTTTGACGCGCGCGGTCACGATGTATTCCTGGCGGAGCTGCTCGATCATCAGGCTCCGCGTCATCCGGCTGATGTAGGCGAGCGAGAAATACCCCAGGATCGAGGCCGGCAGGATCACGTGCGCGAAGGCGTTGCGGAACACCTCCCAATTCCCGGCGAGCGCGCTGTCGAGGAGGATGACACCCGTCCGGGTCTCCACGAGATCCTCGTAGGCGACGTCGAGCCGGCCCGGCCCCGCCACCAGATCGAGGTGCACGTAGAAGAGGACCAAGCCCATCAGGCCCAGCCAGAAGACTGGAACGGAATAGCCGAGGAGGCCCAGCACGCGGATGACCTGGTCGAGGAACCGGTTCTGCCGCGCCGCCGCGATCACGCCGAGTGGAATGCCGAGCGCCACCCCGAGGACGGTCGCGACGGTCGCGAGCTCGAAGGTCGCGGGGAAGAACCGCTTGATGTCCGTGAGCACGGGGTTGGAGGTGAGCACCGAGCGGCCGAGGTCGCCGCTCAGCACCGCTGCGGCGTAGCGATAGAACTGCACGTAGAGCGGCTGATCGAGGCCGAGCTCGGTGCGGACGCGCTGATAGACCTCGATGGGCGCGCGGTCGCCGACGGCCGCGAGCACGGGGTCGATCGGTACGACGCGCCCGATCAGGAAGGTCACCAGCAGGAGGCCGAAGAAGGTGAGCGCCACCGTGCCCAGGAGCCGAAGCGCCCCGCCGGCGAACTTGATCGCCGGCGGGGTCGGCCGCTTGCGCGCAGCGGCGACGGCGGACGTCACCGTCAGTTCTTCTTGATGTCCTTGTACCAGTTGCTGTCGAAGCCGGGCCCGACGACGAAGCCCGTAACGCTCTTGCGATGGGCCGCGACCTCGATCTGCTGGAACATGATCACGAAGGGCGAGACTTTCTGATGCTCCGCCTGCAGCTCGAGGTACATCGTCGCGCGCTTCTCGGCATCGGGCTCCTCGACCGCGGCCTGGGTCTTCTTGGATATATCCGGGATATCCCAGGAGTTGCGCCAGGCGAGCGTCTTGGTCGGCGATGTGTCCGAATTGTCCGTGTTCGAAGCGAAGGTCTGCGCATTGGTGTGCGGGTCCTGATAGTCGGGCCCCCAATCCAGCATGACGATCTCGTGGTTGCGCGCGCGGTACTTCGTGATCACCTGCTTGCCGTCGCCCTGGATGATCTCGACCTTGATGCCCGCCTGCGCCCAGCTCGCCTGGAGCGCTTGCGCGATGTCCATGTCGGGATAACGCGAGCGGACGTCCATGCTAACGGTGAAGCCATTGGCGAGCCCGGCCTTGGCGAGGAGCTCCTTCGCCTTGGCGAGATCGAACTTGTAGGGCTTGGCCTCGAGGGCGCCCAGGAATCCCACCGGCAGGAAGGCCTGGTGCACGACGCGCACGCCCTTGAGGATGTTCTGCTGGATGCCGTCGTAGTCCACGAGGTACTTGAGCGCCTCGATCACCTCGGGCTTGCGCAGATTGGGGTTCTTCTGGTTGAGGCCGAGATAGCTGATGGCGCCCTTGCGCCCCTCATCGAAGGCGATGTCGGGGTTCTGGCCGACGGCGAGGAGCTCGTCCTTGCCGAGGTCGCGGGCGTAGTCGACGTCGCCCTTCTCCAGCAGAAGCCGCTGCACCGCGACCTCCTTCACGTGACGGACGATCACGTGCGGCGTCACCGGCGCGGCGCCGTGGTAATTCGGATTGGCGTCGAGAATGTAGCTCTCGTTCGCCTTCCAGGAGCGCAGAACGAATGGTCCGGTGCCGGCAGAATGCTGCTTCAGCCATTCGTTGCCGAAATCGCCGTTGGTCTCGTGCTGCTTCACGACGGCACTGTCGACGATCGAGCTAACGCCGGCGGTAAGGCAGTAGTAGAAGAAGCTCGGCGCGAACTTGCTCCCGGTCTCCATTACCACGGTCATGGAATCGGTCGCGCGGACGCGCTGCGCGACGTTCTCCTTGGTGAAGCCGAACTGCGTCAAGATGAACCCCGGCGTCTTGTTCATGATCACCGCGCGCTGGATCGAGTAGACGACGTCGGCGGAGGTCATGACGTTGCCCGAGGAGAACTTGATCCCCGGCCGCAGCTTGAAGGTGTAGGTCTTGCCGTCGGGAGCGACGCTGTAGCTCTCCGCCAGCGCGCCATACATCTTCGCGACGTTCTTCACGTCGTAATAGACCAGGCGCTCATAGACATTGCCGTTGACCTCGCCGCCGGAGAACTCGAAGGCTTCCCCGGGATCGAGCGAGATGATGTCGTCGATCTGCTTCGCCATCACCACGGTGTCCTTGGGCGTATCCGCCCAAGCCGCGACCGCGCCGGCGACCAGCATCGCCGCGCCTCCCATCAGGATTTTCGAAAGCCGCATTGCACTTCTCCCCTTTTCTCCCCGGACGCGAGCGTCAGCCGCACGCCTGAAGAGCAGAGTGTGGGATCGGTTACGGGCTCTCGTCAATCGCCACTGCGCCCCGCGGCTTGATCGGCCCTCGCGCGGTCGCTACTGTGCTGGCGCAGGAGTGAATTTGACGCTCCAGTCCCGGAAAACCTCATGCAGATACGAGACGGATTCCTCGGAACCATCGGCGATACGCCGCTCATCAAGCTCCGCCGCGCCTCGGAGGAGACGGGGTGCACGATCCTGGGCAAGGCCGAGTTCCTCAATCCCGGCGGCTCCGTGAAGGACCGCGCCGCCCTCTTCATCGTGAAAGATGCCGAGGAGCGCGGCACGCTCCGCCCAGGCGGCGTCATCGTCGAGGGCACGGCGGGGAATACCGGCATCGGCCTCGCCCTCGTCGGGAACGCCCGGGGCTATCGGACCGTGATCGTGATGCCTGAGACGCAGAGCCAGGAGAAGAAGGACATGCTGCGGCTCTGCGGCGCCGACCTGCGCCTGGTGCCGGCCGTGCCCTACTCGAACCCCAACAACTACGTCCGTTACTCCGAGCGCCTCGCGGCGGAAATCGCCGCGAGCGAGCCCAAAGGCGCCATCTGGGCCAATCAGTTCGACAACGTCGCCAACCGACGCGCGCATATCGAGACCACCGGGCCCGAAATCTGGCGGCAGACCGACGGCAAGGTCGACGCCTTCGTCGCTTCCGTCGGAACCGGCGGCACGCTCGCGGGGACCGCGATGGCGCTCAAGGAGCGAAATCCAGGGGTGAAGGCCTACCTCGCCGACCCCATGGGCTCCGCGATTTACGGCTACTACGCCCGCGGCGCGCTCAAGGCCGAGGGCAATTCCATTACCGAGGGGATCGGCCAGGGCCGCATCACCAAGAACCTCGAGGGCGCGCCCCTCGACGGGTGGTTCCAGGTGACGGACGAGGAGATGCTGCCGGTGCTGTTCCGGCTCGTGACCGAGGAAGGGCTGATCCTCGGGGGCTCGACGGGGATCAACCTCCTCGGCGCCGTCAAGGCCGCGCGCGAGCTCGGCCCCGGCCACACGATCGTGACGATCCTCGCGGATTACGGCACGCGCTATCAGTCGAAGCTCTTCAATCCGGAGTTCCTCAAATCGAAGAGCCTGCCGGTGCCGCATTGGCTCGCGGGCTAGAATCCTTCGCAGGAGACGATCGCAAATGACGGAATTGCTCTTCCGCGACGACGCCTATCTCAAGAGCTGCGAGGCCGTGGTGACCGGCGTCGACGAGCGCGGCATTCGCCTCGACCGCACGGTCTTCTATCCCATGGGCGGCGGCCAGCCCGGCGATACCGGCGTGCTCCGCCGCGCCGACGGCTCTGCGGTTGCGATCGCCGATGCGCGGAAGGGCGACGGTCCGGACGACGTCCTCCACGTCCCCGCCCCCGGCGGCGTCGCGCCTGCGGTCGGCGAGCGCGTCACCGCAGAGATCGACTGGGACCGCCGCTATCGCCTCATGCGCATGCACACCTGCCTCCATCTGCTCTGCGCGGTGGTCCCCGGCGCGGTCACGGGCGGTCAAATCTCCGACGGCAAGGGCCGGCTCGATTTCGACGTGCCCGGCGAGGCCCTCGACAAGGACGCGATCGCCGCGAAGCTCAATGCCCTCATCGCCGCCGACCATACCGTTATCCCGCGCTGGATCGCCGACGAGGAATTGGCAGCGAAGCCCGATCTCGTGCGGACAATGTCGGTGAAGCCGCCGACGGGATACGGCCGCGTGCGCCTCCTCGACATCGCCGGCGTCGACCTCCAACCCTGCGGTGGGACCCATATCCGCCACACCGCCGAGATCGGCCGCGTCGAGGTCACCAAGATCGAGAGCAAGGGCAAGCAGAATCGGCGCGTCAATCTCGCGCTGGCGGGGTGAACTCCATGCCGTATGCACATCCGGAGGCACTGGTCTCGACGGAATGGCTCGCCGCACATCTGAACGATCCGGCGGTGCGCGCGGTCGACGGCTCCTTCAAGCTGCCGGGGATCACGCCGACGGCGCAGGAGGAATATGCGCAGAGGCACATCCCCGGTGCCTCCTACTTCGATATCGACGCAATCTCCGATCATGCGAATCCCCTGCCGCACATGCTGCCGAGCGCCCAAGAGTTCGCGCGCCACATGAGCGCAATGGGGATCGGCGACGAGCACCGCGTGGTGGTCTATGACGGCACCGGCTGGGGCTCCGCTTGGCGCGCCTGGTGGATGCTGCGCATCTTCGGCCACGACCGCGTCTCGATCCTCGCCGGCGGATTGCGAAATTGGGTGGCGGAGGGACGGCCCGTGACGGCCGATATGCCGAGCCCCTCGCCTGCTCGCTTCACTCCGCGTTTCCGCGCGGAGCTCGTTCGCGACAAGGCCGCTGTGAAACGCGGTAGCGCCTCGCGAGAGGAGCAGATCGTGGACGCCCGCGCACAAGGACGTTTCGAGGGCACCGCGCCGGAGCCACGGCCAGGCCTGCGCAGCGGTCATATCCCCGGAAGCCGCAGCCTCCCCTACGATCAGCTCGCGGACCCCAAGACGAAGCTGCCGCTCCCTGCCGAGGAGCTCGAGCGGAGGTTCCGCGCCGCGGGACTTCAGCCGGGCCGGCCGATCGTGTCGAGCTGCGGCTCCGGCGTCACCGCCTGCGCCCTCGCCTTCAGCGCCTATCTCATGGGCTGGCCCGAGATGGCCGTCTATGACGGCTCATGGTCGGAATGGGGCCAGCCCGGCGACACCCAAGTCGAGACCGGTCCCGCGCGATGACCGATCTCGGCCCCGGCAAGCTCGCGGACACCGTCACCTATCTGGAGATGCTGGAGAAGCCGGTGCGTCCGCCGGCGCCAATCCCGGCGGCCAAGCTCGCCCTCATCCGCGCGGAGCGCTGCAGCGTCTCGTTCTACCGCTATCTCTACGACACCGTGGGCGAGCGCTGGCTCTGGTTCGAGCGCCGCATCTGGAGCGACGAGCGCCTCGCGGAGCGGCTCGCGCGCAAGGACATCGAGGTCTACGTGCTCTACGCCTGGGGCTCGCCCGCGGGGTATTTCGAGCTCGAGCGGAGCGCGGAGGAAGGCACCGAGCTCAGCTATTTCGGCCTCATTCCCGATTTCATCGGGCGCGGCTTCGGCGGCTGGCTCCTCAACACCGCGATCGACACCGCCTGGCTTGGCGCTCCGCGCCGGGTCTGGGTGCACACCTGCACTTTCGACCACCCGCGCGCCCTCGGCCTCTATCAGAAATGCGGCTTCAAGGTTTACCAGCGCCGCAACGTGATTTTCGACGACCCCCGCCTCACCGGCGCCCTCCCCCGCACGCTCCAGCACCCGCTCCTGCCGCCGCTGCCGTGAGCCGCCTCCTCAGTGCGAGAGGATCTGGCTCAGGAACAGCTTCGTGCGGTCGTTCTTGGGGTTGGCGAAGAATTCCTTCGGCGGCGCGGTCTCGACGATCTGGCCCCCGTCCATGAAGATCATGGAGTCCGCGACCGTGCGCGCGAAGCCCATCTCGTGCGTGACGCAAATCATGGTCATGCCCTCTTGCGCGAGCTCGATCATGACGTCCAGCACCTCCTTGATCATCTCGGGATCGAGCGCGGAGGTGGGCTCGTCGAAGAGCATGACCTGGGGCCGCATGCAAAGCGAGCGCGCGATCGCCACGCGCTGCTGCTGACCGCCGGAGAGCTGCCCCGGATATTTCTTCGCCTGCTCCGGGATCTTGACGCGCACCAGGAGCTGCATTGCGAGCTCCTCCGCCTCCTTCTTGGGCATCTTGCGCACCCAGATCGGCGCCAAGGTCAGGTTCTCCAGCACCGTCAAGTGGGGGAACAGGTTGAACTGCTGGAACACCATGCCGACCTCTCGGCGGATCGCCTCGACGTGCTTTGCATCCGAGGTGAGCTCGATGCCGTCGACGAGGATTTGCCCCTTCTGGTGCTCCTCGAGCCGGTTGATGCAGCGGATCATCGTGGACTTGCCGGAGCCCGAGGGGCCGCAGACGACGACGCGCTCGCCCCGGCGCACCACGAGGTTGATCTCCTTGAGGACGTGGAAATCGCCGTACCATTTGTGGACGCCGCGGAACTCGATCATCGACTGATCCGCCGTTTGCGGCACCGCGCCGGGAATGCTCGCCATGGTCACTTCCTCCTGGGTCCGGTCCCGGCACGGCGCAAGCGCCGCTCGAGATACAGGCTGTACCGGGACATGAAATAGCAAAACGCGAAGAAAATCATTCCTATCGTCGCGTAGGCCTCGACATAAGCGTGGCGCCAGGCGGGATCGTTGAGGCCGGTGTTCGCGTCCTGGAGCACATCGAATATGCCGACGATCGTGATCAGCGTGGTGTCCTTGAAGGCGCCGATGAAGAGATTGACGATCGAGGGGATCGATACCGTGAGCGCCTGCGGCAGGATCACGAGATAGGTCTTGCGCCAATAGCCGAGGCCGAGCGCGTCCGCGGCCTCGTATTGGCCGCGCGGGATCGCCTGCAGCCCGCCACGGACGGCCTCGGCGAGATATGCGCCGAAGAAGAGCGCGAAGCCGATCTCCGCGCGCCAGAGCTTCGCGATGCCGACGCCCGTCGGCAGGAAGAGCGGCACCATCAGCGAGGCCATGAAGAGCAACGTGATGAGCGGCACGCCGCGAATGAGCTCGATGTAGGCGACAGAGAGCCAGCGGATCGCCGGAAGCTTCGAGCGGCGGCCGAGCGCCGCCACGATTCCCACCGGAAACGCGAAGCCGACGCCGCCCAAGGCGAGGATCAGCGTGAGCGGCAGCCCGTTCCAGAGCTCGGTCTCGACATAGGGCATGCCGAGGAAGCCGCCCCACATGAGCGCGCCGACCGCGACAAGCCCGCCGGCCCAGATCGCGAGCAGCGTCCGGCCGCGCATTCCCGGGCGGGCACTCAGCGCCAGCATCGCCACGAACAGGACCAGCACCAAGGCCGGTCGCCACTGCTCGGCGTAGGGGAAGCGCCCGAAGATGATGAACCGTCCCCACGACTTGAGGAAGGCCCAGCAAGCGCCGCCCGCGGCCTCGCAGGCCCGGTCGCTGTCGGCGCTCCAGGTCGCATCGAGGAGCGCCCATTGCACGATCGGCACCACGACCCGGAAGAAGACGTAGACGATCAGAAGCGTGAATATCGTGTTGAGGACGCCGTTGAAGAGATGCGCCCGCGCCCAGCGCCACGCGCGCAGCAGGGCGCCCGGCGGTACTTCCTCCAGCGGCCTCGCCCGCGCCTGCGCGAGATCCGTCATGGCTCAGCGCTCCACCAGCGCGACGTAGCGGTTATAGAAATTCATCAGCACCGAGATTGTCAGGCTGATGGTGAGATAGACCGCCATGAGGATCGCGATCACCTCGACGACCTGGCCGGTCTGATTGGCCTCGGTGTTGGCGATCGAGACGAAATCGGGAAATCCGATATAGACCGCAAGCGAGCTGTTCTTGGTGAGGCTCAGGTATTCGCTCGTCATGGGCGGCACGATCACCCGCACCGCCTGCGGCAGCACGACGAGGCGCAAGGTCCAGCTCGGCCTGAGTCCCAGCGCAGAGGCGGCCTCGGTCTGTCCCTTGCTCACGGAGAGGATGCCGCTGCGGACGATCTCGGCGGCGAAGGCCGAGGTATAGGCGACGAGGCCGAAAAGCAGCGCTGCGAATTCCGGCGTGACGCTCTCGCCGCCGACGAAGTTGAAGCCCTGGAGCACCGGCACGTCGAGCTCGAGCGGCGCGCCCGCGAGCAGGAACAGCAGCAGCGGCGGTCCGAGGATCAGGGCGACGCCGGTCCAGACCAGCGGAAACTGCTTCCCCGTGAGCTCCTGGCGGCGATGCATCCGATGCGCGACGACGGCGGTCGCGATCGCGCCGGCCAGCAGGACCGCGATCATCCAGAGATAGATCGGCTGCCAGACCGGGATCGGCAGGTTGAGGCCGCGATTGGAGATGAAGACGCCCGGCAGCGGCTTGAAGGCCTCGCGCGGCAGCGGCGCACTCACCCGCAGCAGGTCCCACCAGACGATGAGCTGCAGCAGCAGCGGCGTGTTGCGCATGATCTCGATGTAGCCGCCGGTGACGCGCTGCACGAGCCAGTTGCTCGAGAGCCGCGCGATTCCCAGAAGCGTGCCGAAGATCGTGGTGAGCACGATCCCGAGAAACGAGACCAGGAGGGTATTGAGGATGCCGACGACGAGCGCGCGGCCATAGGTGCTGGCCGGCGAGTACTCGATCAGCGTCGAGCTGATCTCGAAGGCGGCCTCGCGGCGCAGGAAGGCGAAGCCGGTGGCGATGCCGCGCTGCTCGAGATTGACGATGGCGTTGTGCGCGCAATAGATCACGACCGTCGCGACGGCGCCCACCGTCACGACCTGGGCGGCGATGCCCCGCATACGCACGTCGCGCCATGGAGCGACACGCTGCACGGGCGCGACTTGAGCTCGGCTCGGGGCCGTTCTTGCCATCCCTGTTCCGGCCGGCTACCGCCCCGGCCGGGAGCCGGGGCGGCGCCGCCTCGTCATCTTAGCGGATCGGGGCTCCGTACATCAGGCCCTCGTTGGTCCAGAGCGCGTTGAGCCCGCGATCGAGCTTGAGGGGCGAGTCCTTGCCGACGTTGCGATCGAAGCACTCGCCGTAATTCCCGACCTGCTTGATGATGTTGTAGGCCCACTTGTCGTCGAGATGGAGCGCCTTGCCCATGCCCGCGGTGACGCCGAGCATGCGCTTGATTTCGGGGTCGTCGCTCTTGAGCATTTCGTCGACGTTCTTCTGGGTCACGCCCTTCTCCTCGGCGTCGAACATCGCAAAGACCACCCACTTCACGATGTCGAACCACTCGTCGTCCCCGTGACGCACCGCGGGCGCCAAAGGCTCTTTCGAGATCACTTCCGGAAGGATGACGTAGTCGTCGGGATTCGGCGCCTTCGAGACGCGCGTCGCGGCGAGTCCCGAGCGGTCCGTCGTATAGGCGTCGCAGCGGCCGGCGAAGAAGGCGTTCTCGACCTCGTCGAGCTTCTCGATCACCAGCGGCTTGAACGTCATCTTGTTGGTGCGGAAGTAGTCCGCGAGGTTGAGCTCCGTGGTCGTTCCGGGCTGGACGCAGACGGTGGCGCCATTGAGCTCCTTCGCGCTCTTGATGCCGAGCTTCTTCGCGACCATGAAACCTTGCCCGTCGTAATAGGTGACGGGCGCGAAATTGAAGCCGAGATCCGTGTCGCGGAGCAGCGTCCAGGTGGTGTTGCGCGCGAGCACGTCGACCTCGCCCGACTGCAGCGCGGGGAAGCGCTGCTGCGCGGTCGTGGGCACGTACTTGACCTTGGTGGCGTCGCCGAGCACCGCGGCCGCGAGAGCGCGGCAGATGTCAACGTCGAGCCCGGTGTAGTTCCCCTGCTTGTCGGGCATGCCGAAGCCCGCAAGGCCGGTGTTGACGCCGCAGGTCACCACCCCATTCGCCTTGATCTTGTCGAGGGTGGGCCCCGCGCTCGCGGGAGCGCTCCAGACCACAGCAGTCAGGGCACAGGCCGCGATGCCGAAGCGCAGCATGCTGAATCTCGTCATGGATACCTCTTCGCTGTTAGGAGTTTTCCCTATCCCCCTGACGGCATTCGTCCCGGAGGCGTGGTCGAAGGTCGGCGGCGCAGAGCGCCGCATCGAAGGGCGCGGACGCTATCACGCCCGCGCGCTGCACTGCAATGCGACTGCTGCATCTTACCCCTTTGATGGGTATTGGAAAATACAGCGTTCCAGTGCGAATAGCGGCTTTTCGATTTGCGGCCCGCGCGGCAAGATGGCGCTTTCCCGCCCCAGCGACGGACCATCATGAGCGCCAAATCCAAGAAGCCCGACACGCTCCTCACGCATACCGGCAACGACCCCTACCGCAATCACGGCGTGGTCAATCCGCCTGTCTACCACGCCTCGACCATCGTCCATCGCACCGTCGCCGACATGGAGAACGCCCAGAAGAACCGGCTCCTGAAGGGCAATATGAGCTACGGGCGCTACGGCACGCCCACGACCTTCGCGCTCGAGGAGGCCGTAGCGGCGATGGAGGCCGGCGACCGCACCATTGCCTACTGCTCCGGCGCCGCCGCCTGCTACGCGGCAATCCTCGCCTTCGTGCAAAGCGGCGACCACATCCTCGTGGTCGACACCGTCTATGGCCCGGTGCGCGCGTTCTGCGGCAGCTTCCTCAAGCGCTTCGGTGTCGCGACGACCTTCTACGACCCCATGATCGGCGGGGGGATCGAGAGCCTGCTCCGCGAGAACACGCGGCTCATCTACCTCGAGAGCCCCGGCTCCATCACTTTCGAGGTGCAGGACGTGCCGGCGATCGTCAAGGTCGCGAAAGCGCGCGGCATCGCGACGGTGTTCGACAACACCTGGTCCTCGCCGGTTTTCTATCAGCCGCTCAAGCACGGTGTCGACGTCTCGGTCATCGCCGGGACGAAATACATCGTCGGCCACTCCGACGTGATGATGGGCTTCACCGTCTGCAAGGACGAGAGTTTCGCGAAGCTGCGCCAGGTCGCGACCGAGCTCGGCTATCACGCGGCACCCGACGATTGCTATCTTGCGCTGCGCGGCCTTCGCACCGCGGGCGTGCGCATGCGCCAGCAGGAGAAGCAGGCGCTGGGCCTCGTCGACTATCTGCGCCGCCGGGCGGAGGTCGAGCGCGTGCTGCATCCGGCGCTGCCGGGCCATCCTGGCCATGAGTTCTGGCGCCGGGACTTCAGCGGCTCCTCCGGCCTCTTCGGCGTCGTCCTCAAGCGGGAGGTTCCGCCGACCGCCCTCAACGCCCTCATCGACGGCATGGAGCTCTTCGGGCTCGGTGCGAGCTGGGGCGGCTACGAGAGCCTGATCCTGCCGACCCATCCCGATCGCATCCGAACCGCCAAGCCCTGGGATTCCGGCCCGACCTTCCGTCTCCATGCCGGCCTCGAGGACCTCGAGGACTTGATTGCCGATCTCGACAAGGGCTTCGAGCGCCTCAACCGCGCGCGGAACTGAGCGGAGGGATCGCGAGACCGCCCGTGCCGCTCACCGCCCTCGAAGTCAGCGCCCTCGAGCTCAGCCTTCGCGTCGCCCTCGTGAGCGTCATCGGGAGCCTTCCCTTCGGGCTCGCCGCCGCGTGGCTGCTCGCGCGCTGCCGCTTCCCCGGCAAGAGCCTCGTCGACGGCCTCATCCATCTGCCGCTGGTCCTGCCGCCGGTCGTGGTGGGCTATGCGCTTCTCGTGACCTTCGGGCGCCGCGGCGCCGTGGGCGCATGGCTCTACGACACCTTCGGCGTCACCCTCGCTTTCGACTGGAAGGGTGCCGCGCTCGCCTCGGCGGTAATGGCGTTCCCGCTGCTGGTGCGGGCGATCCGGCTCTCGCTCGAAGCCGTCGACCGCCGCCTCGAGGCCGCCGCGCGCACGCTGGGCGCGGGCCGCCTCCGCGTCTTCCTCACGGTGACGATACCGCTCACGGCACCGGGCCTGCTCACCGGCGCGATCCTCGCCTTCGCGCGCAGCGTCGGCGAGTTCGGCGCCACCATCACCTTCGTCTCGAACATCCCCGAAGCGACGCAGACCCTTCCCCTCGCGCTCTATAGCCTGATCCAGCAGCCCGATGGCGAGGCAGCTGCATTTCGCCTCACCGCCATCGCCGTTGCCGTGGCATTGCTGGCGCTCCTCTTCTCAGAGCTGCTTGCGCGCCGGATCGCGCAGCGGATCGCGGGCGCCGCGTGATCGAGGTCGATATCGAGAAGCATCTGGGCGGCTTCGAGCTCGCGGCGCAATTCGCGACGCGCGCCGCGGGCATCACCGCGATCTTCGGCCGCTCCGGCGCGGGCAAGACCTCCGTCATCAACGCGCTTGCGGGCCTGCTGCGCCCGGACCGCGGCACGATCAAGGTCGGCGGCGAGATCCTGTTCTCCTCCGAGGCGGGGATCGACCGGCGCCCTGAGCAGCGGCGTCTCGGCTACGTCTTCCAGGACGCGCTGATCTTTCCGCACTATACCGTGCGCGGCAATCTCCGCTACGGCATGAAGCGCGGGCCCGCCGCGGACCCGACGCTCTCCTTCGATGCGGTGGTGGAGCTGCTGCGGCTCGAGCCCCTGCTCGAGCGCCGGCCGCGTGATCTTTCCGGCGGCGAGAAGCAGCGCGTGGCGATCGGCCGCGCGCTCCTCGCGGCGCCGCGGCTCCTGCTGATGGACGAGCCCCTGGCCTCGCTCGATCTCGCCCATCGCGCGGAGATACTTCCCTTCATCGAGCAGCTCCGCGACCGCATGCGCATCCCCATCGTCTACGTCAGCCATACGATGGAGGAGATCGTGCGCCTTGCCGACACCTTGGTGCTGATGTCGGAGGGCCGCGTCGCCGCGGTCGGGCCGGTCGAGGAGCTATCCAGCCGCCTCGATCTGCGGCCGCTCACGGGCCGCTTCGAGGCGGGCGCCGTCATCCGCGCGAGCGTTGCCGGAAACGACCTCGTCTTCGGGCTGAGCGAGCTCGCATTTCCCGGCGGCCGTCTGCGCGTGCCGCATCTGGGCTTGCCGTTGGGCACGCCGGTGCGCGCGCGCATCCGCGCCCGAGACGTCTCGCTGGCGCTCGCCCCGCCATCGGGCATCTCGATCCTCAACGTCTTCGCGGCGCGCGTCGTCGAGATCGCCGAGGATGCCGGACCCATGGTCGACGTGCGGCTCGACATCGGGACCGCGCAGCGTCCCGTACCGCTCTGGGCGCGGATCACCCGCCGCTCCACCCACGAGCTCGCGCTCGCGATCGGCAAGCCCGTCTACGCGCTCGTCAAATCCGTGGCGCTCGACCGGATGAGCTTCAGTCCCTACGACCCCTTCCCGCCGCAGGACGGCCGCTGAGCCCGCACGTCCTCAGTCGAGCGTGAATGCGAAGCGCGCGCGCTCGCCGTTCACGTACGTCCGCGCTCTGTAGTCTCCCGCCGGCAAGCTCATGTTATTTCCGAAATGCATGTCGTCGGGGCCCGCCTCGATCCCGTACATGCGGGCAATCGGAACCGAGCTCCATTTGTTGTCCGAGCCCGCGATCGCCATGGTGACATGAGCCTCGACGACGACTTTGCCGGTCGCGCGCGAGAAGACGTGCAGCTCTACGTGGCGCCGGTCGGGCATGGTCATGCCGGCATGACCGTGCCCAATGCCGGCCATGCCGTCGGTCATCCTGCCACCGACCATGATTTCGCCCGAGGCTGGGTGATGCGCGTGGGCTTCCGCCGCGGTGTACATCGCCTCCGCCGGGCCGACTCGCAGCACCATCCGGTAGTGCGGCGTGAGCGCCTCCTGCTCGACCCCGACCTGCTCCGCCGATGCGCTCCTTCCTAAGCCGAGGATACCCAGCGCCACCACGGCCAGGAGCAGCCTTCCGATCGTCATTGCGAGCCCTGCCCCCCGCTTCGTCGCCCGCAAATCTATGTTCCCTGTGCCGCCCGACAAGCAGACGTCGCTGCCGCGCGCTCTCCCGCGATGCCCCTCCAGCCAATCCGCCCGCCCGACTTGGAGGAACGCGTGCCCATCGAGGCGCGACTCCATGCGTGAATCTGTGTCATGAATTTGTAATATAATTGGGCGCAATCGGCCCTTTCGGTTCCGCCAGCTCCGCGTGCGACCGATCCGGGAGATGAGTGTATGCGAGAGTACCACAACCCATGCGTGTCCCGCCGATGGGCTGTTAACTTTCCGCACTGATTTGGTGTGTGCCGGGTTTTCTTTATCTTCTGGCAGGGTGCATAGGGCTGGACACTGGCTGGACGGCCCCGGAATATCCCTTTCACAACTACCCCGTGCACACTATAATGGGGCAGGATGGAAAGCATCCTGGGGGAACGCTTGGTAGTTATCAGGAGGTCTTGATGCAGACGCGTTCGTCACAGCCGGAGCGGTCCCGGCATGGCCGCCGCCGCCGCACGGTAAAGGAGCATGGCCCGGACC
>Ga0335085_10001180_pt1 | contig 59340 bp, 53 predicted proteins | sample Lox_Sample_45_FD_206712 | JGI IMG/M metagenome (GOLD analysis project Ga0335085, IMG submission 206712) | Soil microbial communities from Loxahatchee National Wildlife Refuge, Florida, United States - Lox_Sample_4.5 | ecosystem: Environmental > Terrestrial > Soil > Wetlands | place: USA...
CGCCGGGATGCGAAGGCCGTATCGCTGCACGTACATCGCCTTGATCTCAGCTTCAGATTTTCCTTCTGCCACAAGTCGATGAACTTCGTCGAGCATTTGTGGTGCTTCCTCGGAACGATGAATCGCGATAACTTCGCGCCAACAACACGGCGAGATCAGCTCGTGGGTGAGCCGGTTGTAACGCTCAGTTTGCGACGGGGTGAATGCAGAGCCTTGGGCGGAGGCAGTGAGCGAGGTGCATCCCTCGCTGGCTAATTCACAATCAGGGCTTGAGGCAGCCATTATGAGAGGGCGGGGGTTCGCGCAGGATCAAGTAGGAACTTCTGTTTCGCCGGTGGATGAACTCTTGGTTTAGTCACCGATTTGGCCGGCTCGGCTAAACCAATCGATGATCATATGATTGCGGTCGTCGCGATTCAGAGGCAACGCATGGCCATCGCGCTCGTAGATGCGAAGCGCATACACCTTGCCCTTTTCTTGAAGGGCTTCCGCCATGCGGAGAGCCTGGCTCACCGGAACCATTCTGTCGGTCCGACTATGGAGGATCAGAACAGGCACGTTGATCTGGTCGGCCCAATAGACGGCCGAGCGCTTCCGATACTCCTGCTCGGCGCGATGCTCATAGTCTGGCCAAATCTTGGAAAAGCCGTCGATATACTCGTTCCCGTTTACCAAGCCCATCTCGGGCCTTGCGTCAACCCATGCTTTCACATCCGAGACTGCCCCGATGACGGCGGCGGCCTTCACGGGAATTCCGCGTTTGAGCGCAAGGTAAGTCTCGGTGCCGCCTCGCGAGAGGCCGAGCATGTACAGCCGGTCTGGGTCCACGTAGTCGAGCGACTTCAATACCGGCACCAGATTGATAACATCGTCAACTTCCACTCCGCCCCACTCGTCGCGTTTCACAGTGGCGCCCTGGTAGCGGTAATCGGAAGCGACGATTACAAAACCGGCCTTCGCCAAAAGGTAGAGATCGGCGACGTCCAGGCAAGACGTGTTGGCCATGCCGCCGCAAGGCTGGCCGTTATCGGTGATACGTCCGAGATCGCCGTTGCCGCCGCGGTTAAAGATGATCGCAGGCCATTTTCGTTTACCCGGCGCTTTCGGCCTGATCAACAGTCCGCGCACAGGAAGCCCGTCGCTGGCGTAGGCGATTTCGAGAACGGCGAATTCCTTTTGCGTGCGAACCTCTTCATAGATTGCGCGGGGAAAGTAGCCGCGGCCGAAATCGTCGAGGGACTCGAAAGTAGGTAAGGGCGGCCACGGCTTCGAGCTCAGAATCCGGCCATCGGTTTCCTTTGCGGCAATCGATGTCTGTTTCAGGTGCAGATCGTCGGTTTGAGCTCCAGCCAGGCTGCCCATCAACAACACATAGATCAAAACGAACGCATTTTTCATGTGTCTCTCATCCGTGATGCGGCGAGTTCGGTTTCAGTGCTCCAAGCCGCTTTGATATTGCGCATTCGCAAAGTCCCAAGAAATCACCTTGCAAAAGGCGGCAATGTAGTCGGCTCGGACATTTTGGTATTTCAAGTAGTAAGCATGCTCCCAAACGTCAATGCCAAGGATCGGAGTTCTCCCTGCCATCCACGGGCTGTCCTGGTTTGGACTCGTCTCAATCGTGAGCTGATGTTTGTCGTCGAGACTCAGCCAGGCCCAGCCGCTGCCAAACACACTCATGGCTGCCTTTGTGAACTGTTCTTGAAATCCGGAGAAGCTGCCGAATCGCGCATCAATAGCCTTTGCTAGTTCGGCTTTGGGCTGGCCCGGCGAGTTCTTCTGCATTACTTGCCAGAAGAATGAATGGTTCGCGTGCCCTCCGCCGTTGTTGCGTACGGCGGTGCGGATCGTTTCTGGAACACGATCTAAGTGTTTGACCAAGTCGTCGACGGGGAGTTTGGCGAGTTCGGGATAATCGGCCAGAGCTGCATTCAGATTCTTGACGTAGGCGGCGTGGTGTTTGTCGTGATGCAGATGCATGGTTTGGGCATCGATGTAGGGTTCAAGGGCGTCATACTCGTAGGGTAGAGGCGGAACCATATACGGCGTTGTGCCCCCACTCATTTGGGTCGATTGTCCTGTCGCGATCGTCGGGTAGACGCCGCAGAAGCCTACGATTGCGGTTACTCCCATTGCTTTCATCACTTCTCGTCGATCGGGCATATCATTTCCTCCTTTTGTTCAATCTCAATTGTGATCCCGTTGTTTCGTCGATTTATTTGCTCACCAACTGTTTTCTGTCTCTGTCCTCACCTGTGCGAGTATGTCCGCGGGTGCTGTGTTGCTCGGAAATGAAGTTCGCGACCAGATCGGCGAGAATCCGGGGCCCGTAACGAGACACATAAATGTCTTTGATTTCGCTTTCCGAATCTCTTTACGACTCTCCGATCTCCCGGCGGATTCGTGCAATCAACTCTGGGGATTGTGGCGAGCTGAACAGCGGAGCTTGCGAGACAAGCCAACGCAAGCGTCTCCCAGCCAGGACGAGCAAGCAGAAGAACAAAGCGACAGGTATCGTATAGAGCCAATCCCCTGTGATTCCCGGCGGATCCGCCAGAATACGAACTCCGTATCGCTGGACATACATTGCTTTGATTTCATCTTCAGATTTTCCCTCTCCCACAAGTTGGTGAACTTCATTCAGCATTTGTAGTGCTTCCTCGGAACGATGAATCGCGATACATTCTCGCCAACAACACGGCGAGATCAGCTCGTGGGTGAGCCGGTTGTAACGCTCAGTTTGCGCCGGAGTGAATGCAGAGTCTTGGGCGGAGATACTGAGCGAGGCGAACAACAATGCCGCAAGAACCTTGAGTTTAATTCGACTCATCAGAGCACCTACTTCAGAGTATGGAGATACTTGAGAATGTCAGTGACATCGTCCTTCGTCAGGCGCTGATCGAATGCCGGCATAATGCCCCGGCCTTCCATGATGGTTTTTCGTACTTGGTCATCGGTTGCCGGCGCTCCGCTAGGAAGTCTTGGCCCCGCGAAGATTCCGTTCAGTCTTGGCGGCTGGACCTTAAGTTGCGGATTACTGTCCTCATGGCAGGGAGAGCAGTTAAAGATGAAGAGTCCACGCCCATGAACTTCTGCATCGCTTCGTCCACCTGCGTTAGGAGAGCAGCCGTAGAATGAAGCCAAAAGCATAAGCACTCCAATCTTCAGAAAGCTAGACATCAGAGAGCCCTCGCGAAAAACTCTCATTGGATGGCGAACCTTTCTGGTGAGGCATCGAATATGTGCTTATGCTCACGTACGCAGAAATAGTAGGTTTTTCCCTTGTACGTCGACGACAGAGATCGATCAATTTCCATGCCGCAGATAGGGCAAAGAGGATGATTCGCGGTCTGCCTGATGGGCTTTGCATACTCGGCGTTGGAAGATGGATTCAGCCAGCCCTGCCCCTGATATTCAAGCAGAGAGGCAGTCTGGCTTGCTATATCCTGGCCGAAGTAGCGCTCGACCACGCGCAAGGCGAGATCCATTCCAGAAGTAAGGCCGCCGGCAGTAGCCAGATTGCCCGTTTCGACGAACCGAGCTCCTCGCTGGACATGAATGTCGGGGTATTGCATTGCAAAATCGACATAAGCGCCGTGATGCGTGGTAGCCCGCTTGCCAGAAAGCAGACCAGTGCTCGCAAGCACAAAAGCACCGGTGCAAACCGACATCGTCACATCGGTGCTCTTGGTGGCATTGCGAATCCAGGCTTTGGTCGCCTCGCTGGCAGGGCTTTGCGCCGGGATCACGATGACCTTCGGAGCGGGGGCATTGGCAATAGTGTAGGTAGGCGTGATTTTCAATCCACCGCTCGCGAGAATTGGTGCCGCGGATTCCGCCACAGTGTAGAGACGGAAGGCATCCAACTTCCGCCCAGGAACGCTGGCCCGTTCGAAGACTTCCCAAGGGCCACAAAAATCAATTACGACAGCGCCTTCGGAGATCAGGAAAGCTACCGGAATAGACGCATTGACCGGAGGGGTAAGCCGCTTGAGCGGCGCGCTTTCTTGAGCTCCGCCGAGAGTTGCGGCGGTCGCTGGTAAAGCCAACGAGCCGACGGCGGTAAGGGCGAGTGCTGCAGAACGCTGAAGAAGTTCTCTGCGATTCATTGGGTTGGACCTCTTGAATTGGTCTGGTACGAGCAGTTCGGCTGTTAAAGAGGATGGTTCCGATGACATCGATGACTTGTGGCGGTTGATGTCGGTCATAAAGTTATTCCTTGTCATTGGGCAAAGTCTTCGCCATGAACTTTCGCGGCAAGATGCGCACTGGAGAATGAAGAGTGCACGCCCCTGAGACCTCCGCGTAGCTGAGCGAGAGACAAAATCGACAGATCGAGTGTTGCTCCAATCCTCAGAAATCGAGACATCAGATATCCTTCTTACGCGCGGGAGAAGCAGGTATAGCTTTAGCCTGCTGACGGAGGGCATCTTCTAACTCCTGTGCCGTCCATTCGGTGCCCCAGTATTTGGCAACCTTTCCGTCAGGCGCTATCAGAACGATCACCATGGTGTGCGAAATCTGGTTTCCCTCTTCGAAGTATTCGAGTCCAAACGCCTCAGCAAGATTGCGGAGATCGGCGGGGTCCGTGGAAGCAAACTCCCAATGAGAGAATCCGGCAGGGTTATTGTCGAGATATGCCAAGCCGTACTTTCGCAAGACGGGTGCAGTGTCGTATTTCGGATCGAAGCTGACACTCAATAGTTGGGTCGTGTTCAAATCGTCAGGTGTTTTAGAAAGGTCTTCGTTGATCTTCGCGAACTGGCTGCTTAATCGAGGACAGAAATTGGGCATCGGGCAGCGCGTATAGATGAAACCCATCAGCACTGCTTTTCCCCGGAGGTCTCCCAGTTTGAATGTCTTCCCGTCTTGGTTTGTCAGTGGAAAGTCAGGCACAGGTTCACCGATGTCCAGATGATGCACTGTACCGGCCTTTACGGATTTGCGGCCGCCTTTATCGGTGATGCGGATATGTTCCAGCCAGTAGTCCTTTCCGCCGTTTGCCGTTGCGACATCCGCTTCGATCACGTCGCCTGGTTGCATCTCGCGCATTGCTTCGGGATCTTTGACGTCGTAAGGCATGGTCATGGCAGGCATGAAGCCCGGGATCTCCTGGTGATCCACGGTCACCTCATTACTCGCTGGATTCTTCTCGAGTACCTGACCATGGAGTTTGTACCGCTTCTCTTTATGCTGGCATCCGGTGAGAATAAGAATGCAGGCCAGAGCTATCGTCGCAGTCTTGTGCGAATTCATTGGACTACCCCTTTGATTTGAGAGCCGATTGAAACGTGGATGTGACTGCATTTTGACTGGTCACGGGCATCCTGTCTTTTCGCACCTTACGTTTTCTCCACCAGATGTAGACGCCTGTCACCGAGAGCATCACCAGTACCACTCCAAAGACGCAGACTAGAATGCGAAAGGGGAGAAAATCACGAATGTCACCGTAGTGAATGCCCCAAAGCACTGTGCTGATCGTGTTCCCGCTATGCTGGCCACTGGGCAGATCGACATCGCGGAGTTCGCCCGTATCGCCGTCGATCCAAATGCTAGTATCCCAACCGTGACCGCGAATGTCGCGACTGCTTCGCACGGCGTAGGTATAGACCCCGAATTCAGGGATGTACGCCATCCCATATGGCCGGGTAACGTTGAAGCCGTGCAAAAGTCCTTGTTCCGCCATAAGTCGTTTACCTGCCGCCTGGGCGGCACGCCAGCCCAGTTTGGGTGAATCGAGAGGATGAGGCAGCATCACCGACTGCATTGTCTCTTCGTCGGTGCGGTAGTCGAAGAACGCCTTCGTTACATGTTGATACACCGGCCTCAACGTGAGCATGACACTGGACCACGCAAAAGCGAGCACCAGCAACCAACACCACAACCCACCAGCGCGATGCAGATCGAAGTTCACGCGAAATGTGCTCGCACGCCATTTGACCATCCACGCGTATTTCCAGCGCTTCCAGAAACCGCCACGGCCGCGAGGCAACGTCAGATATGCACCGACGAAACTATCCAGCGTCCAGATCAGGGCAACGGTACCGAGAATCCAAGTGCCGGTGTTGCCCATCGTCAAGGTGCTGTGCAGGTCGTAAATGAAAGGAACAATATTGATGCGGCCTTGCTCCAGGTCGCCATCCTTCCGACGCCCGAGCTCTTGTCCAGTGTAAGGATCAAGGAAGATGTGATCGAAATTCACCTCATACGGCTTGCCGGTTGCCGGATTTTCTCTGGTCCGGCACGCGACTACCACTTGTCTACGTTCGACCCAAAAGTATCCGGCCCTCACCTGAGGAGCGAGCGCCTCTGCTCTTTCAGCTAGGACGGCGAGATCTAACGGGACCTGCCCTGGTTTCGGCTCGACGAACAGTTGCGGATTGATCAATCGTTCCAGGTCGGTCCGGAATGCCAGCAAAGAGCCAGTTATGCCGACGAGAATCAGGAACACTGTCATCGCAAGCCCCGCCCAGCGATGCAGAAAGACCAAACCTGAGTGAATGCTCTCTCCGATGCGAGCTGGTCGGTTCGATGTCGCTGTTGTTTCCATGCGCTAGAACTCCACTCGCAAAGCCGGCATCACGGCAATCGGGGAACCGGGCATGGCCTGGCTCGGGTTGACACTAACGAAGTAAGTTTTGTCGAGGAGGTTGTTGATGTTAAGTTGCGCGTTAAACCTGAACTTTTCGAACTGGCGGCTGTAGCTAGCCATCATGTTCACCACACCAAAACCTGGAATTCGATCGGTAAGGTAAGTCACTCCATCCGGAGATTCGTAATTAACCTGGGCGGTACGAGCTACCACACCGCCGCCCAACCTCAGGCCCTTCAGGCGATTACTCGGAACGTCGTACACGGCCCAGATGCTGCCGCTGTCATAAGGGGCGTCGGGGAACGGCAATCCCTGGAGACTGGGGCTGTTCGTATCTTTGGTGACGACTGCATTGATATAGGAATATCCCCCGATGATTTTCCAGTTCGGGCCGATCTGTCCTGAAACGTCCAGTTCAAAGCCGCGGCTGCGGGCCGAGCCGATAGCGATGGTATAGAGAGGGTTAGAGGGATCGGCAGCGGGGATGTTCTGTTTTGTGATCTGGTAGATGGCGGCGGTGGCCACAAGTCTCTTTTGCAGCCACTCGCTTTTCACGCCAACTTCGTACTGTTGTGCTGATTCCGGAGGCAAGGTCTTGCCATCTGGTGTCAGACTGCCCAATGGTGTAGCTCCATAGTTGGATGTATAGGAGCCGTACGTGCTCAACCAGGAACGTGGTTGCCACAGCAGTCCCACTCGCGGTGTCGGTGTCGGACGGTCGGTCACGCTCGATGCCTGCCCGTACCCCGTGTCGAATGTGTTCACCCAGTTGAAACGCACCCCCGCCAGCAAAAACAGGTTCTTGGGCAGCTTGATCTGATCTTGTAAGTAGAATCCATAAGCCGTCTGACCGTTTTGCACGGCGAAGGCCTGGGTCGGATCAACGGGTACCAGAGGAGGTTGCCCGTAGACCGGGTTATAGATGTTAATCTCGGCGGGAATGTAGAAGTTTCCGTCGTAATGTCCATTCTGATGGTAGTAATCAAAGCCCATCAGCACCGAGTTCTGAACGCCCAGCCAAACGAACTTGCCCAGAACGTCGGCCACGACCTGGTTGGTCAGCTGCTTAAACAATGGACTGGGAAACCCGAATCTGGACAGGTTGCCCTGCGAGTCAGCGTCCCCGGAATAGACAATATCGTTGGGGGTGGGCTCGTTGTGGAATTCATTCTTGTAAGCAACGCGCAACAACCAGTTCTTTGCCAAGGTCTGCGTTAGCAGGACCTTGAAATAGTAGTCGTTAGTCGGAGATTGATTAGAGTTTGGCTCGGCATAGTTTCGACTGATGGGAACGTTGGCCGGCGTTCCGTTGGAGAGGAACGGTATTCCGTTATCCAACACCTGCGTACCTGTGTTGTAGTTAAACGTTCCAATGAGCTGTGTTTTATCGCCAGGCTTCCACTCGATCGACGGGTAGACGGAAAACCGGTTGGTGAATACGAAGTCACGGAACGAGTCTGAGTTGATGTAATCCAGAACAAATCGGTAATAAAGCTTCTTGCTGAACAGTGGTCCCGTAGTATCGAGAATCGTCTGGTAGAAGCCATACGAACCGAATTGCTGTTCGAGCGAGTAATGCGGATCGTCGAGTGGTTTCTTGGTGACCACATTGACTACGCCGCCGGGTTCCGCCTGTCCATAGAGTACGGACGCCGGACCTTTGATCACTTCCACCTTTTCCGTATCCGCGATGTCCACCGGAAATCCCGAAGTGCTGTACTGATCGAGCCGCATGCCGTCTTCGTAAGTCATCTCCATCGCATCGAAGCCACGAATCGAGAAGCTGTCGCCAGTTCCATAGGAATCGTTATTCGGAATGACGCCGCTGACGTTTTGGATAGCCTGATCGAGCATGACGACCTGCTGGTCCTGGAGAACTGCCTGCGGAATTACCTGCACCGAAATTGGCGTTTCCATGATGGGCATGTCGGTTTTGGTGGCGCCCGCAGCATCGGGCAAGACATAGGCCCCAGCAGCGCTGACATCGATGCTCTGTCGCACGGCTGCCACGGAGAGAGTGATGCGCAGCGCTCGTGGGGGCGATTGAGCGAGGACCTCGACGGACTCACGTGAAGTCTCGTAGCCATGCTGCTCGACTTGTACCGTGTATGTGCCAGAAGGGACAGCGCCGAAGTCAAAACCACCATCCGACCCAGTCAGCAAAGTGCGCTGAAGGACATTGTGGGAATCAAAGAGCTTCACTCTCGCGCCAACCACTGCTCCACCGGAGGAGTCAACCACGGTTCCAGAAATGCTCCGTGTGGTTTGCGCGTCTACGCTGCAACCGAGTGAAAGAATCGTAACGAATAGCGAAAATGCCAGTGAGTGATAGATTGCGTTCAACAACTTCATCGCCTCCCCTTTTGGCGTGGGAGCTGTTGCTGCCCGAGCGGACGGAAAGAGTTCCGCGCCTGCCTCACCCTCGAATTACGCGAGGGGAGAAACGGCGCACAAAACCGCTACGGGCAAAGCAATCTCCTTGCCCTTTCGAAAACTCAAATTGTGTTGAAGCGGACTTAAGAGAGAACGATTTGGGGAGGCCCACGCTTTTGATGGCTGCGAGCCGAAGAAATGCGTGCGAGCGCACGAACTTGCTCGATGTTGGAATGGTGTCCGGCTAATCCCGCGAAAACCAGAAGTCGTGCTGGGATTCCAATGCCGTGTGTCGTCGCCGGAGCGGAGAAAAGTTGGGAGCGGTAGGGACACGCGGCGGGCTCGGCCTTGAATCGCTTTTCACGACTAGCCGCTTCCTGACGAGCCAGGTAATCCATCATCATCGCGCAGTGATGCTTGCCATTCCGGCGACAACAGGGAGGCAACGACGACTCGGGATCGGGCGCACCTAACCACAGCAACTGCGGCGCGATCAAGAGCGCGAGGAGAAGGCCCGCGATGGAATTCCGCAGGTACATGGAAAACAGTGGAGTGTAACACAGATCACATGGGCGAGTGATGCTGTGAGTCTTAAGATACGCGTGTTCACTTCCTGCGCGACTTGCGGAAGGACGGTTGGATCGTGTTTGCAAAACGCGTGCATCCACTTGCCTACGATTCGATTCAAGAGACAGCACGGCTAATCGGCATCACGCCAAAAGTGATTCACGAAGTGATCACTCCAGCTGATGCGTTTCATCATGTGATTGAGGGAATAGGGGTTGCGGTGTTAACGCAACCGACAGCTTTATGCGCCACGGCGGAGGGCATTGTGGTACGTCCGCTCGCCGATGAGTCTTTATGCCTCGATAGTTCGGTCGTGATGCGGGCCGACGATGAATCTCCCATTACGAATGCATTCGTAATGGCGTTTCTCCGAAAATTCCAGCATCGCAACCCAGAACAAATGAGACTGTCACTAATTGCTCCAGGATCAATTTTCCGGGGCGACAGCGATCGTAGGGCGAGTTAAGGCTCTAAAGCTCCGCTGGTTTCTGACTTTGGGTTAAGAGAGGACGCCTGGCGTTTCCGATCCCTTCCGTTAAGTACGAGACTCGTGGTACGCCGTATCGAATTTTAGGAATGGAACCCAGCTTTACCTACCGAAATTCGCATCGATTTTCTGCATGATGCGTTCGGCCCACTGAACTGCTGACGAAACTAGAGAAATGTTCCGCGGACTAGGCTTGGTGTCGAACAGGTCGTCGGTCGTCCGCAGATGTCGGGCGACAAGAATCCCAGCAATTATCCCGAGAACCCGTTTGCGTCCTTCGTCCACAGCAGAACGTTAACATATTCGCCTTTTGTTCGCCAGTCCGGTTTCCGCGATTGGATCGAACAAACCTGTTCTCAGACGACCTGAACAAACATTCTCCGCGTCCGATCCGATCCCAATCGGATCAGTTCCTTTCGCCAAAGCAGTGGCCTTGAAAACGATTCGGCATGCGCAACGGTGCCAAACGGGAAGATGCCGAAATGGAAGCGGTGAAAGTCCGGAAGAGGCCCCATGAAGTAAGGATTCAGTTCGGAGGCCCCTGCTATACTGCCTCTTCTTTATTGGGAGAGACCATGAACGCTGATGCAATCGTTGAGGAACTCAAAGCAGAACGTGATCGTTTGGATGCCGCGATTAAGGCGCTGGAAGGTGCAACCAAACACACCGTTCGCAAGCCCGGTAGAAACCGCGGCGGTGGAATCACCGCTGCCGGACGAAAGAAGCTGAGCGAGATGATGAAGGCTCGTTGGGCGGCTCGTCGCAAGGCTGCTGCTGGAAAAAAGAAGTAGCAACTCAGCTCTACTTTTCCTCCGTATTCCGGCGTGGCGAGTCGCCGAAGAGGATGAACCAAATCTCCTCAAATAGGGTGTACGTGTCGTCGCGCTAGCCAATCGTCCATAAAAGGTGGAGGGCTTATTTTTCCTCCACCTTTACTTGGCTGTCACCTCGCTTACGCTGCAGTTTTGTCGGGCGTAGCTTTCTTCTCCTTCTTCTTCTGTTTGGCGGCAAACTCCTCCGCCACACTCTTCTGCACTTTCTCGGCGTCAATGCGGTAGCGTTTGGCGGTGGTCAGAAGCTTGTCGCTGTTGGAATCGGTGCCGGTCCGGTAGGCCGATTCGAGCAAGCTGATTTCGAGCAACAAGCGGCAAAGATCCTTTTCGTCCAAGCGGGAAACGTGCTTGAGTAGGGCCTCAACCGGAGACGCGCCGGATTTCTCGGCCTCCAGCTTGTGCCGCTTCGCTAACAGTGGCAGCCGGTTGTACGGAACACTCCCCACAGCGTGTTGCGCAATGGTGAGCAAGTCGGACTTCTTTAGCGGAACTGCAACACGCTCCAAGATGGTTGCGAGTATTCGGTGCCGTGCTGTGATTTGGATTTTCTCTTTCTCGATGCGCTTCCGCTCCTGCTCGCGGTCGCGCTGCAATTGCTGCGCTGACGGTCGATCAGGGTGGTGAACGCGGCAGTTCGGGTCGGCACAGACTTTCACGATCTGACCGCGAGTACCGCCGTCCATCACGATGGCGTCAGTCATCTTCTCGCAGGGCTTCTGCGTGGGTGGCTGTTTCGCCGCGCTGCCGTTCGTCTTGGCCTTCTTGACCTGCAATTCCACATAGCGGTTGCGGCCCAACGGTGCGCCCTCGCGAGAGTTCCATGCGGAGGAAATCTGCACCAAATCCGGCTTCTTCTCCATCGTTTTGGCGACGTGAGCGTCCACCTTGGAGCGGAAGCATTCGGGATCGGTGCAGGAATCCTTGCGAACATCGGCAAACAGCAGTTTGTTGAATCCGGTGCGCCTCGGACAATGGACGCACGATCCGGCGGCGGGAACGAGCGTTTCATCCTGCTTGTCGAACGGAACCGATGCGAGTTGCAGCAAGATGTTCGACTCAATCCAAGCCCCGAGTTCCCTAACGGGAATCAGCACTTGCGTATTGCCTTCGCTCGTCCACATGCTGCGGAAGGCGGCGGCGAAAGCCTCCTGCTGCTGTGAGGGCTGAAGCTTGGCAATCAGCAAAGCATGGCCAATAGTGATTTTGTCTTTGAGGAACGCTTCGGCCACGGGCGGAATCAGGTCGGCCAATTTCAGCCGACCATAGACATAGGCTTCGCTTTTGCCAGCACGAGCGGCGATGTGGGCGATGTTGTAGGGTTCCCCAAGTTCCAAGAGCGATTTGAAACCAAGGGCTTCTTCGAGCGGATGAATGTCCTCGCGTTGCAGGTTCTCGACACATTGCGCTTCAATCGTCTCGGCATCGTTAAGCTTGACGACGCGCACGGGAACGTTTTCTAGTTCTGCGAGCTTGGCTGCCCGAAGCCGCCGCGCTCCGGCAATTACCTCGAACTTGCTTCGATCGAGTTCCCGCACCAAGAGCGGGGCGAGCACGCCCTGGCTTTTGAAGCTCGCGGCGAGTTCGCCCAAGCTCGTTTCGTCAAACCGTTTGCGGGGGTTGCTGGGCGACTCGATGAGAGCCGCCACGGGTACGTCGCGATATTCGCTGAGGTTCGGTGCGATCTGGCTGTGCATTGCCTAATCTCCTTTGGGTATTTTCAATTTCGTTGGTTGTCGTTCGGCTGAATCAGAAAGCGATTTCTTCGACGGGCGCGGACTCCGCCATTGGCGGAGGGGCAAACGAAGCCGCGTTCGGCTCGGAACTCGATTCCGGTTCCTCGACTACTTCGGGCTTGGGGGTGATCCCGGCAAGAATGACGGCTGCGGTCTGCTGCACAATTTCCAGACTCTCGCGCAAGAGATTGGCATCTCCATGCCAAAGCTGGATGTAATCGGCGCTCGCGGTTCCGGCTTCAAGTCCAATCGCTCGTGAAACCACAAAGGCCACGGCTTCGGCTTCGGTCTCGCGAACTTGCTTGGTGGTGAGGGTGCGACGGTCGCCGCGATGAAGCATTTCGTGGGCGATCTCATGGACGAGGGTCGAGAATTCCTCGGCAGGTTGCATCCCGGTCAGCAGCGTGATCTTGCCGCCATGCGAGAGGCCTTTGGCGGGTGCAATGTGCTCGGAGTATTTCAATTCCACGCCTTGCGCTTGGACGAACTCGGTCAGCCGTTCGCGGTATCCGCCTACCTCGCCTTGCATTTCGGTGAGCGTGGGCAGTTCCTTGCCTTCGGTCTGGGTGATATCGAATACGTACACGGCACGGAACCCAACCAACTGCGACACGGGCTTACGTTCATCGGCGGCATTGTCGGTCTCGATTTCGGTCGCGATTTCCCTCTGGCGCGACCTGCGGTAGCCAACCATGGGAGCGAGAATAAGGATGCCCTTCTCGCCGCGTTTGACGAAGCGGCCCAGAGAGTTCCAAGTGCGGATTCCGGCCACGTTGGTAGCGTCGGGCTTTTGTCGGGCGATCAGCATGATGTTGCCGAAGGAGTAGGTATGGAAGCGGCCCATGGCCCCGAGATACTGGGTGAGCACTTCACTGTGCCCGGATTCGAGCGACTGGACGAGATAATCGACTGCGTCTTTGGTTTTGTTCTTGAGTTCCTCTAATTTCATTGTTTTTCCCTTCTGCGCCGTTTCCGGCTTGTTTTGTTCTTCACTTAAGCGCCAGCGGACAAAACAAGCCGGAACGGAGCAAAGGGTGGAACGGAAGCCGGAGGAGGGTGGCAGGGCGCGAGTGGCGGCGCGGTGCGTGACAAACCGCTTGTGGGGTTATGGTTTGGCGCGATACCGGCGCATCAGCCCGAGAGACCGTCCGAGTCGCGGCCAAGCGGCGTCCACCCAGAGGAGGCGGGAGTGAGCAGAAGCCGGCGTAGCCGTCCTTCAAGGAGCGATTGTGGTTTGAGACACAAGTGGCTCACCGGGTATTGACCTCGCGGTTAGGAAAATGAGATTTCTATTTTTGCCGTTGAGGTGATCTGGCTTTTTGTTCTACAAGTTGAATCGTTTGATAGGGAGCTTCGCGAGCGAGTCGCCGTGTCGTTCGACTGCATGGATCTTTATTGCCGGAACGAAGACTTGGACCATGGCAAATGAAACGCAGGAACCAAGTCCAGATACACCACTATTTTGCTCAGCGTAGGTGGTATCGTAGCGTCTTCGAAGAGGATTGAATGGCCCAAATCTTTATATCCCACAGCAAGAAAGACGAAGACATTATCGGTCTCTTCCTTAGAGCGTTTGCCGGAACCAAGGTAAAGCCATTGTTAGAAGAATTTGAAGCCGAACCGCCGACCGGAGTCAATGCGACCAAAATCAAACAGGACATCGATACGTCCAATGCCGTGTTCGTGTTGTTGAGCACACATGTGGAATCGCTAAGGCACACCCGGGATTGGATTAATTGGGAGTGCGGAGTAGCAAGGAACAAGCCGATATGGGTGTTTGAACCTGCCTCAACGCTGGGCAAAGTCAGCGTTGCTGTTCCCTCGTTCAGCCACTACGCACTGTTCGATGTGTCGGAAGATTGGCGAGAGTACTTGCGCAGGATTATCGACTCCTTAGACGATTCGCACGTTTTGCCTACTTTGTCTGCCACGGCATCTGCAGGAGCACTGCTTCATGAAACGGACAGAGGCACTGGGGCGGTTGTGGGTGCCGGTCTAGGTTTACTAGGGCTGGTTCTATACGGAATGGCCCGACCCGCGTTCGGCGTGCCAATTCAGTGCTTCAAGTGTCACGCAAACTACAGAATTCATCGATATGGGTTGTCCAGATGTGCTGTTTGCAATACTGCCCTGCTCATCCAGGAACCGCAACCGCAGGCATTAGCAGCTGCAACATCGTGAGCGTCGGGGAGGAAAGTTAGCACGTTAGTAACTGGTGGAGAAACTGGGATGGCCGTACTTGCAGAACCAATTCCAGAAAGAACGAGAACGATCTTTCGACTTGGGAAGGATTCAGAACTGTATTTTCGATTCCAACGCCTCGATTCTGAAACGGAAGTTCCCGCTTGAGAAATCCAGCGCTATGCAACAAGCTAGTTCTGACTGGCGCTGAATGCGCGCGATTCCAGCGCTATTCCCAACCGCCACCGCAGCCGGCCAATCGCTTTGAATTTAGTCACAGCAAGCGCACCGCGCTCGTTCCGTGCCTTCGAACCGGGCGCCGCGAGGGCGGCGAGAACCGCTTCGCGTTTCGCCTCGTGAATCTCGAACGCGTCGAAATTCTCATCGAGCAATACGAGCAGGACCCTATCCCACTCTTTCGTTATGTCGATGGAGCCGAGACGTTGACCCGGCTTGGCTCCAGGCAATAGACAACGGCCCTTGATTTGAATGCGACGAACTGTTCCGTCGCGTTTTTCGACAGCGTCGTATCCTGCTTGGCGCGCGGCCGTCAGTTTGAGACCTAGAATCCGCGCCGCTTTGTATTCCGCAACCTCGCCAGTGATTCCGAGAGGCTTTCCCGTTAAGGCGCGGTATTTTTGGGCGAGGACTTTAGCTTCCCGGAGAACATCCATAACTGCGTTGTCAGATAAGGTCCGATCCATTCCTGCTCCGCGACCTCTAATTGATCAAAAGACGCATCGAACCGGGCGTCGACAATGTCACTTCGAGATGATTCCCGGCAAGCGATAATGCCGGAAGGATATCGCTCATGTCAGGATCGTCAAACACCCCGCCGAAAGCCTCACCTTTAAGCTGGCGATGATCTGTCGCCCCGAGTTTGTAGGCCGCATAAGCCGCAGCAAAGTTTCCAAAGACATCGGCGGCTTGGATGAGTATCGACTGATCATCCGGAACGACGTGTAAGCCGTTTGGGATCATGTCGGACGCCGCAGGAAACAACCGTTCTCGGTAAGCATTGTAGATGATCCTCGTAAAGTCTCCGGCATCAATTTGACCAGACCGTACATGAAGCCTGATCGAAGAAAACCCATGGGTGAAGCCGTGTTCATCTATGGAAACTTCCAACTGATGCGCCGCAAGCTGCTGATCTGCCAACAGTCTTTGCAGCGTCATCAGGGGTGGGAGTACATGCGTAACGGCAGCTTCTGCGCTGGCCGTCGGATTGCCCCCTGCCTGCCGAACGACAGTACGCGCAAATTGACCGAAATCAATGTGCCAGCTCTGGTCATCGAAAACATGCGCTAGAAAACTCGGATGGTGCCTGCGCACCGTATCCCTGATCGCTACGAGAAAGCTTTCGTACCTGCCTATATTTCTCGGCCCGCACTTCGACCCGTGAAACGAGGCCCCCCTGGCAAACGAAGACACGGCAGTCTGGAGATCAAAAAGCCCGGCTTGAGGAAGGCCAATGAAAGCCCAGCCCTGGCTTCTCTGCGTCGCCGTTGCCGTATCGTCGATTCCGACTAAAAGAACAGGCACTTGGATTGTTCCTTTGCCTCTACCGCATCATGGCAGGCTCGGTCGGACTTGCTGCGATCTTTGCTCTTGCTCTGCCGACGAACACGACGCCACGCCCGCATTACCTCTTCCCATTCAAAGAGAGCGACTTTGATCAGCGTTGCTCCTGTGGCAACGATAATCAATGCGTTTAAGAGAGGGGCTTCCATATCTAGGCGGTCCCTTGCGCGGCCTTCTTGATGGGCAGCGGCACAACAGCAGGCTTGGGAGGCTTCGCCTCGATGAGGGGAAACCCGAGCATCTCCAGCAGATCATTTGCATCTTCCAGCTCATCTTGCGTGATCTCTTTCATTTCGTAGAGGCGCTCCACAGCAAGGCGGGGATCGCGCAAAAGGTACCGGCGCGTACCTTTGTCGTTATAGACACGAATAAGGCCGACCTTCTCCAGGCGATTGATGGCCTTGCTCACAGTTCCCTTAGTCTCGACGCCGGCGCCGCGCATGATGTCCTCGTAAGTCGGATAGCAGATGCACTGAGGACCTCCGCGGGTCAGCAAGTAAATCCACACTTTGAGCTCGGCTCCCTTCAGGTGCCGCAACAGTTCGCGGGAGATGTAAGGCAAAGGAGCATAGCCCCCATCCTTCGGCGAAAAGACTTCCTTCTCCGCACCGGGAAAGCATTTATCCCGATAGCGTTGGTCCCGATGTGGCCTTTTGTTCTTCATGTTCAGCTCCCTTGTTCGTTGTCCGGGCTATTGTGGGGCTATTCATTTCTGCTTACAAACCCCGCCCACACCCACCCCAAGGTCAATAACTGCAATACAACAGCACATTGCAACACAGTCACCACAGTTAATACACCCGCCCCTGGGCGACACGCGCTCCCCGCCGCATTCTTACTGCATTTCGCGACTTCGCGGCGTGGGGCGAGGTTTCCTGCCAAGCGAAAAAATAGGTCGTTGTACTGTGAGTAATTGTACGAGGAGGGGTGGACAAATAGTCAGCGTGATTGTTTCTCGAGGGAAACTCCGGGCCAGTTTTTGCTTTCGCACAGCAAACGCGAGGTTGCTCTAGTCCGCGCACGCCGCCCCAGTAGGGGCGGCGGTGATGCTGGGGGTACGGCGGCGGCGGCAACGGTATTGCCGGCGATCGCCCGCAGATAATCTGCTGCGCGTTGAGTGTGGACGGCGTCCTTGAAGATTAACCGGGTATCGTTCTTCAGAATCTCCAGTCAGTTCGCGATGTAGGAGGCGTTCTCCTCGCGTCGATGTAACGAGAGGGGCGGTGAAACAAGGCCTTCTATGTATCGTCCGAATCGAAGGCGGCAACGGAAAGCAAGGCATAACGAGGTTGCAGTGAGGGGCTGCGTTCGCAATCATGGGCGAAGCTGCAGAAGAAACACGGGAGGAGAGGCAATGCGTCCGTATTACTTTGAGCGGGCCCTATTCGTTGTTGGCGAATCGAATGCAGGCAAGAGCGTGCAGTTGCGCAGCATGTTCCGAGATATCCGCTTCGGCACTAACGGCAAAGTCCCTACCGCGCGGAACTTGACGGAACTCTACAAGCTCTCGAATGAGCGGTCTTTGTACTTACGCCTCACATCTCCGCATGAAAAACATGAGACGATCGGGCGCAAACACGCTGATGTGGCAGAGGCCGATTTTCTAAGGAAGACAGACAAGAAGATGGCGGGCAACACGCCTTCGTATGGGCGACGATGGAACTTTGCCGGTGCTTTGCAGCCGTATGAAAGCAACTACATGCCGGATGTAGAGAGGACTTGCAGAGCGTTTGTCGCGTACTTCCGTCCAGAGCGGACGAGGGTGGTCTTCCTGAGTCCGGACCAGTACGGGAACGTTCTGCAAAAGGATCATGTCAGCCTAGTGGACAGGCTGCGCGCGATTCCCTCGGTTGAACTGGTGTGGATCGACGCGCGGGAGCGGACTATGAACGGGTTGCTGCTCGCGGACTTCTTCGACTTTGCTTAGTTTCAGTTCACTTAGTAAGGTGACAGGCGCAATCTCCGCGGTGTGCGGGGCTGCACATCGACGGCGGACGGGCGGTGATTGTGCCGGAATGGGCTGTCCTTATTTGTTGCGTGAGGGATCGTCACCAGCTGGGACTACAGAGCCTGTGTGAGAACTTCAATCGTCCGCTGAGGCGGACTCGATTCGCTCCACTTTTCTTTCCCAGGACTGCGTCCTGGGCTACTTTCAATCGTCCGCTCACGCGGACTTGCCATCTTGATTCCACTTCATTGCAGAGAAACGAGTTCTCATACAGACTCTACAGGCCCGGTGAGGCCCGCAAAGTACGGGCGGAATAGAGCCCGACCGGCAGAGCCGGACACACCCAGGGGATGAGGTCCTCGGGGTAAGCTAAGAGCAATAATTTAGACCATATATTGCCTAGTAACAGTGATGATATATGCTACATAAGACATTGAATATGCTATATTTAGTCGAATACATGCATAATACACTTGTATTTGCACAGCATAATTGACTTGTATGTACACGACATCATATACTTGTATTTGCACGGCATAATAAACTTGTAATCATGCGGTAAGGAAGAGTCCGATGGCGACGCCGAACGAAAAGCTGGCTGAATCCCTCGATGAGCTGAAGGCGCTTCAGGACGGCGGGAGGCGTGTGTTCCGCTCGGACGAACTAAGCCGAGTTCACCGCGAACGGCTGCTCGAGAACGGCTTTCTTCAGGACGTGATGAAAGGCTGGGTGATTTCATCCGGTCCCGGCGCACGCAAAGGCGACAGCACGCCCTGGTATGCGTCATTCTGGGAATTCTGCAGCCGCTACTGCAATGAGCGTTTCGGGGAGGAGTGGCATCTGTCTCCCGAACAGTCGCTGGCGCTCCAGGGCGAGAAGACCGTTATCCCGCGACAGGTCGTCATCAACAGCCCGAAGGGCACGAACAACAAGATCGACCTTCTGTTCGGCACGTCCCTTTACGACCTGAAAGCAGAGATGCCCGCTGCGGCGGATCTTGTCACACGCGACGGCTTGCGGATCTTCTCGGCTCCAGCGTCGCTCGTAAGGGTTCCTGAGACTTTCTTCGTGCGCAATCCGGTCGAGACACAAGTCGTGCTGGCGAGTCTCACCGATGCGTCGGACGTGCTGCGGCTGTTGCTCAACGGCGGTCACTCCGCAAAGGCGGGATACATCGCCGGAGCCTTCCGTCAAACAGGGCGTGCGGCCATGGCCGATGAAATCGTGAGCGCCATGAAGAGAGCCGGATACGATGTCCGCGAAAGCAATCCTTTCGAGGCAGGGCATGTGTTCGCAACGCCGCGCCCCGCGGCCGCTCCTATCGTGGGGCGCGTGCAGATGCTGTGGGAGTCGATGCGCGGCGCCGTTCTAGAAATATTTCCGAAAGCGCCGGGTCTGCCGGAAGACAAGCCGGGCTATCTGCGGTCTGTCGAGGACATCTACAAAAGCGACGCTTATCACTCTCTCTCGATCGAAGGTTACTCCGTGTCACCCGCACTTGTTGAGAAGGTGAGGCAGGGCAACTGGGACCCGGAACACCATGAGGATGACAAGAAGAACCGCGACGCGCTGGCGGCGCGCGGATACTATCAGGCCTTCCAGCTGGTGAAGGGATCTGTCGAAAAAGTAATCGGCGGAGAGAATCCCGGCGCGCGCGCGCGCGCGGCACACAAGGAATGGTATCGCGAGCTGTTTCAGCCCTGCGTCGTGGCGGGCCTGATCGAACCAGGCGCGCTCGCGGGCTATCGGAACATTCCTGTGTATCTGCGGACATCGCGCTACGTCCCGCCTCGCTGGGAATCGGCGCGCGAAGCGATGCCGGCGTTATTCGACCTGCTCGAAAAGGAAACCGAGCCTGGCGTTCGCGCGGTGCTCGGCCACTGGCTGTTTGGCTATATCCATCCGTATCCGGACGGCAACGGACGCATGGCCCGCTTCATGATGAACGTGATGCTGGCCTCCGGCGGCTATCCGTGGACAGTCATCCGGGTGAGGGACCGCAACGCCTATCTCGCGGCGCTGGACAGCGCAAGCATCGAGTCGGATATTAAACCGTTCACCGCCTTCATCGGGGAGCGTGTGCGCTGGTCGCTGGAACAACACGACCTCACCTTTCCGGAGAAGGAAGCGCGGTACAACATTGACCGCGCGGTCGTGGCGTTCTGGGCACAGGACGGCAGAAAGCGCGTGCTCTGCCGTATCAGCCGCGAAGCGCTTGACGATCATTTCGGCGGCGATGACAACCGCAACAAAGAGGAAGTCTTCCAGCAGCACCGGGAGGCAATTGAACAGGAGGCTCGCCGCAAGTATCTGGCCGGCGATACGGAAGCGGACGGTTCCGTGCTGATCCGGACGGGGGATTTGTAGGGCGAGTGGCAGTGTTTGCGGATAACCTTGTGCTGTGTTAAAGATGCGCAATGCGCGCCTGTTCAACGGCTGACGTTCCCCTTGATGCCTTCGAAGAACTCCGTGATCTAGATGCCGATTTTGAACTTGAAATTGATGATCAGCAGATAGCCCTGAAGGGTGGAATCCCTCCTTCGTGGGTTGCGTTTTTCGGTGAGGCGAGTTGGTTTGTCCAAACTCTGGGCGTATATGCTGCGATCTACGTCGGAGAAATAGTCAAGGAAGCCGGTAAAGAAACCTGGAAAAACCGCAGGGTGATTGTGTCCGCGGCCGGGAACCGGATCAAGCAGTTCTCCGACGCGGTTGTGCATTTGCGTAGGCGGCTGCGCGCTGACACGCGCATCGAGATCGGACTCCCTGCTCCTGATGACTATGACGGCACACGCCTTGAACTGGTGGGAACGGATGCAGAGAATCTCGCTCTGCAGATTGCGCTGTTTGTTCACCATCTGCCCGGTCTTCTGAAGCTGATAGACGAAGAACACCTCACCAAGGGCAAGGTCGCAGCTGGCATTCACTTGCAGATTCTGGATGACGCGTCGCTTGAAGTTTGGTGGCAGGACAGTGCATCTCTGAAACGACAGGTCCGGGTACTTTTGTTGAGCCACGCTCAATCAGGGCGCAAAAATGAACGACCGAAAGGTATTCGCTGAATGGCTGCAATACCGAAACTTAGTGAACCAAGTCTTGAGGCGATCTGCGAAGTCCTGGGGCACACCGAAAAGGGACTGACAGGATCTGAGATTGGGCGGTATCTCCATGAGCTCGGGTTCCCTGATCCTTCGCCTCAAATCACGAAGCGACACCGCCTGCGGGACGCGTTACGAGAGAAACAGGATTCTGATAACTGCGCCAATAATGTGTTGCGGTTCATTGAGCACGCGATGAATCCTGTTCGTCACGTAGGAAACCGCGAGTACTTCGAAGGCGAGCGTGGGAAGCTAAACTCTGTCCTTGCGTTCAGCGGTTTTAGTCTTGGAGAGGACGGCAAATTAAGGGGAGTGGTAGCTGCACGTACTCTATCCGAGGCAGAAGCGAGGGCGAGCGGACTTCGGAAAGCACTTGTTGAACGTCAGGTTCATCCGGACGTGCTCAAATTTTGTCGGGCCGAACTGCTCGTCGACAATTACTTCCACGCGGTGTTTGAAGCAACGAAAAGCGTTGCCGAAAAACTGAGAAGTAAGACCGGTCTAACATCGGACGGTTCGATGTTGGTTGATGAGGCGATGGGGATGAAAGCCGGAGCTCCCCGACTCGCATTCAATACACTAACGACTGAGAGCGAGTGCAGCGAGCAGGCGGGCCTGATGAATCTGATCAAAGGCCTGTTCGGGGCGTTCCGGAACACGACTGCCCACGCACCGAAAATCCACTGGAACATCACAGAGCAGGACGCCCTCGATATCCTGACGACCATATCCTTGCTGCATCGTCGCCTGGATTCCGCTGTGCGCACCCATATTCCTTGAGAACAAAGAAGCGACAGGATCAAGATTTTGAGCGTTGGCGCCGATTTCGGTAGAGATTGGTGGCTCCTGTGATCTTGATTCTGTACTTAATAAGCTCGGTGGTGACGTCGTAGTCTTCAGCCATCTGTTCAATCTCGGTCCCAGCGTCGAGCGCATGGTAGAACGATGTCCACGGCAGCAGAGCGGCTGCGCCTACTCCGTATGCTTCCATTTCCTGTTTCTTATCGTAGTCACGAACACGCATTCCCGGAAGAACAGTCCGCAAACCTGTGGGAACGTGGCGGCGGTATATGTGAACAATCTCTTCCATCAGGGTGATTCTGTTTCGACGAGGGGGATGGGTAGGATTGAGAATGCAGATGAACTTTCCATCGGGAAGGGCTTGGGGAAAAACGCCTCCGGACCAGTTTGACGCTGCGTTGATCAGCAGGTGATCACGATCAGCCTGATCGAAATCGGCTAGCGCATCTTCGGCGTTCACAAGGCATAGACCGACTCGTCCCGCCAAGGTTTCGGGGTTAAGGGCGTCGCCGTCGCGCGCGCCGGCGAGCCTGCGAAGGTTGACCGCTATCGGTTCCCATTCCTTCGCGCGGATGCTGAAGGGTAGAAACGCCATTGCTGACAAAACGTTCTCATTTGCCTTTCGTCAATCTGTCATAGGCCGCGCGGAACATCTCGGCAAGGAGCGCAGCTGATTTTGGGTCAAGATTCTTGTCGGCGCGGAGATAAAGCTCAATAGCCTCCGGTGTACTCGCGGCTCCCCGTTTTCCGGGGACAGCGGGAGGAGAAGCGTCCGGGCGAAATTCATCCGGCTTCGCTCCCATCCAGTTACAGAGGCTGACTAAAGTCCCGCCGTCAATCTCTTTTGACCCACCTCGTTCGATACGTGACAGCGTCGCGACGCTGACGCCGGTGGCTTTGAAAACTTTTTCTAGCGTGTCGCCGCGTTGTTCACGGATACGACGAAGGCGCTGGCCCAAGCGCTCTACGGCTACCGGTTCAGCCATTCTTGTTCCTCCTCGGCTTTCTTGTTAACACAGTTGCCCTATCGGGCACAAGAAATTCTCCTTGACAACAAAGGCACTCCTGGGCCCATAATTATCGTAGGCGAGAAACTCGCTGCTACGATAAACATAGGGGTTTAGATGATGAACACTACGGAAATCGATGTACTTGAGTTTGCGGAGCGCGGTGAAGAAGTTCCCCACGCTCCGGTGTACTGGGTCCGCATTGATGGGGAAAAGGTCAAGGTGGAGACGCCGCGACCGACCGGCGAATTGTTGCTCGGCAAAGTGGGTAAGCGTCCCTGCGCCTTCGAGCTGATCGAAGAATTCGTGCACGGCAAGAACGAAGTCGTCGAGCCGGGCGAGGAGGTCGATCTCCGGAAAAAGGGACTGAAGGGCTTCATCACCGCGCACAAGGAAATCGTAACGATTTTCATAAACGGCGATCCGTATCCGATCGAGCGGGGCGAGCGGACGGTGAAGGAAATCCTGGGCAAGGTCAACGAGACGCCGGAAGGATACATTCTGCTCGAAGAAAAGAACGGACCGCCGATGCCGCTGCCGGCGGATAAGCCGGTCAAGATTCGGGGATGCGAGGTCTTTCATACACAGGCGCAGTCGGGCGGGTCGTCGTAGGGGGAAGGGATGGCGTACCCGCAGGAACAGATTGATGAATTGAAGCGGTATTGCTCGAAGGTCAGCGGCCTGACTGAAGGCAATGCGACATATCTTCTTCTTGAGGGGCTCCAGTTGCCGGAAGGATGCGAGCCCTCGTCATGCGATGCACTGCTCCGTCCGTTCAAGGGAAGTGACGGCTATCCTTCGCAGCTGTATTTTGCGGTGCAGGTCAAGTCCCCCTATTCGCGAAACTGGAACGTTAGCAACGCTCGAATCTGCGAGCGGAACTGGTTCGCGTTTTCGTGGAACGTTAATGTCACGTCACCGACTCTGGTAAAAATATTGCTGGCTCACCTTTCGGGGTTCACAAAACAAAAATGACGGTCGAGATCAGGATGACGGGCTCTTTGTACGAACAGATTCACCAGGATCTTGGCCGGTCGCATCCGTTTGCCGCGGAGCGGATCGGCTTCGTGTTTGGGCGCGTTGGCTCGCTTGCGGATGAGGGAAGGCTGGTGCTGCTTACGCGCTATCACTCCATTCCCGACGACCAATATATCGAGGACGAAACGGTGGGGGCCAGGATCGGAAGCGACGCCATGGCATGGGCCATGCAGGCGGTTTACCACGCACGTCCAAGGCGGGAAGGGATATTTCACATTCACCTGCATCCGCACAGAGGGGAGACGGGGATGAGCGGAACTGATCGCCGCGAGATTCCCAAGCTCATGCCAGGATTTCAGTCCGTGGGGCGCGCGGCGGCGCATGGCATCATCATCCTGAGCCGCGACCACGGCGCCGGTTGGGTGTGGCTTCCGGGTCAAAAGGAGCCTATCGCCGCCGATACCATCAGCGTGATCGGGAAACCTCTCGGGGTTTTTGAAATGGGGACCGGCAGATGAGCAAAGAGCGTTTTAGCCGGCAATCATTCCTCGGCGCTGATTCCGAAGAGCTCATTGCTCGCTGCACGGTGGGTCTCGCCGGTCTGGGCGGGGGAGGGTCCCATATTGTCCAGCAACTGGCTCATATCGGGTTTCAGCGCTTCGTCATCTACGACGGCGACACCGTGGAAGATTCAAACCTGAATCGGCTGGTCGGCGGAACGTCGATCGATGTGGCCGCGGAAACCCCCAAACTATATATCGCGAAAAGAGTGATCTTCGGCCTGCAACCACACGCACGGGTGAGAGGCTTTGCCGGAAGGTGGCAGGAGAACCCTGAGCCGCTGCGCGAATGCCAGATCGTGTTTGGTTGCGTGGACGGCTATCAGGGGCGGCAGGAGCTGGAAGTCATCTGCCGCCGCTACATGATGCATTACATCGATATCGGCATGGATGTGCATGGAGAGAATCCTCCGGTCATTGGCGGGCAAATCATATTTTCGTCACCTGGGGGATTGTGCATGCGTTGCATGGGCTTCTTGACGGACGAGAAGTTAACGCAGGAGGCGAAGCGATACGGCAAGGCCGGTGCTCGCCCGCAGGTCGTCTGGCCGAACGGCGTTCTGGCTTCGACGGCGGTGGGTCTGGCCGTCGATCTCGTCACCGGATGGACAGGCCGGCCCCTGCCGCATGCATATCTGTCCTACGACGGAAACAAGGGGATTGTTAAGGAAAGTGCGACACTGCGACATCTGAACGTTGCGAATTGTCCGCACTATTCTGAAAGCGATGTCGGTGATCCGATTCCAGTGGAACTTTGAATCAGTGCAGTTACGGCAACGAAAGGAAGTCAAGAATGGCAAAGTACAACAGAAACAGCGGAAAAGAGTGGTCGCAGCAGAATATTAAACAGCTTCGGCAGCTCGCGACTGAGGATACGCCCACGCGCGTGATTGGGTTGAAGCTGGGGAGAACTCCGGAGGCGGTTTACACGAAGGCCTCGCAGGAAGGCATTAGTCTGAAGCCGACGAATCAGTCTCCTTATGGGTGGTCCAAGAGGACGCACTGATTTTTGGAAATTCGTCAATAACTCAAGCTGGCGCGTTACCCTGAAACTAAGCGTCGCAGCCCTTGTGGGCATCAGGCAACCAACACTGGTTGTTCAGGAACGCTGACTCGGTTGATCGACACTCCTCTCGATCCGACTGGCTCGTGTCGGCTCTATCGACTCTGATGACTTCTTTAAGGTCAATCATGTGAGTCATTGTAAAGTGTGGTTATCAGTACAGCGCAGCTAAAATCGATGCCTTGCTCTGTGCCGAGCGAGATTGACGCGGTGAGCATCGGTCAGCCCGTCCAGAACCCGGTCTTGCGTATTGAGCGCCGCCAGCGCACAGGCGCTCAGCTGATCTGACAGCAGCACTTCGCCACCATCTCCGAAGCTGATCAAGCCACAGTCGAAAATGGCGTCCCACAGCGCCGACAGCAGCAGGCCATTGTGAACGTCCAGCCGGAGATCATCATTCTCGCAATCAGCCCAAGCCACGATGTGCGACGCCCGTAGAAGGGGCTCTTCGGTGATTCCGGTCATGGGACAGCGGCCGTTCCAGTAATCCAGCAGAGCTTGCCGGAAAAGTGTCTGCCCGACACGGCAAACGGCAAGGCGTTCGGCCTCGGTGGTCTGTGGCATGTTCTTCGTCGCCGATCGGAACTGCTCAAGCGGCACATCGGGCAGACTGACGCCGAGACGATAAACGCGATCGAGAGCCGTATATAGATCCGCCAGCTTATCGAACGAGAACGTTGCAATTCCCGGTACAGTAGCAGACGGCAACGGCGAACTGCCGAGTTCTGTCGCGACTTCAGGATGTTGCAGCGACAAGAACCAAGGCCCACTTGGAGAAAGTGCTGCCAACCAGATGTCACCTTTAGCCGTGGTGGAACCGTACCGCATCCACCCATTCGTAACGCCGCGCTCGATACGATATCCGTTGTCGAACGCGGCTTTCTGCGCCTCGGTGCGGACAATGAAACCCGGCGGATTCTCGGTGTGGATCATTTCACAGGTTGACCTTTAAGCAGCCTTTCTTCGGCAGGAGCGCCTTTTACCACAAGCCGCATCCAAGGTTCCCTGCGGAAGTGTTCTGGAGGGGCTGTAGTTGTGGTGAGAACATACTGAAAGAGCGGTGCAGAACCACACGATTCGAGCTTGGCGGCAAACGCAAACAGACGTTCGTAAACCGTCTGGCTTAAGTCGGCCTCCCTGGGACTATCGTGCACCAAAATACCCGGCATGCAGAGTGAGCGCTCCATTGACATGACCAGAGTTGCCAGATCGAAAGCAATCACTTTGAGAGAGTCGATTGCGGCGGTAGACCGATTGCCGCCCAGTTCAAGATCCAGTTTGAGACCGTTCCCATCAAGCTTGGCAGAGCCTCGAACATCTCCCGGAACCAATTCACGAATCACGACGTCGAACCAGTTGGAAAGAGATACTACATTCGCGGAACTGGATTCGCGGTAGCTTGCGATAGTATCGCGAGCTTTTTCCAAACCGCTTTCCAACTTTCGTAGTGCAAGAATTGCGCGATCATACTCAGCTTGTAGCGATTCATATTCCTCAACATCTTCCGTCAGCTTTTGTGCGGCACGGATTGTGGTGGCAGAAATATCAAAAGACTGCTCGAGCTGCTGGAGGGCTTCATTGAGATTGTCGAACGCTTGCTGAGCCTTTGCTGTCTCGGCACGAAGTATCGGTTCATTTGCACGTAAAGCCGAAACTTCTCGGTCTATCTCATTCATTCGCTCACGTTTTTGGGCGATCTCCATCTGCAAGCTGTAAAGATCGCAGGTCTCTATGGAAATACCACACCCTTCCGCGAGAGCTTTGTCGATGCGAACCTTGCAGATAGGACAGACCGGGTTCTTCTCATTGATAAGACGCGCGTGTGCTTCCGGCAGCTCACCTGCGATGAACGATTTCGTTTCTTGCTTCGCGGTGATCTGGTCTTTAAGCTGCTTCAACTCGGCTTGAGTTCTGTTGAACTCCTCTTTTGCCGAGTCTCGGTTACGTCGAACCCTCGCAACGTCGGTTGCAGTAACTCGAACCGGAAGATTGAGGGCCTTCGACAGCTGTTCAGCGGCAGCTTTCTTCCATATAGCGATTGCGATCGGCGTCCCTGGCGTCAGCGTTTGACTTGTCTTGAGCGACGCGCCAAGACTCCTGCGCTTCCTCCCCAGTTGCCATTCGAGTCGGCCGACGTAGGACCTGTGACCGGCGAGCTTGCTTCTAAGACGCTCCTCATGCTGTTGACTCGAAATCTCGTGCTTGGAAAGCGCACCGATGGCGGCACGAACAACCAGCAGTTTGTCTTCGGCTGATCGATTTACGACAGGCGAAAGCGAATCGCTGTCAGATGATCGCCAACCCAGGCAATGCCCAAAACGACATTCCTGGTCTCTGGTGACCCAAGCGAGCGAGGCTTTCCACGCACCATCAGGTCCAATGCTGCTGGGAACCAGTGACGCGGAATCCCCCAACACACTCTTCGTAAGTGCTTCTACAAGTGGTGTGATTCCGGTGGGCTTACGCTCGACTGCAAACGCATCATCAAGCGAGCCACCTTCTTGGACGATGTCACGGCGGCGCGGTCCAAGAGCACGCAGCACAGTCCAAACTTTTCCGTCCAGAGCGACCTCTGTGCCAACCCATCCTTTGGGGAACAGTTCACTGATTCGCTGCCGCAGTCCGTCCGGCGCGAAAGTGTCTTCGCCGAGGCAGAATCGAAGCAATCTGCAGAATGTCGTCTTGCCGCCGCCATGGCCGATCGGCGAATCGGGTCCCTGAGAGTCGGGAGACCAGATGATGTTGAACCCGGGCCGCAATCGGATGTCACGAAGGACCACTTTCGGCTCGCGCCAAATCACGATTCGGCGAACCCACAGCTTGGGCGCACAGCGCCCTGGCTCCGGCGTTAGGGAGAACGCAGGGCGTGGAAATAGTTCAGGAGGCATGCCCTTTTACCCAGGCCTGAACGTCCTCTGGCAGCACGGCTACGACTTTCTCAATATCCATGCCTTCCATCGCCTTCAGCACAAAAGCGGCGCGTCCGTCTGGCCAGCCTTCTGTTAGGAATTGTTGAACAGCAGAGCCCGGAGCCCAAGTGTTGTTCTTGAAGTCTTCAACAAGTGCGTGCATGCCTCGTAACTGCGTGTAAGCGTCACGCCACTCGACATTGGTACGAGGCACGAAGTTGATTACAGTTGCCGATGGAGATGTACCCGCTCCATCGATTACAAGACGCAGCCATTCTTTCCATTCCGCGTCCGCGAGAAGCGGTGTGAGATACCGCGGGTGCAACGCATACAGCGCGGCGAGTCGAACCCTTTCTGCGGAAGTCGGAGATTGCAGTCTCTTGAGAATCGCCGCAAGTTGGAGTTGAACTGACACCTTGTTGTAGGCCGGCATCAGCCAGGCTGCGTCCGGCAGCGTTGAAGACGGAACAACTGCCGGAATGCTCGGTACTGCGGCCGGCACTTCTGTCTTTGCAAGACGGTCCCAAGCTTCGAGAACGAGACGGCGTGTGCGATACTCACCGAATTTCTTGATCTCGTTGTTCTTTAAAACTCGAAAGGTCTCGGAAGGATAGTCTTCACCCTTCACGTCGGCGGGATCGAGGATGTAGCGCAGTTCGTCGCGAGTCAACCCGTAAGCGCGAGCGTGCCAGGCATCCAGTTCGGCACGGAGGAGCGCGCGGCGATCTTCGTCCCAACCGAAAGGCGGCCCATCGTAGCCCAGATCCTGCGCGAACGCGGCCATGGAATGGCTTGTGTAGGTCAATTCAAGCACGCGCTGGATTATGAAGTCGAGGGCAGCGGGAATGTAGGCGGTGGGGGGGAGGACAGCAATTTGATTCATCACAAAATAGTTGAGGGAGGAGCCCCCAACCTTCTGTTTCGCCACATAGTCACATACAAGGCTTGCGAGGCACGCATAGAGAGCCGCAATGAGTGGCACCGGATGCTTAGGCAGCAGAAGGAGTAGCTTGTTGTTGACTCCCGTCCTCGGAACAAGAGAAGGAATTAGTGTTCTTCCTTCTGAACCTACTATGTCTCTCCAGCCTAGCAGCCAACCGTAGTTCCATTCTTCTTCTGAGAGCGACGCCTCGACTACTTCCTTCGGAACCCAATAGCGGGGTTGAGGGGTGAAACTCGGATTCATCTTTTCGTTCGTCTGGACTGGACGGATCTTGGTCGTTGACTCGTAGGTGTTCCATCGGTGGTCGTAGATGTGTGACATCTTGGCCTCCATCAACGATACATACGCATCTGGTTCTGGCATCTCGGAGAGTTGGTCCGATGTGCGAAACATTCCACTATCTGTTGCCATGTCAATCATCCGAAGATAACTGAAGTGCCAAGTCTCAGGTCCGGATTTGCTTGACGCCAAAATGGGGATTTGCGAGTAGACTTTTTTGCCCAAGGCTGCATCCGCGCGACTAACAAATACTGGAGAGGTTAGCGTTAGCGGATTAACTAACGCGATATCCTCATTGTTCAATGAGAACGTTCTCTCGCTGATCTGGAGTTCACTGAGCGCTTTCAAGTCGAAGGTGAACTCCGCTGTTCCGTGGGTCTGGCCAAGAGTCATAATGCAAAATGGTTTTCGGTCATCTGTATTGGGAAACCATTGGCGCACTTCGTAGAAGCTGATCAGCCTGGCCAGCCTGGCCTGTTCCATTTGGTGTCTGAAGAAGAACTTTGTGTTGTCGTCGAAGACTATCCCGGTCGGAACAAGTATTCCGATTCTGCCCTTCCGGTTGGACAATGCTGAGAAGAGCTCTGCAAAGAGGGCGTATGTGTTCACATCGCCGCGGCCCGTCAGCGGGAAGCGTCCTCGGTCTTCTTCGCGCAGGCGAGCGAAGACTGAACTTGCTTCGGCACTGCGTTTCGCGGTCTCGAATTCCTCATACAGAGAGCGCGCGCGGGTGCCATGCGCAGACTCCCGCAGCGCGGCTATCATGCGACCACGGACGGCGGCGTTGGGAGCCCCGGCGATCTCCGGCTCGCGCGATGCAAAGAACTCCTGTTCCTGAATCTTTATTCGTTCCCATGGCGGATTACCGAGCACAATATCGAAGCCGCCCCGTTCCATGATATCGGGAAATTCCAGCGGCCAATGAAATGGAAGGGCTTCGGTGGCAAGTTGTTGAGCCCGGCCCACCCGCGGACCATACACGACACTCTTGCCGGAGATCAGCTGGAAGACATCTTCGGTTGTCGGGATAGTAGCAGCGTCCGCACTGGGTGCCTCCTTCTTCGTCTTGGGAACGAGGAACGCTGCAATGTAGGCGTCCGCGGCCTGACGCCAGTTCCAGCGCTGCGCATCATGCTGGGATTCAGTGAACCGGCGACGTTTTTCAGCAATCTGGTGTGGATCATCCTCAGGTAATGCGCGCAGTTTGCGAGTAACTCCGGCCAGCGGCGGTGGTTCGGGCAAACCGCGACCAGCACCGAAAAGAGCGCCTTGGCCCGTGCGCTGCGCTTTGTTCCCTTTCTCAAAGTCACGTGCGATTACTTTGTCATCGCCAGACAACGGTTTATAAGCAGCATCGGGAATGCCTTCACGCAGGACTTCCAGATCGTAAACACCAAGCAGCGAGTCGCCACAACGGATGTTCGTATCGAGGAACCCGAGAGGTTTCCCTGGTTCGACTGTCTCAATCCAAAGCGCTACCTTCGTTAACTCCACTGCCATCGGATTGCGATCGACACCGTGGATACATGATCGAGCTACATCACGAAGTGCATGGCGGTAATCTTCAGCCGAGGCCACGCCTTCAGCACGCGCGTGCGCAACACGAGTTGCAATCCGGCGGGCGGCGGCGAGCAGGAAGTGTCCTGATCCGCAGGCGGGATCAATGACGGTGACGCCGAGTAGTGCCGAAGCAGCATCTTCGGCCTCTGATTCCACGCGATCGAGAACGGGATCCAGCGCACTATCGAGCAGTGCCTGCACAAGACTGTCGGGTGTGTAGTAACTTCCGGTAGTCTTCCGCTCATTGCCTTTCGTTTCCGTGCCTTCTGCAAACCCAAAGCTCCTTCCGTGATCCATAAGACGCGGCGTGAGCTCCAACAGACCTTCGTACACCGAACCCAGTTCCTCGGTCTCCATATCACGCCAGTTCACGGGCATCAGCGTGGCAGAATCCTTAAGCCACGCCAGGCGATAGATCGCCTCCATCAAAGAGCGATTCGACAGCCGAATCTTTTCAAGATCTGGTATAACGCCACTATCGAAGATGCCGCCGAGCGGTGGTAATCCCAAACGCGACTCTCCCTCTCGCAACCCCGCAAAGGTAATCAGCAGGCCTTCCCAGCGATCGTAGTGCCGGTCCCAAGCGGAGCGCCGCACCGCCACGTCGCGCAGCGTTCCGAGTGAATATCCATCGGCGTAAAGCTTGCGAACAGATGCAGCCACGCCGGGCGGATGCAGGAGGCCACGATCCTCGGCTGCCAGCAGGAAGATCATGCGATAGACGAGACGCAGCAACTGGCCAAAGAACTCCTGCAACGGAAACTGGTTCGCGGCGATTCGCTCGCGAAGCTCGGCATTGTCGGGATGCGAGAGGAAGCCATTGCCTAACGCAAGCAGCGCCTCCTTGACCCCACCGCGCAACCGTTCGCGCGCAGACTCGCCCTCCTTGCTTCCAGCTTCTCGCCAACGTTCCAACGCACAATCTGCGACCGGAGCACCGGCTGCCCCAAAGCGCGTCGCATGCAGCAGCAGCCAAATGGCGGCAAAATCAGCGAAATCTTCCGCCTCGAACATCTGACGCAGATTGGCTTCGACATACGCCGGGCGAGTGAGGCTGGCATTGTCGCGCACAAGTCGAAGCCGTTCACCATTCGAGCAGAAGCCCCACAGTACGTCGTCGCAAGCATTGAGCCAGTCCTGGATCGATGAAGCGGCAGAACGTCGACGTCCTTCGGTAGGCAGGTGAGAACTGGCACGATCCAGTTCATCTGAGGGTGGAACAACAACCACTGGGACACGTCCTCGCAGCGCCTCCATGGTCAAAGGAAAGGTGCGATCTCCGAGCGTTTTCGCTCCAATTCGGCGCACATCGGGGAAACCGAAGACGTCGCGCAGGAGTGCCTCGACGAAGTTCGTGGTGGCGCCAGTCGACGGCGTCGCACTCGCAAATAATTCCTTGAAGAGGGCCTGGCCGATACGAAAATAACGGGCGATCTCGTCGCGAAGAGTGAGGCCCTTCGGAACGTTGTAATCGGCCTCGGACTGAACGCCAGCTTCATGAGCGGCGATGCGCGCCAGCATCGCAGGCGTAATGAGATTGCCTTCCAGCGTGATTGCGTCGAAGAGAGCTGACGCGGACTTTCGAGTACGCGCCATCTCACACGCCTCCCGGGATCAGCACGAACAAACCGACAACATCGGCCGGTATCACCGCTTCGACCGATACGCGAGGAACATTGATCCCGGCGGCGCGAACGCGTCCATGATCATCATTCAAAAGTTCCGCCCGTTTCTTCGCGTATTCGGCAATCAGTCCACTCAGCGCCGATTTCGTGTTCTGGCGAGCTTGTGTCAGCAATCTAGTCCGCGCAACCTCGGCAAGATCGCCGGACGCAGCGACCTCCAGTAGCTTCCGCGCTTCCTCGCCTTCCGCAAACACCGCCTCCATCCGCCCTTGGAAGGCGATTGCGCCAGCCTCTTCGACCAGCAGTAGTCGCTCGCGTCGTGCATGAACCGTGATTTTGTATCGGAGACGAAGCAACGTAACAGTCGTGACGGCGGACACAGCCGTGGTCGGCCAGGCCCCGATTCGCCCGAGCGGCGGAATTGGGCTGCTTACCGGATTCAATGCACCTTCTAGGAGAGATTCGGCCAATATCGACGGCAATGGGTGGCTGCGTATAACAACATCAGCACCTGATAGTGCGGGCTCCTCGAAGACAATTCGAATCGAGCCTTCGAGACCGCGTGCTGCCAGTCGCTCGGCGATGCTGTTTGGCAATGCCGCTAGATGGGCCCGCGCGACTCCATTAGCACCTGTCTCTAAAGGCGCATCTAGGCGGCTCATGGCGCGCTCCACGAATCGATGCACCTCTTCGGGGCCTCCCAGCAGGTCACGCCAGCGCCGCCATTCCGGCAGAACCTCTTCCGGCTTGATTGCGTTCTGGGCAAACCGAGCTCGCGAACGCCGCTCTCCTTCCTCCGCATCGCGCCATCGGGCTTCGACTTCAGACGAATCCGCGTCGAGACCGAGATCGAGTGTCATTTGTTTCGTTTGTCCCTTGCGTAAGAGGACAGCCTTCATCAGGGCGCCGGTAACAGCTCCGCGTTCCTCCGGCAAAGGCACAGTGACGCCGGTCGCTTCACGGATTGCCTTAGCCTTGCGCAGAATGACATCGAGCACAGCTCCGTCGATCGCGCTATCGGGAGAGTAGAGAAGCGCCGAACGAACTACTTTCGCCGGCTGACCGAAGCGATCCACGCGACCTTCGCGTTGCTGATGGCGGGTCGGGTTCCAGGACAAATCGTAGTGCAGTACAGCGTCAAACAGCGTCTGAAGGTTGATGCCTTCTGACAAGCAGTCGGTCGCGACGAGCATCCGTTGCTCCGCCTCACCCATCGCCTCAACTCGCGAACGCCGTTCCTCGGCAGTCAACAATCCCGTGACGGCTTCGATACGTAACTTGGGGAATTTCTTCTTGAGCCCCTTGGCGACATGCTCTGCGGTAGCAATGAATCGGCAAAACACGACAGGATTGGCGCCCTCCGCAATCAATGGCGACAGCACTTGGATCGCGGCTTCCAGCTTCGGATCGGTTTTCTTGGTAAGGCGTTCCGCGTGCTTCAGCAGAGACTCCAGTGGTCCATCCCCTTCAAAGCCCGAGGATGGCTCCACGTCGAATGCATCCGCGTCGTCGGTGTCGTCGAAGACCTGCTCTTGCAGAGTCTCTGCTTCCGAAGACAGGCGATTCCGCAATGCGCTGACGGCCGCGGCCGGAGAGGAGCCAACGCAACGCATCAGAGCAAGGGTGCCCCAGAAAGCCAAACGTCGTTGTTGCAGGTCTGGGCCAACTCCCTGAACGACTCCCAGGCAGTAATCGAGCACCGCATCGTGAAAGTCGCGATGCTCGTCGTCGAACTCATAAGGGCGCTCAGTTGTCTCGTGCTTTGGAAACACCCGCTCTTCAGCCCAGCTACGTCCGATGATGTCGATACGCCGTCGCTGAACGAAATGGCGAGCGAGGCGAACGCGTACCGATTCATCGTCGAGTGAGGCACCGGCGAAGGAGTTGTCGAGCAACGCGAGAAGGCGTTCAAATGCAGCTTCATCTCCACTGTGGGGAGTTGCAGTCAGCAAGACAAGGTGACGTTCGGGGTCTTCTGCAAGACGGCGAAGCAGCTCATGGCGTTGTTGCCTACCTAGATGGGTCCCGACACAGGCATGCGCCTCATCGACAACCACCAACCCGGGGCAAGTGCGGGCAAAACTCTCTCGCCGACGGTCTGCCTTGATGTAGTCGAGACTGACGACGGTGAATGGGTGCGCATCGAACAAGGTCTGCGAGGAGGGGAGTCCCCGTTCCAACCTCGCTGCGGAGGCAGCGGTAACTGCCACGGCGTCGATATCAAACTTAGATTTGAGTTCGGCGGTCCATTGTTCCACCAGGTGGGGAGGACACAACACGGCGAAATGCTCTACTTCACCGCGATCCATCAATTCGCGCACAACTAAGCCAGCTTCGATCGTTTTTCCGATACCGACGTCGTCAGCAATCATGAGGCGGACGAGAGGGAGGCGCATCGCCAAAAGTAACGGAACAAGTTGGTAAGCGCGCGGCTCGAACCCAAGTCGCGCAGAGGAACGAAACGGTCCCGCGCCACGGCGCAAGGAAAGGCGAAGTGCATCGGAGAGCAGCTGCGCTGCGTCCTGGGTCGCCAATTCGCTTAATTCAGGAAGGGCGAAATGGGCCGGGCGAACGGGCTCGCGCTCCAAGGCGGGATAAATCGTCTGCGTGTCGGTTTCGCTGCCGGAGAGCGGGCGAAGGGATAGCCAGTCTTTTTCGGTGCAAGGCAGAACGACCCATTCACGTCCGCGTGCGAACACGAGGTCACCAGGGGAAATGGACATACTCAAGAGTCAGCTCCCAACAGGGCAATGAGTTCGGACGGCGGTTCCGCTCCGGGACTCTCGGGGAGGTTAACCACAGTGAAGCCGAGCGACTCCACCACGGACCTACTCTGTTCTGTCAAAGGCTCAAAGCTTCCAGCTACAAGGCGAGTGCGCCACACAACTGGAAACTGCAGATCTCCCACTGAAAGAGGCTCTGGATCCGGTGTCGGAAGCTGCCAATTAATGCAGGCACGTGGCCAAGAACTCTGTTCCCCCTCGTTTCGTTTTACGCCGGTCGAAGTTTGGCTACGTGCGAGGCGCAATAAAATGCGTAGAGCATCCGGATCAGTTCGGTCAATCAATTCATGATCGGGTTGGTTGTAGTAGGAGAGCAAGCAGCGATAACAACCCCTTACGCAGTTCGGGCTGGGAACGTACTCGATTTGACTAGGATCTGCCTCCGAGATTGCGACGTCGAAGCTCTTGCCGTGCATTAGTGCCAGTGCGGATCGAGCTATCTTTGCCAGAGCATCCGGTTCGTTCACTAACCGCGTAAGTACGCCCGCTCCGCCTTCCGTGGCCTCGAACATCAGGATCGCCTTTCGCTTGTCGCGGGACGGCACCGGTTCAGTTAGAGTCTCACCCTCTTCGAGCTGAAAGACCATTTCTAACCCACGTGTTAGCGCGTGCTGGAGCGTCGTCATTGAGGTTTCCGAAAAGCCGTCTTGAGCAAGCCTCAACAGGGCCGCATTTTTGTTGTCTTGAACAATAGGAACAACCCGCTGCTTGGGTGCTCGATCCGGCACTTCGATTTCTTCATCTTCCGGTGTCGTAGCGACCCAGCGCCCGGTCGCCGTATCAATCTCGAAGCCGAGAATGCTCTTTTCACGCCTCCGCCGGAGACCTTTGTTCACACGGCTTATGCTGGCGCCGGAAGCGTAATCGAATCGAAGTATCGGGCCTTCCTTGTCAGACGCGATTGCCGATTCCACGTCGTATCCGTCATTTCGGCGAGGCCATGCGAATACGGTCTGGATTTCAAAACCTTGTCGCTGGCGATCCTCATCGTTGGCTGTTATTCGTTCAGCGGGTAGAGTTTCAACGTTGTCGATCCTCAGAATGTTACGAACTGGATCGACCCCACCCAGGCTGGCATCACAAGCATGGCAGCGTTCAGGTTCTCGTGAGTGAGCAGCACCGCACTGGTCACATACGAACAGCGTATCCGTTGCCAAAAATCCGCCGTCGTCCGTACGGACGCCGGGCGGGAGTTTGGCTTTGTGAACACGATATCCACGACCTTCGTGATAGATGAGGCTTCGGGGCCCGAATTCCGAGATGGCTAGGAAGCGAGCGCGTTGAAGATAAGCAGCCTTGGGACCTCCACTGCCGACGGCCGGCACGAACGCATACAACGGTAATCGTGGAAAGTTGTAGCCAGGCAGGAAACCTTCCGTCGCCAGATAGCGATACGTATAAAAATCAGAGCCTCCTGTCGCACGCCCTTTTTCAAGCAGGGCCAACTGCTCGTTTGCTTGAGCCTGCTCGATCTTCGCCTCTTTGCGCTCTCGTGCGCTCAATCCTTGCATCTCGGATTTGCGGTTCGCTTCGAGCAGCTGTTTGCGGGCTCCTGCATACAGCTGACGCCATCTCCCGAATGCCCCAAAGAAAAGGCTCGCGGCCTCGCAGGATGTGGTGGTGATGAAGGCCTGACGGTCCTGCGCCCAAGACACACTTGAGCTGATTAACTCATCATCGATGCTGTCGAGAATGCGCTTCATGCCCTTAGCTGATCGGGCAGTCAGATCTGGGGCCGTCAATACATCCCTTATATCTTTCCGAACGGGCAGTCCCTCTTCTCTCAAGTCGAGAACGCGAGGAATATCGGCCTCCAACTCCTGACCAGATTCTGCCAACCAAACTGCGTGGAGGTGTGCCCTCACAAGGTCGCGGTTTGCAAGGTCCAAAGCAGGCGGTTTTACTACTCCGCTGACCATTTCTTGCGGTTGATCGAAGTAATGCTGATCATGGGGGCTCTGGGCTGCGCAATATGTAACAACTAGAGCAGTCTGTCCAGATCGTCCGGCACGTCCAGACCGCTGCGCGTAGTTTGCTGGTGTCGGGGGAACATTGCGCAGGTAAACAGCATTCAAAGCGGAGATGTCAACGCCTAGCTCCATCGTCGGAGAACAGAACAGGACTGGCAGGAAGACCGAAGGCTCGCCGACTTGGCGTAGGGTCTCCCTGACTTGAGCGAGCTGCTTCTGATCCTCTTCGCCCCAACGGAACCTCCATTCACGCCATTCCCTGCGCTCCTGATCAACTTGTGCAGTATGTTCGCGGCCCTCCATGCCAAATAGCCCATCGCCACCCATAGCGAGGGACTGAGCAAGCGTCTCGTAGAGACTAATGAAGAACTGGTTCTTCAGGCGTTCGTTCCCGCCTTGATCGCCACGCACAAGTCGCACCGCGCCGGCGGCAAGCCTCCAGCCGGGCACATCGAAACTTGTAGGAACCGACCGAACTAATTGATATTTCGCCGCGGCATCCAGCAGTGCATTCAAGACGCTGTTGTAAACAGCCGGCGTCAGACGACGGCCCCAAAGTTCGGCACGGTTGAGAAGTCGTGCCAAACTACTTCGCGATCCTCCGCGTACCACAAGTGGTTCACCACGAACGCCGATCTCAGCTCTTTGTGGTGCATCGATGATTAGTGCTGATGCAATACGCGGGTTTTCCTGTTGCGAGATGGACCAAGGGTCCCGAAGGCTTTGTCGGGCGGCATTGGCGATACTGTCAACGATTGCTGGATCAAGCACATCGGCGGTTATCGCGAGTCCGCGTCTCAGAGAATCCAAAAGGATAGTCAGTACTCGTTCGCGAAGTTCCGGTGATGCGTTGCGAAGCTCTGGCGGAGCCGAAACAAAGCAGTCGTGGTCCTGAGCTAGCTCGTTGACGGCCATGTAGCGTGCGCGGACGAGGCCAAGCTCTTCCAAGTTAGGATTAGTGAATCGCCAACCGCGCCGCTGGTCAGCCCACACTCTGTACGCGAGCACCCGAGCAAGCGTTCGCTCCGCATCAATCTGTCCAACCCCTCTCACTGACGGGTCCAGCATCCACTCTTGACGGCGCGCTACGTTTGCGGCGACAAACCCGAGCGCAGATTGAATTTGCCTGCCGAACTCATCATCTCCGAGCCCATCCGGACCGGAAGCGAGAACCGCAGCGTATGTCGCGGCACGGAGCAACGATACAAACAAAAAATCATTGAAGTGACCAGCTTGCAGTGCGGCGTCCTGCCGATTGTCGGTGAAACCAAGTAACTTCCGTTTGTCTGAGGGAACGTTCCGGCTCTCTGTATTCATCCAGCGCAATGCGCTGGACACCAGAAGAGTGGTGGCGGAACTCCGCCCTTCAGCGGACAGGCTTGCAAGCTTGTTGATCTCACGCATTTGGCCAAGTGGCTGGTTTCCACATGTTGGGCAAAAGCGAAATTTACCTGGCATAAACCAGGCCTTTCGCCCGCCGCGGTCGATTGCACCAGACGGATCGATCCTGATTGAACGCAGTTGGTATGGACGACGATTGCTTCGCAATCGCATTCCATTTGACGTAGTCTCGGTCCAGTCCTCGGGGTAATCCTCGACTTCTCCTCGAAACTCAAAACCAGGATCGTCGATAGGCTCCGGCATCACGTACCCAGCTTCGTGGTCCGAATCGGCACCATCGACGGGAGCTTCGTCGATTGGCCTTGGTACTGCGCGCAGAGTGCCCTCCTCGTCGACGAGCACGACCGGGTGAAACTCTTGCCCGCAGTTACGACAGAAAAAGGTTGGATATAGACGAGCTTCATTGTCGTCGGGATCGAAGCGCTGTCCGTCGAGTGTGACATTCCGTTTCCGGGGCTCTCGTACAGTCGCGTAAACCAGACCGGCACCTGAAATGAACTGGTGCAACTTGAAAGCAAGGAACGCTTTGGCGCTCGAACCTCCACGTTCGGTGGCAGGTCGGCTCATCAGAATCAGCATTGCCTGCAGTTGGCGACGGCATCGCTCCGGATCACGGCCTGTCTGCTGAGCGAGACGATTTGCCGCGTCAGCAATTGTTATAGGTGGGCGGCGCGTCAGTCCCTTTGCATCTTCTAGCCCGATCTCTAGCTCAATCCAGACTGCCAACGGATGTCTGCGAAGTAGCTCATCGGACAAGTGCTCGGGAATGTCGGCGTCAATGATTGCTCCCAACTCATGATGGATCGTGTCGATTTTGTATGAAGGGTCGGTGGCTCGTTCAAGACTCTCGTCGATTATTGCGTCAGGCGAGACATTCGTACCGAACAACTTCGTCGCCACTCTAGCGACGGCAACGGCTCGTGATTCTTGTTCGCCCTCGTTTGCCATGGTTGCAGAGGTGCCAATACAAACGGGTGGTTTGTTAGCACACAGGCGATCTCGCACGCGCCTTACTAGCATTGCGACATCGGCACCCTGTCGCCCCCGGTACGTATGCAACTCGTCAAGTACGAGGAAGTCGAGACCCTCTGCATTTCCAATGACCGTCCGATCGCGCAGGTCTTGCCGTGTCATCAGCAGTTCGAGCATCATGAAATTGGTCAGCAGGATGTCGGGCTTCGATTCCTGAATGAGGTTGCGCTCATTTTCATCTTCCTGTCCGGTGTAGCGGGCAAATGTTGGCCGCAGCGCTTCCGGCAAGTCTGATTGATCGATGAATTTCTGGAGCTCGTTCATTTGGCTATTCGCCAGAGCATTCATTGGATAAATTACAATCGCCCGCGTTCGCCTTGCTTCTCTTGCTACGCGAGCCCGGAGAACCGCGTCGATGATCGGAACGAAGAAGCAGAGCGATTTGCCTGAACCGGTTCCGGTCGTAACTACAAAGCTCTTTCCCAAAGACGCTTTAGCGACTGCCTGGGACTGGTGACGATACAGAGTAAGTGGCCGGCCATCAATTCGGAATACCTGAGCCGTCAATCGATCTAACGTTCCTCCAGCAACCAAATCACGAACGTTAGCGCCACGTTCATAGTTCGGGTTGATACTGATCAGCGGCTCGGGCCAGAAGCGGCGACTTTTGTAAAGGGAGTCGACCTTTTCGCGTATATCGTCGGATCGGATCTCAGTAAATGAACGTGCAAATCGCTCGTAGTCACTGACAAGGCTTGTGTTCAGCTCGAAAACGTCCATTATTGGGTCCTAGACGCGCTTCCTGGTACAAGTATTTCTACTACAGGAATGCAGAGTTGTCGTCGCACAGATGTTATTTCAAACGAGCGGAATTGCTCCAATAACTTTTGCACGACAAAAGAGGAGAATTGCTTTCCGAGCGCCACGGTTCAGTCTCAACCAGGCCATGGGTGAGAGATTCCCACGATTTCAAAGGGCGCGCATTCCACAGGTCATCCACGCTCTGAGGGTGGTGATGCATGAGTACAACCCTTGAAGCTCACCCACGGAGAACACGCTACAGTTGTTTAAAATCCGCAAGCGTCTCTCAATGCAAGAACCTGAGGCGTGTCCCCGGAAGTAAGCAGGGCAGTGCGTGGTGGAACTCAGTAACCTGAGAGATAAGGTGCTAGGCATGAGAGGGCGCACGCATGAATAATTTGTATGCGGCACTTTCTAAGTAGTCTGACCGATTACGAAGTCGGCTGTCGTGGAAATTCCCGCTGATCGAGAAAAATCAATCGCGGAGCTCTTCCCGATCTCTGTGCTGAGCTTCTTGCAAAGGTCAGCCACGTCGTTTGTGAATATCTCAGCATCGAAACGGGCACGTGATACAGCGACATAGGCAAAGCGGAAACTGAGCAACTCCGGTGTTATTCCCGTGTCGGCGTTTATGAGCACCCGATCTGCCGTGAGGCCTTGAGCGCTATGGCTGGTGACCGCGTACCCGTGATCAAAGTGAGGGTGTGCCGCAGCATTGAACTCGATTTTCCTGCCATCTTCCAATTTGATGGAAACGTTGGCCTCCGGACCGACTCTATCGATTGTTCCCAATTCGCGGTTGGCCACTCCAAGCTGTTTATTCGGCGCTGTGAACTGAATGCGGTCGCCCGTCGAGAATTCCCGATCCGTCGGCTGGTAGACGGTCACCCCCGACAGCCTTTTCGGATCGTATGTGAATTGCTTGCCATCGCTCGTCTGGATCATCAGAAGATTTTCCGGTGCATGAACACCAACAACCTTGGCGTAGCTCCCGGGAGCGATGCCGAGAGACCTACTGCCACGTGAAAACCTCACCACATCCTCCAGTTCGTAACGGCGAGCCCATGCCCGCTCAGCGCCGGTCATGTCCTGGCGAGGAACGAGGACGCGGAACTTGTAATCATCACTGCACAACGAGCCATTTGCTTTCAACTCCTGGCGAATAGCTACGTTGAGCTCTTGGCGGGATTTATTGTCCGGGGAAACAACGAGGGTTCGTTCTGGATTGCTGGTGTAGTTCCGCGCGATCGCACGAATCCGCTCACCGGGTTCCACGATTTCTGTGATCTTCCCGCGCATCTTGAGAGAGTCAACCGCCTCCTTCGTTCGTCCCTTCGCCAGCATCTCAACTTCGGATTTCAGAACCGGATCTTTCTGGCGGACAATCTGTTCGAGCTTCGCAGTTCTCATACCAGCTTCTTGCAGCTGCTGAAAGGGTCTGCCCGCCTCGACACCCTGGTGCTGCCGCGTGTCGCCAACGAACAAAACTCGATCCTCTGGCCCAAGCCTTCGGAGAAAATCCCGAATCTGATTTGTGCTGGCAAGGCTGGACTCATCGACGAAATAGAATCTGCGTTGGTCTGGATTTGTGTCAGGCAATTTCATGAGAAAGGATTGCAGCGTGGCTGAGGTGACGCCCGCTTCCTGGAGTTGCTTCGCCGCGCGGGAGGTCGGAGCAAACCCTTCGACCTGAAATCCCTGTGCTTCCGCCGCCGAACGAATGACCGCCAGTGCGGTGGTTTTGCCAGCACCCGCAACACCCTGAATTCCCTGGATACGATCACGAGAAGTGATCACATCTTCAACTACCGTCTTTTGGCCGAAATTCAACTGTGGATGCGCTTCGGTGATGGCGATAACGCTACGCCGAGACCACAGAGGTAGTAGTTGGTTTTGGCCCTCGCGCATTCGGCGGACGATTTCGTGCTCGCCAGCGATTGTTTTGGCCGTAGTGAAGAGGCGCCCGGTTTGATGAGCCCCTCGCTCGATGCCGACAAATTCACCCGCGTTATGACGCGATTCGAGGTTAGCGCGGACTTCGGGATAGCATAGTTCTCCCATCCCTCGACGAAGCGCATCACGCATCAAGAGGCGGTCATCAACGACTGCTTCCCGCTCGAAGTTCTTATCGCGAGCAAAGGTAACGGCCTCCTGCGCTGAATGGGACGGCTTAATTGATGCCTCCATAGAGTTGGCCCGCTCGCGCGCTGCCTGGACGACAGCATCGGGCTGATTTCCGAAATCGGCTGCCAAACGGCGATGCGCATCAAGCACTTCACGCGGACTAAGGATTTCCTTTTGGTCGCGCGTGGAATGCGCCGCAATCTCCGCGGCTTCCTTGCTGTTGTGACCGATCTTCTGTAAGTGTTCCCGAATCTGCTGGCTGCGAGGACTCGATGCGTCCAAATACTCCTGGCTATAGCCTTTGATCTCGGGTGCGCCGCTCCGGCCTCGCTCGATCTCATAGCCGAGCTGTCGCAGACGATACATCAATTCCGATTGATAAATGGCAGTGGCGAACTGTTGCGATTGAAACAGACCACGCTCCTGCAGAGCGCGCGTTTCCCCGTTTTCTCGTTCGGTGACATTGAAGATTACGGCGTGAGTGTGAAGCTGTGGAGCGGCGTAGCCATTCACCGGGCGCGCCGTATCGTGCTCAAACTTCGCAACGACAAACTTGCCTGTGTTTTCCGCTGGGTTGTTACCGCCGATTCGAGCCTGGGTGTATCGCTCCAGCTCGTCAAGGGCCGTACGCACGCTTTCGCGATGGGCTTCCCGGATTCGATGATCGCCGGCAACAAGGGCGGTTAGCGAAACAGATTTGGGCGCGGAAAAGGTAGCGTCCCAACCTGCGCGATGTTCCATTGACGTGACGCTTTTTCCGTTCGCATCCTTGTATTCATGAGCCTGCCTGTGCCGGACAAGTTGTTCCCCGGTATATGGATGTTGCCCCTGGCTGAGCCTACCGAATTCCTGTTCGCCGACCGCCCCTGCGAGTCCATATTTTGCGGCGAGGCGTCCCTGCCATTCCCCTTGGACGGCATTGCCTTGCGACCAGTAACTCTGTTCTTGAGATGTGAATTCCTTCTTGTGGTAGCTCTGAGCCTGGCCTGCTGAAAGTGGCTTTGAAATCGTCAACACGGGCGATTACTCCAGTCCTTCATCGAAACTCAACGCCGCGCTTTCGGCCATGTGATCAGGAATCAGAGCATTTGTCGGCCCAGGAACTGGCTGGACCGGTTTCCGCTTATGCGGCACGATCAGGTCATCCATGGGGCGTTCAACGAATCCGGGGTTCCTTTCCTCCAGCTCAATAAATGGGAACGAGAACCGGGCCACATGGTTCCCGTACTTTAAGAATCCACGAAGATCATCGAGACCGGAGATTTCTGATGGCATGACCAGCGGCTCCGTCTGGCGATCTAGAGCGAAATTCTTCCCAGCTCTGGTCCCCTCGTAGTGCGTCTCTCGTAGCCTTTCAATCTCGATTTCGCCGATGGCTTCACTCACCCACTTCGCCGCCCGCGGCTCCGTGGTCCGGAGAAAAATCTTCGTCGCCGGCTGCGACAACATCGCCTCAGCATCATCGCCGTATCGAGCTTCCATCTGGCTGCGGCCCTGAAAGCCGAGGATCACCGGATTTTGGGATTTGCGGTTCTCAGTAATTGCAGTATGCAGTTGTGGAAGGCGCTGCAAACTGGCGAGTTCATCGATAACGAACCAAACCGGCTTTTGCTGCGACATAGGCTCATTGAGCAGGCGCAAAACTAGAAGATCGATCCAGAGGCTGATAAGCGGCCGAAGAGCTTCGCGCATCGTCGGTTGCGAGGTAATGAAGATCCACCCCTGGCGGGTTTCGGCCCACTGGGTGGCAGTCCAAACGGCGGTCGCATCATCTTTAGTTGGCAGCAAGCGGAAGCTGTCGGCAGTCATGTTGAGTGAACCGAGAACGCCTGTTCGCTGCTGCGGGGCCTTTGGGTCGATCAGCATCCAGTACTCAGTTCCTTTGATGCGGCGATCGATCTCCGCAGGATCGGACATCCATGCAACAAGCTGCGCGGGTGTCGGCAGAAATGTCATGAGGTGAGCGAAGATCTTCTGCGGGGCCTCAACGAAAAACCTATTGGCGACTCCCTCGGGCTGGTACAAGGAAACCGCCAAGGCTTTGGCTTCGGCTTTGCGTCGCAGTTCTTGCGACGGGTTCCAATAAGGCATGCGTGCATCAAGCGGATTGAGAACGACGTCACCGCGGCGCTCGTCATAAAACTGCTTCACGAATTCACACGCGGGGTCGTAAACGACGGCGCTCTCGCCACGCGATGCAACTTGATAAAGCATTTGCCGTATGATGCTGGATTTGCCCGAACCGGTATCTCCGACTAATAGGAAGTGCTTGTTCTCAGCTACTCGCGGGATTCGTAGTGGGCGCTTGTCGTCGTTTGTTGTAATACCGATTCCATCGCCGCCAACTGCCTTCGTAAACTCGCGTGCAGTGACGAGAATCGGCCCCTTCAGGCGTCGACCGTAGCGCAGCTCTTTCCGCCTCCTAACGTCTTTGCGGATAGAAAATGGAAGCTGCAGAAACAGCGCCAGCAATCCGCAATAGAGCGGCACGGAGAACATGCTCGATAACGTTGTGTCGCCGTAAACTTCGTGGCCAAGCCACGCGTGAAGCCGATTGTTCTGGTACGGGTGCTGGTACTCCGGGTAGATGTACTGGAAGCCCTGCTGCAGAGCACCATCAGAGAGGACAAGTGGCAATGGTCTTCCAGAAAACTGACGTGTCTCGCCCGCGGTAACGTCATTCGGCATGGCGACCCGAGAATGTGATTTCCCGTCCGTGATATAGACGAGTCGATACATCCCCGTCGGCCGCAACAAGCCGGCCGCTTCAGAGCGGACGTAATAGGGCAGGTAGTATTGTTCCAGCGGCGACAGGCTGAACCGAAAGTGTACGAACATGAAGAAGCCGGTCGCAACCACTGCTACGAAGATCGCGCCATACGTGTAGTAAAAACCGCGTGGTGGCCAGACAATTGACTCTTTTCTTCCCCACTGCTGAGCTGCTGGCATCAGTGGCCTTCCTCGGAGCTGGACTGCTTTGCGAGTAGTTCCTGAGCCTTCCTGCCCTTCGTGGACTGCACTTGTTTCCAGAGAGTTTCCACTCGCTCTTGTGGCATTCGTTCGCCACGAAGCAGCGGTGGCAGCGCATTGATCAAGAGAAGTTCGATTCCCACCAACTCAGTGAGAGTTCGTTCTTGAAAACCCTCTCCGCTAGAAGTGGACGATCGGCCGAAGATCTGGTCGCGTGCCCAATCTGAAACTGTTTTGCCGGCTTTCCAAGCCTCGCCTTCGAGCGCGAGGTATTCCGACTCAGTAACCCGCACCCCGATAGTCCTGGTCCGTGCGATCCGGCGTTTGGGTTGTTCAATCGCGTCGGTTGGAACGGTGTTGTTCATCTCGACAACCTCGACGAATACGGCGCAAACAACCGCTAACGGGCGCTAGCGTTTGAAAGCGACGGATTCAGTTTCAGAAGGTTTTTCAATGAGCTAGCGATTGCTAACGATCGCTAGCCAACGTCAACCCTTTCAGGGATGGAGTGTCAACAATTCTTCCGGCGCGCAGCGCCGAACCGCTCTTCACACCCGCAACAGACTGAAAAGCTACGCATGCAGTCCTCATCACGCACCCAACTTCTTCGCCCGACCGGCTTCCTTCGGCTTCACGGTGCCTTGCGGGGCCCTGCGCACGCGAAGGCTCTGGGCCGTGCTCCCAGCTTCTGCCGACTTCAGGAACTCCTGAAAGTCCCGGTCCTTGCTGAACACATACTCCAGCGCGTGGTTCACGACATCGTCCGCCGATGCCCGGATGAATGCCGCATACTGATCCACCATTCCAGCCGTCCTTTCGTCCAGCCGAATCGTGGCCGTAATCTGGCGCGATTGTGTGATCTCTAACAGAGCCATTTCTCGTTCCTCCAAAAGTTCTTGTAATTGATTTCCTAAAGCTGATCTTCGTGCGAATCGCCGTCGCAGGTGACTCGGTAACGCGCTCCTACCACGTACGCTGCGGAGTTCAATAGAACCCGCAAAGCACGCATGTTTGCTCCAGCTTTTCCGAGCAGCCTTCCTCGATCGGAATCGTGAACGCTAATGTCGAAGCAAGTTACTTCCTTGGCGCCTGTATCCCCTGACGCTTTCGTCGTCACTTCGACATGCTTGGGCAGAGTCACGATGATCTCCACGATCCCTTTAAGGGCACCTGCGATGGTCTCGACGCGGCTCATACGTGGTGCCCCTTTTCGGCCGGGAAAACAGGCTCGTAGACGAACTGATTCGCACGACGGTCGTATCCGCTGAGCCGGATGAGTTCACGCACGGCTCTCCGCCCTGGTTGCCTCTCTATGTGAATCACGAAATCGACGGATTCCGCGATCTCCGCTTCGATGTCTTCCATGGCGGCTTGCTGGTGGCTTCGCATGACCAAATTAGCGAATCTGCGCAACGCTTTCGCCGCGGAATCTGCATGAATCGTGGCCAGCGATCCCGTATGGCCAGTGTTGAAGGAATCGAGCAGAGTGCGGGCCTCCACACCCCGAACTTCTCCGAGGATGATTCGGTCGGGACGCCAGCGAAGAGCACTCCTGAGCAGGTCATCAAAAGAAACCGATCGTTTGTAGGTATCGGTTTGGCATTCGGCGGCCAAGATGTTGGGTTTCTGAATCGAAAGCTCGGCAGTATCTTCGATGATTACGATTCGTTCTGTGCTCGGAATGGATTGCGCCAAGATGTTCAGAAGTGTCGTCTTTCCGGTACCAGTTCCGCCGCTGATGAGGATGGTCTTACCGTCCACGATCTGTTCGGCCAAATAGTCGGATAATTCGCGCGTCAACGTGCCCCGATTGATGAGGTCTTCGATTGTGAATTTGCGGCTCGAAAACTTGCGGATGACCATCGCCGGCGCTGGCCGGACGACCGGTGGAATCACCGCTGCCAGACGGCTGCCATCGGGAAGCTGTGCGTTCAAAACAGGATTGTCTTCATCGAGCTTCTTCCCGAGCTTGTTGGCTACTACTTCGAGGCCGGTTCTTAAGCCTTCAGCGGCAAAGCGAACGTCCTCAGCCCGATAGAGAATCCCCTCCCGCTCGAACCACCAGGACGAGTCAGGATTGCCCATGATCTCGCTGATGTTCTCATCGAGCAGAAGGTCCTCGATCGGACGTAAGAACGGCAGTATTAGTTCAAAGCTCATATGTTTTTTGTCGAGCCATGAAACAAAGAGGAAGCGCCCTTAAAAGGGCACTTCCTCGGGTGCCGGAGATGCCGGCACATCTTCTGCGGAAGCCTTCTCCGCCCGGTCGAGCTTGAGGATCGAATCCACACGAACTTCCCAAATGCGCCGCTTGGCATTTCCGTTCTTCTTGTCTTCGTATTCGCGGCTGCGGAGCTCGCCTTCGATCTCCAGATGAGCGCCCTTGGTCAGGGTCTTGGCGTATTCGGCAAGCTTTCCCCAAACTATGGCGCGATGCCATTCTGTATGCGAGACGTACTCGCCGCTCTTCTTGTCCTTGTAGGAGCTCTTTGTGGCCAGCGACAGCAACGCGAATGTTGAATTGTTGGCGGTGCGAACTTCGGCGTCACTTCCGAGAAAACCGATGAGCGTGATTCTGTTCAGATACATTTCTGTTCTCCGTTTTGGATTCCCGAATTGACTCGGGTCACACATGGCGAAGCCGCGGGAGTGGGCCCGGCTCCCAAGTGCCGAAGGTCTGCTTTTCCGGAGGGACCCAAAGGAAATTTGCTCGGCGTTCTGTGCCGGTTTTGAAGCGAATTTCTTTTGGGAGGAACCGGAACCCAAACGGGCGCGAAGCGAAGCAGAAGACCGAGTGCCGCAGGGCGCCGGATAAGCCCCGAACCGGTGACCGAGTAAAGGCGGGTATCAAACACGGAACACGGAGTTGGACAGAATCCGCGGGAGGTCTTGGTGGATGACGCCCACGGCCGCCGGTTCACAGCGTTATCGCCGCCACAAAGTCTCCCAAGAGGAAGTGTGCGGTCTGTCACGAAGAATGGCTGGCGGTCGCGACTATGTGCACGGGGAAAGGACCACGAAACTTGGCCAAAGGACATCGGCTCCGAGTGCCAGGTCTGGCCCGACATGACCGTGAGAATGGGAATGCGAGCGACTTGGGAAATCAATGACATCGATTACTCGAAAGCTTGGTCAGCACGGAAGTTCACGATGGTCAGCCCGAGCGGGTTCACCTGGATTTCACCGTTTTGAACGGTATTGCGAAATGCATACGTAACACTCGCGGTCCAGCGCTCACGCTTCACCTCGGAATGGTCAGCCGGATTGGTATAAATCTTCAGGAACTCAATGCGTGCGGAATACGGCGATTGGCGAAGATCGTCGAGAATGACGTTTTTCACCTCGATATCAACGTAGGGCATCGTACTGTCGTGGATGAAATTGTCGATGGTTTTGTTCTTGCGGTAATTCTCGACAATTGCGCGCTGAAGGTCGGCATTCATGAAGTACAGCGAGTTCGTAAGATCGCGCTGAATCGTGTAGCGATTTCTGCCGAACAATAGCTCCGCCCATCTTGAAAGGTAATACTTGTTCTCAGCCTCTTTTGGCTGGTAATTGAACTCCCGAAAATCGACGGCTTCCGCGTGGCCTACGTCGTCAATCCGGATCACCAGCGGATGAATATTGGCTAGGGCCTTCTGGCTGTGGAAAACCAGGAACCCGAGCGCCAAACAAACAATGGCGAGCGCAAGGATCGTGATCTTCAGATAGGTATTCATCACGAGCGGATCACCATACTGTTCCAGATACTGCTCGGCTGCCTTGGTGATTGCCCGAGAAGGCGGATTTTCGGCGCAAAAAGTCCCCGTATGTGAAGGTGAAGTCACGATTCAGTCTCCCTGATCTTGTTAAATGAAGCGGCTTGCGAGCGCGATAAGGCCGAAACCTCCGTCGTGACCGCCTGTGTGCCCTGAGAATATGGAAGCCGTGATTGCTGGGATTTTGAACAAGATGTAAATGTTCACCAAAATCAGCAGCATCAAGAGCGGTAACTTAGTCACAATCGTCACCGGATCCAGTGGAATGAGATTTATGTAGTACAGCTGGTAAAGATGCCCGAGCACGTTGATAACGGCAGCGGCGACAACTTTGTAAAAACTAAAGCCAATGAATGCCCTGAGCCAGCCCCAAAACAGAAAGCTTAGTTTCTCTATAAGAAGAAATGGGATGAATATCGGACCGAGAATGCCTGCCACCGCAGCGGCAACGGAGCCATAGGCAACAATGGCTGCGATCGTTGCTGAAAAGAATCCCAGCAGAAGTTGGACGAATACAAGAGTGAGAGCGTAATAGGTATTCATCATCGCCTTAACGATCCCTGCACCCAGTTGGCTCTGCATGTCAGCGATGGTTTGGTACATCTGATCAATTCCATCATGGCCGATGATGTTTGATAGGTCGCTCGCACCGACGTTGATGAAATCCTTGAATGAATATCCAACAGCTGGGATAGCGTTACTGTAAAACTCGATGAACGTGTAAGCGAACGATGCGACCACCACGAAATGCACGAATCTCGCAAAGTTAAATCCTGGTCCGCCCTGCGCAGCCGAGATAGCTTCTTGTACCCCAAACCAAACCAACGTCGTGGTAAGAATCGCGACGAACATGTGAAAACCTAACCTCTCCATACCCGGACCGGAGATATTGGTCAGATTGTCGATGCCTTGGTTGATCCAGCTCAAGATGTTCATCGGAGTGTCTCTCCTTTAAGAATGATGCTCAGTGTGATCCGGCCATAGTTGTACCCAGACCTGAGGTGAGAGGCACAACAGAAGATTTGTACTGTTGTTGGTAGTCGGCCGCGTCATTGAATGCTGCCTTCAGTGCGTCTTGCTGTTGTTTCTGTGCAACGATCTGCTGCAACGCGGCAGCTTGTGCAATTTGATTCGCGTCTTGCTGCGCCCTCAGTTGCATGACAGAGGCTTGATTGATTCTCTGTAAAGTCGCCATGTCTGTGTGCTGAGCAGGATCGCTGGAGTACGTCGCGGTCTCAAGCTGGCGAATGTCGCGTTCCCTCGTCTCCGAATTGGCTCGCATGGTGCCAAGTGTTTGGAGGTTGCTCTCGGTGATGCCATCTCCCAGATCGCTGGTCGCACCTTGAGCGGCGATCAGTTGTTGGCTTTCAGCAGACAGATCCTCAAACTGCGGATAGCGGCGCGCGGGGCTGACACTTGCTGCCTGATAACCGTCAGGGACACCAACTCCTGTATTGGCTGCCACGACCCATCCTTGGACGTTTTGGTACGTGTTGACGGCAGCAACGTTTCGCCACGCAGTCCATGGCGTCACGTATTGTTGATACAGGCTGCCAGGAAGATCGGCCATTCGCTGCGCCAGGTTGTAAGCGGAAATAACTGTTTCTCTCGTTTGTTCTGCAGTTGTGTACAACTGTTCCGCTTGATGGATTTGTTCGACGGCATGTCCGCTTTGAGTCGGATCTAGCACGATGCCAGTTCCAAACTGAGCGTGCGCTGTACAAGTCAGTAAGCACACCACAAGCGCGCTAATTGGAATCCGATACATCTTCATCTCCTACTTTTGTTGGATATTGTTCGGTTGCGCAGATTGCTGCTGCCTCGGAGTGCCCGATTGCGCATTAGTCGGCTTATGCGCCTGTTTCGCGTGCAACCGCCTGTATGCGTCCGAGCTTGGAGGGGGTTCACTCATTGTTTGGCCCATTCCATTCGTCAGTTGTTTTTGTTGTTCCGCAGCCTTTTGCTGTTCTTGCTGGATGCGTTTCTGTTCGTCTGGAGACGGTTGTTGCTGCTTGTTCTCGGTACTGCATCCTGAAAAGCACAGCATGCAAGCCAAGGCGAAAACGGCTAATAAGGTGCGCAACATGGTTCCCTCCTAAAACGTGCTGGGGATCGAATGGTTCTCGTATGCCGGCAACAAAAGATCCTGGCTGATATAAACCTTCACCCGGTGACCCTCTCGAATGGTGATTGTCGGTGGAATGTTGATGAATTTATCGAGGACGCTGGTTGCGCTTTGCGACAAGCTGGATGCAAGACCATATTTGTAAGCGTCTGTTCCATTACCGGTTAGTACACCGCCATTACTTGAAACCTCGGCAGCCCCTGCGATAATTCCGAGCGCGATTGAACTACCAAAGATTTCGAAATAGTGGTTGTTGACCTTGTCTTTGAGGCCGGTCTCGCCAACCTGATTCAATCCCTGAAACTGATCGAGATCAACGCTGTAGCCGTCCGGCATGATCATTCGATGGAACGCGACCGCCAGTCGCCGTTGATGGCCAAAGCCCACGCTCCCGATTTTGCGCGATTCGCCAAGCACAACCGTTCCGTCGGGAATCAAGACGTGTTGATGATCGTGCGAATAGATCGGATTGGTCACAAGCACTTTCACCGGACCCGAGGCATCACCATCCAGCCGATTCATCAGCGCGGTCTCAATGAGGGTGCCCTCATAAATCACATAGGGCTGACCGGTAGCGGAATTCACGTTAACCTCAGCCGGGTGTTTGTACCCACTTTGGCTGGAGGCCTCGATAGTGTTAGACGCCTGCATCGCTTGCTGCGACTGCGAAGCGCTTGATGATTGCCCTTCCCATCCAGCAACTCCGTACTGGTTATACGGACCTGGAACTCTGACATTCGGTTGACCACTTGCTCCGGCATTTGAAGAATCCGGGGTACGCACAATCAGACTAGATGGCCCGCTGATAGCGTGGCTCTGACTGTAGGCGAGATTCGAAGCAAAGCGGGCCTTGTAGGCGAGTTCTCGTTCCTGCTGCGCAATTTGCATTTGCTCCTGCTGCTCGGGCGTGAGCTGTTGTTGATACTGTCCATATCCTTGTGGTGCGGGAGAGGGACAGTTTTGTCCCGGAACACAGCCGTACGGTGCCGCGGCTGGATTCGAGGAATCATCGCCAGCCGGGTTCTGCGTTTGAACATCCGGCACTCGTATTGCCGCCGCTTGGCGTTGCTCGATTTCGAGGTTTTTTCTCATCTCCTCGATGTTCGTGTCCGAAGTCTGCGCCATGGGAGTCGCCTGATTCTGCGGCCTCGGTACAGGTTTGTGGCGCAACGAACTAACCGCGGTAGCAACGATGAATAGAACAGCGACGCCGAGATAGACCTGCAGTTTCAGGTTCCTTCGAATTACGCCGGCAGGTTCGGCAACACGGCTCCCGAGTTCCGGTGCCCGTTCGAAACTGCTCTGGTGTCCGCTCAGTGTTGGATTGCTCGCGCCCATTACTGCCCCTGCTTCCGGTCGAATTCCATTCGCTTCTTGCCGATTTCGACATATCCGCGATCAAGGATTTTCGAAATGACGTAGGTACCATCCTGTAGGTCGTAATTAATTAGGTTGGGCGCGCCGTCACGGACTTCGTAGAGGGTGAATTTCTCCTGAGCATTCGATTTAATGTAGGTAAATCGATCATCGTGATAGATGGAGGCAATTTCAAAGGGTGCCTCATTCGCCTTGTAGTGATAATCAAACTTCAGTTCTGCTCGATAGCGATCTTTGTACTGATCAACGCTCTGAACCACATGCGATTGCAGCGCGTGCAGTTGATCTTCGACAGCCACTACCTGGGAGACGGGAACATACTGCGATGGCCCGCCGGATGCCGCAATTGACGAACGGTCCGCAGGCTGGACAATGATCTTGAGGTCCGGCTCAGCCTTCTCGTTACTGACATCCTCCAGAGTGAACGAGTAGATGTTGCCCTTATCCGTAATGAGGTTCAGATTCGACCTGATCCCTGCCTTTGCGGGATGCACAAAACAAAAGTTGCCAACCACATCGATGATCCAGAATTCCTTATCGCCTGTTGCTGCTTCGATGATCTTTTCGGTTGAAGGCAATTGAATCAATGTTGTGTACTTCACCTTCGCGCGAATGTTCACAATGTCCTGGCTGTGGTAGGCGATTGTGCGTGCCGCGGACTCTGCGTGCACGGGCAGACTGATTGAGATGAACGCGAGCGCAATCTTGGCGAGGGCCCTTACCGGCTTCATTACTGAACTCCTTGTGTTATCGGAACGTTAGGTTTGGTCGAGTGAATTCCCGAACCCGATCCTCCTCGGGAACGGTTTTCGGGAATAAATGGGTGCTCTTCGGCCAATCGATGCAGACCTTCATTTACTCCGTATTGGTTGAGGTAGCGATATTTGAGAACGTTGTCGCGTGCATTATTGGTGGCCATCCAATAAGAAAGCGAATCCACATTGAGATGTACCTTCTTCGAGCCTTCATGCTTGCGGACCAGCAATTGGCTCGGAGGTACCAGTCCCGCAATCAGCTCAAGCTCTGTGTCGTTCAGCCCGAATGCATCGCGATAGACGGTTTGGTCCATGTCGGGATTGGCGAGAAAGATCTTGGTTGCACAGCTCTCCGCAACCACCGTGAGCATCCCTGATGTCGCCAGTTCCTTAACTGACTGCGTGGCCAGGATCATTGCCGCGTTGTGTTTGCGCCACGTCTTCTGTGCTTGAGTCACATAGCTGCGAATGGTCTCGTTGCGAATGAATAGCCAAGCTTCATCCAGAAGGAATATCTTGAACGTCGCCAAACGCTCCGGATCGGCGATTTCGTTGCTGGCACGATGAAGCACATAGAAAAGGAGCGGTTCTAGCAACTCCGGCGAATCGCTCCATCCGTGGAAGTTGAAGGTTTGGAATCGGCTGAAGGTGAGTGTGTCCTGCGCATTGTCGAACAGAAATCCGTACTGTCCGGCGCGGGTCCAGCGATGTAGGCGCTCCTTTAGCTCACCGACGATTTCTGAGAGGTTGCTGAGTGTCCTCTGTTCCGGTTCGAGTACGTAGATGCGCTCAATGGCACTGTAGAGTTGACGTTCTTCCTTGAAGTCCAGCTTGTATCGTTCGCCTTCGATAAGCACACGGAAGAGCGAATAGAGAAATTGCAGATTTTCGCGACTCGGCTCCAGCGAGAAAGGATTGATCGTGAAATCTCGCGATTCATGGCCGACGTTTAGATATGTGCCGTCGAAGATGTGTGTCAACGACTCGAAGCTGCTCCCAACGTCGAAAATGTAGGTGAGCGGTTCGTATTTCTGCGCGTTTTGAAGGATCGAGTTTGCTAGAAATGACTTGCCCGATCCCGTGGCGCCCAATATCAGCGTGTGCGCAACGTCGCGATTGTGGAGATTGAGAAAATAGGGTGTTGCCTGGTCGGTTTCCAGCACGGCCAGGTATTCAGCGCCGAGATGGTCGTTCCATCTGTCTCCCGGATGAATCGTGAAGAGGAACGACAGATCGGCGTAGTTCGTGTTGAGCAGATAAAGCCTGCGGAGGTTGTGATGATAGTTGCCCGGAACAATCGCGAAGTACGCGTTGAGCTGGTTGTAGGTTTCTGAAAACAGATTGCCATCGGCGCTGGTAAACACGCGCACAACTTCGGGGAGTGCCTTATCGAGAGATTTCTTGTCTTCTGCATATAGGGCAACAGTCAGAGAGAAATCGCCCAGATTGTGGCCATCACCGAGAGCGCGTAGGCAGTCTCCCAGATTTTCGATGTCTGCCTGCTTCGATTCGTCAATTAACGTGTTGCGAGGATCGTAGGTGGCAGCATCGCGCTGCATGGAACTAATGAAAGAGGTCTTTGACACATTGAAATGACGTTTCCGCTTCGTGATCTCCTTGCGGGCCACAGAGGTTTCGATCGGCACCCATTCGGTGACGATGCAGAAGTTGGCCTGAATCTCCAGCAGTTGCTTGAGGACCAGAGGCTTGGTCTCGCTGATCGCCTCTTTAAGCGTTAGGATTCGCACAAAGTGATTGCCGACGCGCAAGTGGTCGCGTTCGGCTTCAATATCTGAGTTCGCGACTTGGTAATCGAGAAATTGGCTGCTCTGTGGCTGGCCCTCGATTCGCCAGTCGTCGTAATTGAGCAGACGACGAAGGAAGTTAAAGCAATCATCCTGACCGAGGGGTTCAATCTGCAGAAAGTCGGCGAGCTGGCGAGTGAAGCTGTTTACTCGCTGTGCGAGCTTCACGAGGTCTGCATCGATTTGTTCCCGCAGAAGTACCTTAAGCTTGTCATTTGAAAATTGAGCTTTTAGTTCTCGAAGTCCGGCGGTCGGGTCGGTGACTAGCTGTTTCAAGGCAGCCGCTATACCAGTCTTCGATCTCGTTCCCTCGACGACTATGGCGTAGAAGATCTCGACACTGTAGAGCGAATCGAGTTTCGCCTCGAAAAAACCCTTTCTCTGGTCAACCGCAGCCTGGACGATCGGATCTTCATAGTGCCGGAACGGAATCTGCGGCCGATTGGTCTTGAGGAGATATTGGTAAACGTGAAACCCGGGGCCGAAAATCTTCAGTGCCGCTTCTAGCCGCTTAACCGCATACTCCTGGGCAGCTTGATCGAGGCTCTCATAATCAACTCCACGGACGCGCAAGACGATTCCCAGATCGCCGCTCTTTGTAAGAAAGACTTCGTTGTTCCAGAAGCCGTAGAGATTGATGTGGGAATTTAGGGTCCCCGATTCCTTCCACGGCTTGATGACGCGATCGAGTCGTAGCATTTCAGCGCACCTCCACAGGGGCGATTTCCCGTTTCGCGGCGTCGTATCGAGTGCAAAAGCGCTCACTTCGCGCCAGGATGCGCAGCATTGCCGGATCGGCATCCGTAATCCATCGCGCCAAAACATAGCCGCCGATAAACACCACGATCCCAGCTAGTAGGCTTTCGAAGAGGTTGAAGACAGCGACGGCGCTGACGCAGACAAGATAGAAGAGGCTTCGCTCTACGCCGAGATAGGTGAGCGGCTTGTGCAGGCTCTTGAATACACGATTGCGACGTTTGAGGTGAGATTGCGTCATGAGTACCCTCGCTGCTCAATTGGGTAGAAATTGGAAGTGCATCCTTGATGCTGAGGTCCCTACACGCCCCATAGCCACGTCAGCACGTTGGCGGCGAGCACAGCGATTCCGGTGCCTGCGGCAACGCCGGCTAAGGCCCGCTTTGAACCCGGTTCACCGTGGGCGAATTGATATCCCCCGAGCACGATGGCAATGAGGCTGGCGGCCCTCGCAACAGTCCCGGTAAATAGAGTTTGTAAGGCGGTGAACCCGGTATCGAACGGCGTCCCTTGGGCATGAGCAACAAGAGGAATGAATAGAAAAGGAAGTAGCCAGAGGCTGGCACCCAATTTGTTCCGCACGCGCCACGTTTTGGGCTTGGGAACGGTTTGATTCGACTGCATTGTGTCCCTCCAGCAGCGGGTCGTTTGCTGCTGGAGTCACGCTAGCGGGCGAGAATTTGAATCGTCCAATGAATTCTCGTCGCGCTATCATTCCTGGTGCTCATAACAGCCCTGGCCGAAATGACGCCGGTGCTCGGCACAGGTCACAAAGTTGAAGATAACAAGTCCGTCATCCGATCTGGCATACTGAACGCTCCGTGTCACAGATCCCAACTAATGTTGAGCTCAGTTGCCAGCAACATCCTAGGCTGAAACCAGGGCTTCCCCTGCCACGCAACGGTTTCGCCGAGGTGTCACAACAAAGGCTCTTCTCACTCGGCACATTAACATTGCAGAACTCGGCAAAACCAACCCTTGCCTCCTACGATCTAGTCCAGACCAAATGGGCAAGTCTCTGTGATCTTTATGCCGACTATCTAACGTTTGAGGCACAACAGCTAACGACCGACGCAACTTCAGAAACTCTTACGCGATTGAGTGAAGTCGTAGGCGTGGCTTTGGGAATCGCCGCACTAGACGCTGAGTTCAACGTCGAGATAAATAGATTCCAACGTTACCAACCTGGAGGGTCCGGCCGGCGAGTAGACTTCGAATATTATGTCGGCGGACAGAGATTCTTTCATGAAACAAAGGGCACTACCATTGAGCCATCGGTGCAAGCGATGTGTGATGCTATTGGAGCTCAGAAGGAGTCGACAATTGAAAACCTATCCGCGATTGGAGCTTCTCAAACAAATTTGCCGGCCCAAGTGTCCGGGTTGACTGGTTCCGTTGCGTTATATCGTCACGTTGATCGACCCCAAACGATGTCCCTCGTCACCTTGATTGATCCACCAGCAGACTCTCGAAAACATACTCGTCCAGCGTCGGAAGCAGACGAACTCGCTTGCGTTTTAATGTATTACAAGAACTTCTACCAGGCCATCCAACCTCGCTTGCGGAATGTACGGTCAATTTCTGCTGAACTGTGGCTTACAGAGGTCATCTCGAACCTCAGAGCCGGACTTCCGGCACCGAAAACGTCTCCGCGGAACCTAAGAATCAATGCACGTGCGTCGGAGCCTAAAGCACCAAATTCCCCCTATCGAGGTGCGTGGTTTGATGCTCGATTTACGAGGCGAAGCGTGCTGCGGTATCCGACACTTGCGGACGCGACCGCAAGTATGAAATCCCCGGTCACTTTCGTCGGAGTCTCAAGAGAAGTTTCTGAATTGATCAAGGCGTGCCGGTGGGATGACTTACTTTCATATCGGGATCCTAGGTCGGACGGCCATGCTCATGAAGACGGGCGAGAGATCTTAACGAGTGGAGTCCTGTCGAAGCCAGTCGACCCTGGAGATGTACAGAGCGGAAGTCCACAGAGTTTCGCTTCGCTCAAGAGGTTTTGGACACGGCAGAATTTGAAGGCTTAGAAGAAGAATCGCCAACGTCGGCAACCCGGAAGTCGGATTTCGGGAAACCCCGAAAATTGTTCTTCAGTAAATGGTATCTGCGTTATGCTCTTGACGCACTGGGTCGTATCGGATGGGTGGTAGAGCCAAACAAATTTGTACCGTTTTTGTACCGCCAACCCGGCAAAGTGGCATTTTTGGCACCTGTGGCCCAATGTGGAATCAATAACTTACGTAGAATCAACGGGTTGAATAGTTCAACTCCCGCCGCCTCCACCAACCCGAATTTTCTGTTCAAAGTTAATTCAGGTGAGTGGAATTCGGCGTTGTGAAATGCGAGAAATCCCGACGTCTTGAGCGCGCGCGCGTATTGAGCACGCGTCAATGTCCGGATTAAGGTCATCCGTCTCTTCAGGGTTCCTCTTCTGCTTTGTGTATGACCGGGTGCGAATTGGTCGCTTTTTAGGGAGCACAGCACTAACGCAGGAGATTACTCACTGATCTCCCTCCGAATTCGTGCAATCAACTCTGGGGATTGTGGCGAGCTCAACTGCGGAGCTTGCGAGACAAGCCAACGCAAGCGTTTCGTCGCCAAGAAAAGCAAACAGAAGAA